>ERZ835880.1591-NODE-1591-length-17713-cov-2.880224_pt1 | contig 17713 bp, 17 predicted proteins | sample MGYA00519944_ERZ835880 | MGnify/ENA primary metagenome ERZ835880 (study PRJEB31850, sample SAMEA3708787) | human gut metagenome | biome: human gut; feature: human-associated habitat; material: faeces | place: China | collected 2014 ... | reverse complement strand
CCGGGCTCAATTATTTAAAACAGACCCTCGAAGTCATTACGGCTCCGAGGGTTTTGTCATTTTTGCTCACAATTAGAATGCCTCGCATTTGGGCGAGGCTTTCTATCAAAGAAGGTTGTGGAGCTAGAAGAAGGAAAGCGGAGAAGATAAATTCTTCAGGAGAGCTATAACGCTCCACGCTGCTGACATACTGGCTCTTTCGTTTTCATGATCCGGTTCAGCAGAAAATGTAAGCTGTGCGTCCATAATCGGATTATGCAAAGTTACTGTATGAGTATTTCTTGTTGCACTTGGATCACTGATCAATTTGACCTTCATATCATGTGCATGTGAGGCCAAGGCAGTTGCTACGGAAACGTTAACGTTTCTTGGAAAGCCTCTTATAGCCGCGTGTACGTCACCTTCAAACACAACCACTTCTTGATCTCTGCGTACCGGCTTATTGGCCAAATACGGAGAATTGTCATAAACCTGTGGTGGTTTTACGCTGACAATACTGACTTCAGGATCGCCGTATGCTGCGAAAGTAGACATGATATCCATGCCGCCGATTGCGCCGCTGGTGACATAGATATGACGTTCATGATCTTTTGCGACCTTAATAATATGTTCTCTGAAGTCTTTGTCATCCAAAGCTCCCGCAGAGGCGATGACTAAATCACATCCGGATGAAAGAATATCTTCTGCATATTTTTCTACAGCCTCTACGCCGGCAAATTCAACAACTATGTCCGGTCTTAAAGAGAGCAATTCACTGAGGCTGTGACAGGCGAAGCTCCCAATCTTCATAGACAAATCAACGGCGTGTTCATGATGCTTTGCCAAAACAGCTGTGATGAAATAGTCATCTTCTAAAAGACGACTAACATTCATACAGAATGTTTGACTTAAGGCACCACATCCCAGAACTGCAATCTTTTTCATAAATTCTTCCTTTCATTCCTATTGTTTATTTCGTATCAATTGTAAAAAGAAAATACAGAAAAACCAGAAAAAATCTTTAAAAATCAGTCCATCCACTATGAGGATGACCCGTATTAGAGTTATTCCTTTTACTTTCTTACAATATAAGTTTAGATTGTTGCGTGATTTACGTTGAGAAACATATAAAAAATGACAGCGTTCAGTATACAAAATCTCACTGTTGTGAAAGGTGGAAAGAAAATTCTCGATTCCGTTTCTTTTGATGTTCAAGAAGGAGAATTTGTCTGCATTGTGGGTCCGAGCGGGGCTGGGAAGTCCACATTGTTGAGACAGTTAAATCGTCTTGATTACGGCCGTACGGGCGGTCAGATTCTTTGGAATGGTAAAAACTTAGAAGAGTATGACGTTCATATTCTTCGTCAGCAGGTAGCCTATATTTTTCAGAAAGCCGTGATGTTCCCTGGAAATGCAGAAAAGAATATTAAGATGGGAGCACAGTTTGAATCGCATGTTACCCAACAAGAACTTGAGAAAAGGTTCGATAGAGCCCTTCAGGAAGCGGGGATAACCCCGGACATGTTATCTGTAGAGGCTTCAGATTTGTCGGGCGGACAGCAACAAAGGATAGGGATTGCCAGAACTTTAATGCTCGATCCGGTTGTATTACTGTTTGATGAACCGACTGCTTCGTTAGAAACATCTAATAAATTTTGCAAGACTCTTAAGGTATTAAAAGAGCACCTTAAAGAAAAGAAATCTGCAAGTCTGATGATTACGCATCGGCTTGAAGAGGCATCTTTTCTTGCTGATAAAGTTTTGATGTTAGAAGAAGGTAAAGTTGTTGCTTTTTTGCCCGTGGATGAGTTCTTTAATAATCCTTCCAATGAGAGAGTTGCGAACTTTCTTAAGGCTTATAAATTGTAAGGAGAGAATATGTCTACCACATTAGGTTCAATTGAGATCTCATACGCTCAAATGGCAATTGGCATGGTTCCTCTTGGAATAGTTATTCTCTTATCTGCAGTTTATCGATTAGAACTCATCAAATCTTTAGTCATCGCGGTAGTAAGAGCATGTGTTCAGCTAGGAATCATGGGATATCTTTTAGTATGGGTATTTGCTCAAGACAACCCTTGGGTCATTTCTCTGCTGCTCATTATTATGGTGGCTTTCGCTTCCCAGGCTTCCCAAAGAGCTCTAAAAGGGATATCTTCAAAAAAAATCAAATTTAAAATTATCAAGATTCTCTTCGCATCTATCGCCTTAGGGGCTTTATCAGTCTTATGTTATTTACAGTTTGTTGTCGTGAGACCTGAGCCTCTTTGGGAGGGCAAGTACATTATTCCTTTGGGAGGAATGCTTATTGCTCAATCCATGGTTGCCGGATCTTTGGCTGTTGAGAGATTGAGAAGCGAATTTGAAGCTCGTGCTGATGAAATAGAAACTTTATTGGCTTTAGGAGCAACTTCAGCGGAAGCAAGTAGAGAATCTGTGAAAGTGGCTATGACAGCAGCCTTGATGCCGATTATCAACTCCATGATGGTTCTCGGTATTGTCGCTTTGCCTGGGATGATGAGCGGTCAGATTCTTGCCGGTGTTTCTCCGTTATTGGCGGTCAGATATCAATTATTAATTTTCTTCTGTATTGCTGCGTCAGCGGCTTTAGTATCTTGGCTTTCAATTAGAATGGTTCGAAGCCTGTTTTTTACTCGTGACGATCAATTCATTCGATTAGAAAGCTTACAAAATTAGAAATGCAGTTTAATTTATCGGCTAAAAAGGCCACATTGCTTGGATGTACAGCCCCAATTACCTGGGGCCTTTCTGTTTCATTTATCAAAGGAATTACCGACTATCTGGGGGTAGGGAGAGGCTTAGCGATAACTTATACGCTTTCCTTTATTATCGTGTTCTTTCTATTCGGACTTCCTAACCTACAGAAGATTCCTTGGAAATACTACTTGTGCGGATTAGGAAGTGCGATAACCTGCTCTATGAGTTTTGCTTTTTCTTTAGCTCTTTCTCAGGGCGGTACTCAGGCCATGGAAGTCGGAATGATTAACTATCTTTGGCCCTCGTTAACTATTCTTTTTGCGGTTATTTTTAACCATCAAAAGGCTAAATGGTGGTTAGGGATCGGCATGGTCGGTGCTATCTACGGTATATGTATTGTTCTCAGCGGAAATGTATTGGTTGACTTCAAAGGAATGTATTTCCATATTCTCGAAAATCCTTTGAGTTATTTTCTCGGATTAACGGCTGCTATTTCATGGGCGGCATATTCCAATTTTACAAAAGCGTGGTCTAAAGGGGAAAATCCTACCGTCTTAGTTTTTGCCGCTGACGTTATTATTTTTAATGTGCTGAACTTATCCGGTGTTGAAGTACCCAAAGACTTTACCTGGTTCGGCTTAGGCATCGCAGTTTTAGCAGCATTGGTTTTAGGCTTTGCGTATGGCTTCTGGACTATTGGTGTTCAGAAAGGAAACATTACTATTCTGTCGATTGTTTCCTATTTCACACCGGTCCTCTCATGCGTATTTGCATCCATTTTTATCGGGGCTCAGCTAACAGGAGCTTTCTGGATTGGGGTAGGTATGGTAGTTGTTGCTTCTTTTATTTGCTGGAGGGCAACAATATAAAATTCTCATTGTTCTCTAACAAAACTCTCGGGACCAAGAGGTTACCGTAAGAGGAGGCAAGAGAGGCGGTTCAAAACTATACTGAATCTCATAGCACTTATGTAGTGGAAGGCGAGACTCACTGCGGTAACTATTGTTTTATTGCAACTATATCTGGCTCTAACATAGCGGACTTTAACGAAAAAACGATGAGGTCGTAACGCCTTTCATTTCTGGCTAATCTCTAGATTTTTTAAAGGCAAAAATTTCTGACTTAAGATTCTTTATGTGATTTCTCATCATAAAAGAAGAAAAAATGGCTTTATCCTCTTTCTCTCTAGAGTCTATTAACGCTTGGATGTATTCAGCTTTATCCTCTTTTAAAATTTTTGTAGGAAAAAGATGTAACTCGTTTTGTAGGTGGTTCATTACTAGCCGAGAAGTTCTTCCGTTTCCATCTGCCCAAGGATGAATTGTGATCAAATCGAAATGAGCTTCAAACGTGAATAAATATTTTTCATAGATTTGTGTGCCTCTCTCAAAAGAATTCCTTCTGAGGTTTACCTCTTGGCACCACTTATTAAGTCTATCTTCGATTTTTAAGAAACTTAAATAAGAACGACCTCCCGTTCCAGCACTAACATTTAACCTTCTGAAATCACCGCTAGATGAATCAAAGGAACCTTGAAGAGTGTTGTAAATACTGCCTGTATTTTTCATAACAGCAGCACTTAATTCTCTGAGCATTGGAAGAGAAAAGTCTCTTTTTTCTTGAATAAACCTATTGCTCAGTTCATAAGCACTTTTTAAGTCTAGATTCATCAGCTGTTCCCGAAGACTTCTTTTATTGGAAGTTATACCTTCATCAAAAAGAAGTTGATTTTCGACTTCTGTGACAGTAGATCCTTCGATAGCTGTGGAATGGGTGATGATTGAATACAAATAAAATTTTGAGTAATCCAATTGCTGCGGTATTCCCAGCTGACAGTATTCTGAGAGTGTTTCCAAAAGCGCTTTTTTCATGAACTTTAATCTTCAGGCTTCCTTTCGACCAAAAATAAGCTAGGAAAGAAGCGGGCAGAAGAGGAAAAAAAGAAGCATTCTGGCGGAGAAAGAGAGATTTGAACTCTCGATACGGGGAGACCCGTATACCGGATTTCGAGTCCGGCGCATTCGACCACTCTGCCATTTCTCCGCACAAGGTCGTTATCTTATCAGATCAAAACCGCTTTAAGCTGAGTAAATTCTTTTTTTACTTATTTTTGCCATAATAGTCCACTGTTGCGGAGAAAAAAATGGAATTAGATCTAACAACAAGACTCATTATTATCGTGGCATTGATCCTTTCAAGTGCTTATTTCTCTATTGCCGAAATTTCATTAGCTGCCTCAAGCAAAATCCGAATGCAACAATTAATTGAACAAGGTAACAAGAGAGCAAAACAAGTTCTAGATCTTCAAATCAAACCCGGACCGTTTTTTTCAGTTATCCAAATCGGTGTTAACGCTATTGCAATTCTCGGCGGTATCGTAGGTGAAACGGTATTTTCCCCCTTTTTCGAACAATTTTTTCTTTATTTCTGCGCCCCGGATTTGGCCGCCTCTCTAGGCTTTTTCTGTTCTTTCTTTGCGGTCACAATGATATTCGTTTTGTTCGCAGACTTAATTCCCAAAAGAATTGGTTTGAACAAGCCCGAAAAATATGCATTGTTATTAATTGGCTCAATGCGATTCTTGATTCTCATCTTGAAGCCTTTCGTTATTGCGTTGACAGGCCTCTCAAATTTCTTCTTAAAAGTGATGGGAGTACCGACAAAGAATGAGGCCACGATTACGAGCGAAGATCTTTTAGCCACTGTTGGTGCCGGGGCAGAAGCAGGTTTGCTTGATAATGATGAGAAACAGGCTATTGAAAATGTAATTAAATTAGAAGATCGATTTGTCACCAGCGCAATGACTCCAAGGGATTCCGTTACCTACTTCACTCTTGGAAATTCTCTCGAAGATATTAAGAAGAAGATTGAATCGGATCCTCATAGTAAATATCTAGTGTGCGATAAGAATATCGACAGAGTTATTGGCTATGTAGATTCCAAAGATTTACTCTGCAGAGCCTTGGAAAATGAAAGTCTTTCACTTCATGAAAAGAGCCTATTAAAGAGTATTCCTTGTCTGCCGGATACATTATCTCTCTCGGAAGTTTTGGAAGTCTTCAAGCAGCAGGGCAAAGATATTGCTGTTGTATTGAACGAATATGCTCTTACGGTGGGAATAATTACTCTGGGAGATGTCATGAGCACGGTGATGGGTAACCTTGTACAGACTGAAGATGATTCCTATATCGTACAAAGAGAAGATGGAACGTGGCTGATTGACGGCGCAACCCCTATCGAAGATCTAGAAAGAACCTTAGAGCTAGACAAAATGCCCGATGATGAAAGTTATGAGACCGTTGCCGGATTCATGATGTATATGCTGAGAAAGATTCCAAAGCTAACGGACAAGGTAATTTACAGCGGCTATAAATTTGAAGTCATCGACGTGGATATGAATCGGATTGATCAAATCTTAGTCAGCAAAATTGAGACAGAGCAAACGAACAAAGAGGAGAAACAAGGTTTAGAGGAAAAGACCGAGAATTAATCTTCATCACTCCAAAGAGGGTCAAATCGTTCCCAAAACTTTTTGACCTTTTCTTCATCCCAGGTTCCAATTGCCATCGTTTGGAAGAGTTCTCCTCTCCAATCGTGCTCTTTGCCAACTTTTTTAAATCCTAGGCGTTTATAAAAATTCAAACGTTTTAGGCGAGTCTGCAGACGCTCAGGTGCGCTTTCTAATGGGACTTCGCAGTGAAGAAAAAGAAGGTCGCTGGGATACGCTTCCTTAACGAAGTTAACAAGTCTTGAGCCTACTCCTTTGCCTTGGTAGGCCGAATCGGTGGCGAGGTAAAAGATATAACTTATGGGAGGAAGGGAAAGAAGAGTAACGAAGCCTAAGACTTTGTCTCCTTCAGCAAGAACCCAGGCATCGGCACCCTCGACAGAAGGATCGAAAAAAGGTTCTAAAGAGACTCTCTCATGGACCGGAAATTGATGCGTGAATACGATCTTTATTTTTTCCACAAATTTAGATCCGGCATCAACCTTAGTAATCTTAGGCTCTAACTCTTTCATTCCTTAGAATTCAAAATAAATCCCTTGTATTCTAAAGGATAACGCCTGCTATTGTTTTACAAATTTAGTCCATAAAACACTTCCCAGTTCGATTGGAGAACCGTCCTTGTTGACTGGCAGAGAGTTCCCATTGTTAAGAGCCACAAAGCCCCACCATCCTTCCCAGGGGATCGTTAAGTCAATTACACCGTCTTTGTTCGTTCTCAGAAGAGTAATGATCTTGGTGGTTGCTGACGCACCTTTATAGTTATCAGCTCCGTAGTATTCCACTGCAACTACGGAGTTGGCAGCGGGCTTTCCATTCAGAACTACTAGCGCAGAGAACTTGCCTCCCGCAGCTTGTCCAAATGCAGGAGTCATCGGAAAGATTTGATTCTGCATTTCCTGATATTTCGGCCAATCACCGTTTTGTCCATAAACCGGTTCCATCAATCTTCTGACCTGTGGGCTGAAAGGATTATCAGAGCCTTTTGGATAGACGATGAATTGGTAGAGACCTGGCCTCATTATTTGGAAATTTGTGGTCCAACCGAATTTGTCTTGTGCTAATTGGTTGTTGAATTGAGCCATGTAAGTAATGGCTTTACCATTAACTACGATAGTTTCCGGTTTTGCCTGATTTAAAAACCATGCAGGGCTTGAATTGTCAATTAGAGAGCTTGCCCCGATTGATTGGGAGAGACATGGAGTGCTAAGAGACACACTGGCTGCCAATAAAGAGATCGCAATCGTTCTTTTTAAACAATACATCTGTGTTTCCTTCTTTCATAAGGATAATTATTGAGTTGAGTGTAGGGGATATTGTTAAAAGTAGTAATTGTTTTTGCTTAGATAGGGCAGAGAAGAGTTCCAAATTCAAGCTGAAACTCAAGGTCTATTCCCATTTAGGTGTTGAGAGCAACATCTCTCAAATAATCCAACAAAAAATGGGACAAACGTGGGCGGATAGAGAGCAGAAATAGCGAAAAGTTCTGTTCGCTGCAGCCTTAAATGAATTAAAAAGTCTTGCAGCCATTCAATAAGAAGATGAGAGTGAAGAAAAAGGCGGTCTTGTGAACCACCTTTTTCTGCTTTTGTTAGAAATTAGACAATCTTAGTATTGGTCAAAATTCTTTTGAATTTCTTTAGGATCTTTTGTTTGTGTTAAGGAGAGCATCAAGAGAACACGTGCTTTCTGAGGATTCAAAGAACCGGAAGAAACAAAGCCGTACTTGGCGTCATCTACTTCTGCGTCCTTAGTTGTGGATCCTGTTGGAACACGAGAAGAACGAACTACTGCGATGCCGTCTTTAGCTGCTTTTTCGATGATTGGGAAAGTAGACTTATGAAGGTTGCCGTTACCGACACCGGCGGTGACGATACCGTCATACTTAGCATCTACCAAAGCTTGAGCCTGGATGCCTTCGACTCCGGCGTGCTGATAAACGATACCGACCTTAGGCAGTTTTTCCAATTTATCTACATTGAACGGAGTGGCTGTTGTGTGGGCTTTAACCGGAGCAGCATCCCAAAGGACTTTGCCGTTATGGATAGTAGCAAGTTGGCCGGCATTCGGGCTCTGGAAAGTTTCAACGCCGGTTGTATTGGTCTTAGTCACATCACGGGCACCGAGAACGCGGTCATTCATTACAACCATAACGCCTTTGCCACGTGCAGTTGGATCACCTGCAACTGCTACGGCGTTGTACAAGTTGGCAGGACCGTCAGCAGAGAGAGCGTTTGACGGACGCATTGCGCCGACGAGAACGATAGGCTTATCGCATTTAGCTGTCAGCTGAAGGAAGTAGGCAGTTTCTTCCATGGTGTCAGTTCCATGGGTGATTACGAAACCATCTTTCTTACCGCATTCTGCATTAATTTTCTTGGCCAATGTCAGCCAAACTTCATCGCTCATGTCTTGAGAGCCGATTTGAGCAACTTGTTCGCTGGAAACGTTGGCGATGTTAGCTAATTCAGGAACAGCCTGAACTAAAGCATTGACGCCTACCTTAGCAGCGGAATAGTTTGTCTGATCTGCAGCTTTAGATTGACCGGCAATAGTACCGCCTGTTGCATAAACAGCAACATTAGGTTGAGCAGCATAAGCTGCACCGAAAACAAGAGATAAAGAAGCGGCAATAAGTGCCTTTGTGAACATCGTAGTCCTCCTCTATGTGGAAATAATTTCTCATTCGTCTAAGTGGTCACGAATGCGAAACGTGAATATTTGTATATTTTTTTAAAGTTTATTACGTACAAATCTGAAATAAAATCACATAAATACGGTATATACGAACAAATAAAAAGGACAATTGTTGGATATTTCCTTAGAAGTTCTGTTCTTTCAAAGGCTTGCCACTCAAGGTCTATATATTGTTAGTTTCGAGATTCTTCTTGAGGTCAAAGCTTCTTTTTACTTTGTTGTTTTGTCGCAAAGATTAAAGAATTTCCTTCTAAACCTCAGAAATATAGAAGACGGTTTTTGCGCCGATTGCTGTATTTTTCCTGCACTTTGTGGTTACGTCTAAAATTTAGAGCTTATTTTTTTCGGACAAGTTAAGAGAGCCTGCGAAATGAAAGAAAGCCAGAGAACTTATGTCGCTATAGACCTGAAGTCTTTTTATGCATCGGTCGAGTGCTATGAAAGAAATTTAGATCCATTGACGAGTTTTTTGGTTGTAGCAGATCCTTCCAGAACTTCAAAAACAATCTGCTTAGCCGTTTCTCCGGCTTTGAAAGCTTTTGGGATTCCCGGAAGACCACGTTTATTCGAGGTTCAGAAAAAGGTCGAAGAAATCAACAAGGCACGAAAATTCAAAGCTGGTTTTTCCGAATTTGAAAGCACGGCTTTTGATAAAAAAGAGTATGAAGCAAATGAGACGAGTAAATTGGATTTCGTTATCGCTCCTCCGCAGATGTCTCATTACATGGCCACCAGCGTGAAGATCTACGAAACCTACCTGGAACTTATTGCACCCGAAGATATTCACGTTTATTCAATTGATGAAGTTTTTATCGACATCACGCCTTATCTGGAAACCTATAAAACAACTGCACATAATTTGGTTCGTGAATTAATCAGAAGAGTTCTGAAAAAGACAGGCATTACAGCAACCGCAGGTATCGGCCCGAATTTATATTTGGCCAAAGTAGCCATGGATATCGAGGCAAAAAAATGTGAACCGGATAAGGATGGTGTTCGGATTGCAGAATTGAATAAGACGACCTACAGATGTAATCTTTGGAGCCATGAGCCAATCACGGATTTCTGGAGAGTCGGAAAAGGTTATGCGGATTCTCTTGAGAAAATTGGTTTAAGGACAATGGGAGATGTTGCTCGATTTTCTATTAAGAACGAGAAAAATTTGTTTGAATTGTTCGGAGTGAATGCAGAACTTCTAATTGACCACGCATGGGGACTAGAGTCTTGCACAATGAAGGACATTAAGTCATTTGAACCCGATGGAAAAAGTATTGGTTCAGGTCAGGTTCTTCAGGAGCCATATTCTTTTGAAAAGGCCTTGTTAGTAACCAAAGAAATGGCAGATGCTTTAGGTTTAGATCTTTTTTCCAAAGATTATGTAGCCACAAAAATAGTTTTGACGATCGGTTACGATGTAGAGAATTTGAATGAGGCCGAAAAAGGCAGCGGATATCAAGGTCCAATTAAAGTAGATTCTTACGGCCGGAAAGTGCCCAAGCCGGCCCATGGAACAGTATCTCTTTCCCGAGCAACCTCATCTTCTTCGGAAATCAGAAAAGAAATGGAGAAGCTTTTCAAACGTATTGTGAATCCTAGTCTTTTGATTCGCAGAATAACGATGTCCGCGGCTGTAAGTCCTAAGAAATCGGTTTGTGAGGAGTCGGAGGATACGGCTCAGTTAGATTTGTTCGACGGCACGGAAATGGCAGAACTCTTCGACCATCAAGACGATAAGAGGGCAGCGAAGGAGAGAAAGATGAATGAGGCAATATTAGCTTTACGAGACAAATTTGGAAAGAATGCTATTGTCAAAGGAATGAACTTGGAAGAAGGCGCGACCGGCATTCTGCGCAACAATCAGATCGGCGGACACAAAGCATGATCAAAGACTATAGTGACATTATTGACCTTGAGCGTCCGGTTTCGCGTTTTCCAAAAATGTCTCGGCAGGCAAGGGCAGCACAATTCGCACCGTTTGCGGCTTTGACGGGTTATGAAGATGCCGTTAAAGAAGCCTCGCGCTTTGTCGCAGAAAAACCTCTTCTGGACGACCAGGAAATAGAAAGAATAAATCAGACCCTGAGGGATGCCATCGAATTTGACGATGCGGTGGATCTGATAATTTTTGAACCGGACTCACACAAATCCGGAGGAAGAGTCAGCAGAGTAGCGTCCCGCATAAAAAAAATAGATGAGACTGAGCGGAAACTGGTGCTTGAGAACGGCAGACAGATCATTTTAGAGAACATAGTTGGCATCAAAACCGAGGACTCTTCTCTTGATCAGGTGCCTTGGTAGTTTTAGGCTTCTTCTTGCATGAAAAAGAAGGAGTAGAGAATTTTGCTTCGGCAGCTTTAGTCCTTGATCGGCCTTCTTTAAACCAGACGTTCCAGAGAAGCTGCCTAACCAACTAACATTCTTTTGAAGACTACTATTTCATATTAATGACGTTTGACAAGTCGACTTCAAAGCGAAACGTTGGATCTATGACGTAGAAACCGCCTGAATATTCTTTGCAGATACGTCCTTCAGCTTGTGAAAATTTCCCTGTCTCTCCGATTTTAATCATAAATTTCCCGCAATAGACATTCCCGAAAGTATCTATGCTGAGGTAGCCTTGACATTCTTTTGAGATGGTTCCGATAAATTCACTTGGATGTTCCGTCCACACCTCACCCCACAAGTTTGCATAAATTGGTCTGCAAAATTGAGAGGAGGCATATGCAGACTCTATTGGCATGAAGGTTAGAAGACAGCCAACTGCCAAAGAAGTGGTTTTGGAGATCAAAGATTTTGAGAACATAGTAAATCACCTTAATTCAGTTAGTCTTTGACAGAAGTTCTATCATGGTTGACGTCAGTTCATGTCCATCCAATTAATAAAAGTTTATTCAAATTTTGTATACCGGATGATTGCTAATCGGTTAACTTAATCACGTCGGACAAGTTGATTTCGAAAGGTTGGCCTTCCACGTAGAAATCGCCGAAAACTCCTCGGCAAATGAGCCCTTTCCCGGAAGGAGGTTCTTTAAGCTGTCCAATTGAAAAAGGAGAATCACCGCAATAGACGTTCCCAAATACATCCACATGAAGGACTCCTTTGGTATTGCATGAAGACTTTCCGATTGAGAATGGAGAACCTTCGACGAAAATTGTTCCAAAAGGATCGGAATAAACCGGTTTGCAGTCTGAAGGAGAGGCATGGGCTGGCCAACAGGCGACAGAAAAGGAAAGAGCAGCAACCGTTGCTACAAGACGTGTCTGAAAGGAAGTGATTTTTGGAAGCACGGCAATCCTAATTGAAAGACCAAAATGTAAAGAAGGATCTTATCAAGTGCTTTTACTTTTCAGACTAACCTCTGAAAACTACTTTTTCCAAAATTAGAGATCACACCAAGAAAATTAATGACGGAAAAGTTCCTTTTACACGATTTTCAATGAGCTTGGTAAAAGAATGGTTAAGTGGCTTTGAAATTTGTCCAGCCCCTACAATCAAACTATCAGAGCGAAGTACAAGAAGCTTCGGTTAATTCATCAGGAAGTGCGCCATGAAACCTGAACTTAGAGAGGTATCCTTTATGGGAGGAGGCGTCGATAAGTCTGCACTTATGTTCTAATTAACCCAGAAAATAAATTGGCATCCTTTCTTGGTACATCGATAAGGATGCCAAATTTTTATGAGGGCTCTTTTGCTAAGCGGAAGCAATGAGCCAAAAAATCTTATGACGACTAAGTTATTTCCCTTCTCTCATCACACTTAAGATAACTCCCTTCTGCCAATTAAAGTACGGGTTGTACATCAATCTAGCTGTAATTTTGCCGTCCGGTGCGCTTTCCCAAGTCGAATACCAGACATTCTTCGCCTTTTCACATTTGGCTATCTCTTTATCCGAAAGATCATCCCTGCAGACTCTGGATTTTCCGTGTCTTCCGTACCAAGGATTCTTGGGAGAGTAGGCTAAGGACATATGCGAGAAGCTTGCAATTCTTTCCTCAGGAATGTAGTCGCTTTTATAAATAATTCTCGGATCGCTCCCGTCTCCTTCAGTACCGTACCAAATGAAGCGGCTCTTTGGATTCGTAAATACTTTGGGAAGAATGTGAATAAGTTCCTTGGCGTTAATAACGGAGTCGTGTTCCGTCATCATAACAATGACCGGCTTTGAATAGGTTTTATCTTTCATTGATTCCTGGACATTGACCATGGATTGACGAAAAGCTTCTATTGCTTCTAACGGAACAGTTTCATAACGGAATGGAGCTACGCCTTGTGTATCGTTGTCAGGTTCTTTGTACCAGTCCGTGAATAAGTTAATGAGAGGAATGAAAGCAATCATCTCCGTTTGAATCTCGAAAGCCGGAGAAAATAACACTAAACCTTTAACTTCCGGTCGTTCGAAAGCTAATTTTGTGACTAAGTTACAACCGGTGGAAAAACCGCCCAACCATACTTTTTTTGAAGATTTGGAAAGAAGATTTAATTGTGCTTCAACCGTTTTTCTCCAATCCTCATAATCAGTATCCAGCATATCGGCAGGCTTGGTTCCATTTCCCGGAAGAAGGATTGCTCTGACTAAATATCCGTTGCGTGCCAATTCTCGGCCGATATCTCTAAAAGTCCATGGTGAATCTCCGAGACCATGAACAAACAAGATTGCTTCCTCATTACTTTTCAATGGCTTAAATTCAAAAGGAGCATTAGCAATCAGTTCAAATTGCTTATCTTTCAATACGAAGTGGCGGTTTTCGGAAATAAACTCTTTGCACTGTTTTTGATATTCGGCAAAGGAAGTTCCCGAGTAAGGCAATTTTGCTTCGTTCGGCGGATTGACCGAACAGCCCGCCAGCGTAAAAAATAGAAAAGCGAAACTAATAAGTTTGTTCAGAAAAGGGCGGGCTTCTTTCATTCGCAATACCTAAAGGTTCTTCTTATTTATGAAAAAGGATTACTTAAATCATAAATAAGAGAAAACCCTTAGTATGTAAAGAATGTCCGAAAAGGGTAAGAACCTCTATAAAAGTGAAGAGCCTTAAGCGTAAAAGCGCTTGAATATAAGGGAAGTGTTAACTCCTCCGAAGGCAAAATTGTTGCTCATTATGTAATCAGTGTTCAAACGGCGCGGCTCATTCATGATGTAGTCAAGCTTGCCGCAATTTTCATCCGGTTCTTTCAGATTGGCAGTGTGGGCGAACCAACCTTCATTCATCATTTGAATAGCAAACCATGCTTCCAACGCACCGCAAGCACCCAACGTATGACCCAGATAACTCTTTATAGAAGAAATGGGAGTCCCAGCGCCAAAAACTGCTTCTGTGGCTAATGATTCGGCAATATCTCCTCTTGACGTAGAGGTGCCATGAGCAGAAATGTAGCCAATGTCTTCAGCTTTAAGTTGAGCATTCTTTAAAGCGTTGGCAATACAAATTTGAATTGTTTCTTTCTTCGGCTGAGTGATATGGGTGGCGTCACAGTTGGAAGCAAAGCCAACTACTTCAGCAAGAATATTCGCTCCTCTGTTTTTTGCATGTTCAAGCTCTTCAAGAATGAGTGCACCGGCTCCCTCACCGACAACTAATCCATCGCGGTTTTTATCAAAGGGCTTTGGAGTTTCTTCAGGTTTTTCATTCAAGGTGCTGGTGGCAAATAAAGTGTCAAAGGATGCAGCCATGGACGGGCAGAGCTCTTCCGCTCCGCCGGCGATCATTAGATCCTGCATTCCGAATTTAATGGCTTCATAGGCATATCCAATAGCTTGGCTCCCGGATGTACAAGCGCTGGAGGTAGGAATCACTCTGCCGGTTACACCAAAGAACAGACCGGCGTTTACTGCGGTGGTATGCGGCATAAGCTGGACATAGGTAGTTCCTGAGATGCGGGATGTATCTCCTCCGTCAAGCATTTTTGCGTAAGCCACTACCGGTTGGGTACTGCCAAAACATGAACCAAAAGCAATTCCTGTTTGTCCGTTGGTAATAACTTCATTGCCGAGTAAGCCTGCATTTTCCAGGGCTTTTTCGGTTGCGCGAGTGGCTAACAAAGAAACTCGTCCCATTGAACGAATCTTTTTTCGGGTGTAATGGGCTGGAAGTTCAAAGTTTTCGATTGGTACGGCAAGCTTTGTGTTTAAACCTTTAAAGTACTCCCATTCCTCCATATATTTGACGGCATTTTTTCCCTCAAGAAACCATTTTTTTATGGTGTTCCAGTCTTCTCCGAATGCAGTAATACCGCCAGCACCGGTAACAACAACCCGTCTAGCCATTAGATCATTCCTCCATTAACACTGATGACTTGTCTTGTGACATAAGCCGCGGAACTGCTCAAAAGATAAGAGACAAGGCCCGCAACTTCTTCCGGTTTTCCCATCCGCTGCATAGGAATAAGCTTCATGGCATGTTCAATAGCCCGAGGATCCATGTCGATCATATCTGTGTCAATCAATCCAGGCGCTACGCAATTTACCGTAATTTTTCTTGAGGCTAATTCCACTGCAAGGGCTTTGCTTGCTCCAATCAGACCAGCCTTCGCCGCACTATAGTTAACTTGTCCGCGATTACCAGTCACGCCTGACACTGAACTAATGACAACAATGCGGCCTCCGCTTCTCAGGCGAATCATCGGCATTACACAGGGATGGATGACATTGTAGAAACTGTTCAGATCGGTGTTGATGACATTATCCCAATCTTCATTTTCAAGGGCAGGGAAGGCGGCATCCTTTTTTGTTCCGGCACTGTGAATGATCCCCCAATAAGCTCCATTTTCTTCAATATCTTTTTCCAGAGCTTTTTTTGCGGCCTCACGATCACCGACGTTGAATCCAAGAGTAGAAGCAGGGCAGCCCATAGAAGCAAACTTTTCTTGGAGTTGTCGAGCTTTTTCTTGAGAAGAGTTGAAATGAAGAACTAATTCATAGTCCGAATTATTTGCCAGTTCCCCTGCAATTGCAGTCCCAATTCCTCCCGTCGACCCGGTAATCAGTATTCTTTTTTTCTTAGTCATTTTCGGATATAAATTTAGTAACTGAACAGCTTATCGTATTCAATTTTTGTGGGTTGGTATACAGTGATTTTCCCATGGGCCAAGGTTTCGCCTTTTTCAGACAGAACTGAACCGTCAAAGGAAGCAAGATTTTTATCTTGAATAATCTTTTGGATTTTGATGGTAAGAACTTCATTCGACGGCGTTTTGTCGACGAGAAGTTCGGCTCCTCTAACGCTTAACAAAAATCCAACATCGGATAGTTCCATGTCGTCTTTCCTATAGTAGCCGGCCCACACACCAATTGCTTGGGCCATCATTTCGATAAGAAAAACATTAGGAATAATTCCGTTCTCGTCTTTGAAAAGTTCGAGTCTATCTGCTTTTTTACAATCGCAGCGGCACTCCGCATGCTCTTCATCTATTTCCGTGAGCTCATCTATAAATCGCATGGGGAGACGATGAGGAAGCCAATTATCAAGTTCATTTTCCGTCATAATGGCCCAATATTAGAGAAGTATTGTTTCCTCCGAAAGCGATATTGTTGGACATCATGTAATGGCCTCGGAGCTTAGTTGGATTTTGAAGAAGGCCGAGTCCGCTGAAGGCTTCGTCCATTTCGCTTTTGTCCTCAAATTGCGAAGGCAACACTGTTTGAGGGTTGTCTAAAAGCGCACAAAGTAGGGCTGCTTCAGTAATTCCGGCAGCTCCCAAAGTGTGACCGGTAAGGTTTTTTGTAGAACTGCACGGAACAGAACCAAAAAGATTTCTAACCGCAGCTCCTTCTGCAGAGTCATTTAACCTTGTGGCCGTCCCATGAAGATTCACGTACGCAATGTCAGAAGTTTGCAGCTGAGCCATTGCTAAGGCTTCTCGCATAGCTGTTTCTATCCCGGCTCCCTGAGGGTGAGGAGATGAAATGTGATAGGCGTCGGAAGTCTCTCCCCATCCGGCCAATACAAGATTGGAGGGCTCTTTTGAAAGAACGAGAATTCCCGCCCCTTCTCCGATAGTGATTCCCGCACGTTTTGATGAGAAAGGCCGGCATTTTTGGCGCGACATTACTTCCAGAGAAGTAAATCCATGAATCGGAAGTTTTGCTAAGCTGTCAGCCCCTCCTACAATAGCAGCGTCTGCCATTCCCGATTGTATTAATCGAGCTCCGGAAATAATAGAACGTGCGCTGGAAGTGCAGGCTGTACTGATAGTGTAGGCAGGTCCGCAGAGTCCCAAATACGCCGAAAGAAATCTTGAAGGATCTCCTAATTCTTGTGCCCAACCTTGAAAATCTGAAGGCGTCGGCTGCTTTGAAATGACGGCATTTACATATTCGTTTGCTTCGTTTGAACCGGAGGTACTGGTTCCCATAATGACAGCAACACGATTTTTTGAAAACTTACCAACTAGAGAATGAAACTTGTCAGAGTCATGTTGTAAGGCCGCAAGAATAAGGCGGTTATTTCTGGAATTGTGACGCTTAAATTCATTGGCAATGACAGGAAGTTCTCCAAGAACATTTCCATAAAAAGCATTCTTATTGCTTCCTAACCAATGGGTGCTTTCTCTCATCCCCGGGGCGTGATTATCAGACAAATTTTTCAAAATGTCTGGAATTGAGTTTCCAAGGGCATTTACGGAGGAATAGTAATTTATAAAAATCATTAAAAATAACTTCTAAAGAGATAGGAAATTATTCGAGAGCCTAAGGTTACATTGAACTATCAAGAACTTTCAAGTTAATTAATAGGCAGGTCTTGTATTTCAATTTCATATGAAAAAGAATGATTGGAAATCATGACAATGTCTCCCCTCTTTCCTTTAGGCCAATTAAA
>ERZ835880.1576-NODE-1576-length-17859-cov-17.918445_pt1 | contig 17859 bp, 8 predicted proteins | sample MGYA00519944_ERZ835880 | MGnify/ENA primary metagenome ERZ835880 (study PRJEB31850, sample SAMEA3708787) | human gut metagenome | biome: human gut; feature: human-associated habitat; material: faeces | place: China | collected 2014 ... | reverse complement strand
TGTCTTCAAATACTGTAAATCAAAGAGTTAATTTTGCTTCGACTAAGAATCCGCTGGAATATCCGGATTTCCTGGAAGTACAATTGAAGTCATTCAAAGACTTTTTACAACTGGATACCCCACCCGAGAAACGTAAGAACGAGGGACTGTATAAAGTATTTGCTGAAAACTTCCCCATTGCCGATACAAGAAATAATTTTGTTCTTGAGTTTTTGGACTACTATATTGATCCGCCGCGCTATACCATAGACGAATGTATAGAGCGAGGGCTTACTTATAGCGTACCCTTAAAGGCAAAATTGAAATTATATTGTACCGACCCTGACCACGAAGATTTTGATACGGTTATTCAGGATGTATTCCTGGGTCCGATTCCTTATATGACGGATAAGGCTACGTTCGTTATCAATGGTGCGGAACGTGTTGTTGTGTCGCAGCTTCATCGTTCACCGGGCGTATTCTTCGGTCAAAGCGTGCATGCCAACGGTACTAAGTTGTACTCAGCCCGTATCATCCCGTTCAAAGGATCTTGGATTGAGTTTGCTACTGACATCAACAATGTCATGTATGCCTATATCGACCGTAAGAAGAAGTTGCCGGTAACCACCTTGCTGAGAGCTATCGGTTTTGAGAATGATAAGGACATTCTTGAAATCTTCAATCTGGCGGAAGACGTGAAAGTGAATAAGACGAACCTCAAGAAGATTGTAGGTCGTAAGTTGGCAGCACGTGTATTGAAAACATGGATTGAGGATTTTGTAGACGAAGATACCGGTGAAGTTGTTTCTATTGAGCGTAACGAAGTGGTTATCGACCGTGAAACTATAATTGAGCCGGAACATATTGACATTATATTAGAGTCAGGCGTTCAGAATATCCTTGTACATAAGGAAGAACCGAACCAGTCTGACTACTCTATTATATATAATACTCTGCAGAAGGACCCCAGTAATTCGGAAAAAGAAGCAGTGCTTTATATCTATCGTCAGTTGCGTAATGCAGATCCTGCCGATGATGCCAGCGCGCGTGAGGTTATTAATAACCTGTTCTTCTCAGAAAAGAGATACGACTTGGGTGATGTAGGTCGTTACCGTATCAACAGAAAGTTGAATTTGACGACTGACATGGATGTCCGTGTACTCACCAAGGAAGATATCATTGAGATTATCAAGTATCTGATTGAGTTGATAAACTCAAAAGCAGATGTGGATGATATTGACCACTTGAGCAACCGTCGCGTACGTACGGTAGGCGAACAGTTGTCAAACCAGTTTGCTATCGGTTTGGCACGTATGTCCCGTACTATCCGCGAGCGTATGAATGTTCGTGACAATGAAGTCTTTACTCCGATCGATTTGATTAACGCCAAGACTATTTCTTCCGTTATCAATTCTTTCTTCGGAACAAATGCTTTGTCACAATTCATGGACCAGACCAACCCGCTTGCCGAAATCACTCACAAGCGCCGTATGTCAGCTTTGGGTCCCGGTGGTTTGTCACGTGAACGTGCCGGTTTTGAGGTGCGTGACGTACACTATACTCACTACGGTCGTCTTTGTCCGATTGAAACGCCTGAAGGTCCGAACATTGGTTTGATATCTTCACTTTGTGTGTTTGCTAAAATCAATCAGCTTGGTTTTATTGAGACACCGTACCGCAAGGTGGCTAACGGAAAGGTAGACCTTTCGGATGAAGGTTTGGTTTACCTTACAGCCGAAGAAGAAGAAGAGAAGATTATCGCTCAGGGTAATGCACCTTTGAATGAAGACGGAACTTTCGTCCGCGACAAAGTAAAATCCCGTCAGGATGCCGATTATCCGGTTGTAGCTCCTGATGAGGTAGAGCTGATGGACGTATCGCCACAGCAGATTGCCTCTATTGCAGCATCTTTGATTCCGTTCTTGGAACATGACGATGCTAACCGTGCGTTGATGGGATCGAACATGATGCGCCAGGCAGTTCCTTTGTTGAAGAGTGAAGCTCCGATTGTAGGTACAGGTATCGAACGTCAGCTTGCACGTGACTCTCGTACGCAGATTACTGCTGAGGGCGAAGGTGTGGTTGACTTTGTAGATGCTACGACTATCCGCATTCTGTACGATCGTACGGAAGAGGAAGAGTTTGTAAGCTTCGAATCTGCACTGAAAGAATATACTATTCCCAAATGGCGTCGTACCAACCAGAACATGACGATTGACCTTCGTCCTATTTGCGAGAAAGGTCAGCGTGTGACGAAGGGACAAATCCTTACCGAGGGTTACTCAACCGAACAGGGCGAGCTCGCTTTGGGTAAGAACCTGTTGGTTGCCTACATGCCTTGGAAGGGATACAACTATGAGGACGCTATCGTATTGAACGAACGTGTGGTTCGCGAAGACCTTTTGACTTCCGTACACGTAGAGGAATACTCTTTGGAAGTTCGTGAAACGAAGCGCGGTATGGAAGAGTTGACTTCCGATATTCCTAATGTAAGTGAAGAGGCTACCAAAGACCTTGACGAGAATGGTATTGTGCGTGTAGGTGCCCGTATCGAGCCGGGTGATATTTTGATTGGTAAGATTACTCCGAAAGGCGAGTCTGACCCTTCTCCGGAAGAAAAGTTGCTTCGTGCCATATTCGGTGATAAGGCTGGTGATGTGAAAGATGCGTCTTTGAAGGCATCTCCTTCTTTGAAGGGTGTGATTATCGGTAAACGTCTGTTCTCCCGCGTTATCAAGACTCGTAGTTCTAAATTGGCCGACAAGGCATTGTTGCCGAAGATTGATGATGAGTTCGATAGCAAGGTGGCTGATTTGAAGAAAATATTGGTAAATAAGCTTTTGAAGCTCACAGAAAATCATACTTCAGAAGGTGTGAAAGACTATATGGGAGCTGAAGTAATCAGTAAAGGCGCTAAATTCTATGCTTCTGATTTCAGTGATATAGACTTTACTGCTATTCAGTTGAGCAATTGGACAAAAGACGAGCATACCAATGAATTGATCCGTGCACTGGTAACGAACTTTATCAAGAAATATAAGGAACTCGATGCAGAGTTGAAACGTAAGAAATTTGCTATTACTATCGGTGACGAGTTGCCTGCAGGTATTATCCAGATGGCTAAGGTTTATATTGCCAAGAAGCGTAAGATCGGTGTTGGTGATAAGATGGCCGGTCGTCATGGTAACAAAGGTATCGTTTCACGCGTGGTACGTCAGGAAGACATGCCGTTCTTGGCAGACGGTACTCCGGTAGATATTGTATTGAATCCGCTGGGTGTGCCTTCACGTATGAACATCGGTCAGATATTCGAGGCTGTTTTGGGACGTGCCGGAAAGAACTTGGGAGTTAAGTTTGCTACGCCTATCTTTGATGGTGCTACGCTGGATGACCTGAACGAATGGACCGACAAGGCCGGTCTGCCCCGTTATGGTAAAACCACTTTGTATGATGGTGGTACAGGTGAGGCTTTCGAGCAGCAGGCTACAGTGGGTGTGACATACATGCTGAAACTCGGTCACATGGTTGAAGATAAGATGCACGCACGTTCTATCGGTCCTTATTCGCTTATTACGCAACAGCCGTTGGGCGGTAAGGCACAGTTCGGTGGTCAGCGTTTCGGAGAAATGGAGGTTTGGGCGCTCGAAGCATTCGGTGCTGCGCATATCCTGCAGGAAATCCTGACTATCAAGTCTGATGATGTTGTCGGACGCTCCAAGGCTTATGAAGCAATCGTTAAGGGTGAGCCGATGCCAGCTCCGGGTATTCCTGAATCACTGAATGTATTGTTGCACGAGTTGAGAGGTTTGGGCTTGAGCATCAACTTAGAATAAATTGAAATTTGGAAATTGAGGGTTGAGAGCTAATGTCTCTTGATTCTCAATTCCCGACTTATCAACATTGTTTTTCAATTTTTAATTCTCAATTATCAATTATATATAAAAGTATGGCTTTTAGAAAAGATAACAAGATAAAGAGTAATTTCTCGAAAATCTCTATCGGTTTGGCTTCTCCCGAAGAAATCCTTGAGAATTCGAGTGGTGAAGTTTTAAAGCCTGAAACCATTAACTATCGGACGTATAAGCCGGAACGCGACGGTTTGTTCTGCGAGCGTATCTTCGGTCCTATTAAGGATTATGAGTGCCATTGCGGTAAGTACAAACGTATCCGTTACAAAGGCATTGTGTGCGACCGTTGCGGTGTGGAAGTGACAGAAAAGAAAGTACGTCGTGAGCGTATGGGACACATCCAGCTGGTTGTGCCGGTGGCTCACATTTGGTATTTCCGTTCGCTTCCTAATAAAATCGGTTACTTGCTGGGTTTACCGACCAAGAAACTCGATGCTATTATTTACTACGAACGTTATGTAGTAATCCAGCCGGGTATATTGGAAGGCGAAGTGGCACAGTATGATTTGCTTGAAGAAGGAGAATATCTGGATCTGTTGGAAAAGTTACCAAGCGATAATCAGTACCTTGAAGATTCAGACCCCAATAAGTTTGTTGCCAAGATGGGTGCAGAAGCCATTTATGACTTGCTGTCGCGCATTGATCTTGATTCATTGTCTTACGAACTGCGTAACCGTGCAGGCAGCGATGCTTCACAACAGCGTAAGAGCGAAGCTTTGAAGCGTTTGCAGGTAGTTGAGTCTTTCCGTGCATCACGCGGACGCAACAAGCCCGAATGGATGATTGTACGTATCGTACCGGTTATCCCGCCCGAACTTCGTCCGTTGGTTCCGTTGGATGGCGGGCGTTTCGCTACTTCCGACTTGAACGACCTTTACCGTCGCGTTATCATCCGTAACAACCGCTTGAAGAGATTGATTGAAATCAAGGCTCCTGAGGTGATTTTACGTAATGAGAAACGTATGTTGCAGGAAGCTGTCGATTCATTGTTCGATAACTCTCGTAAGTCAAGCGCAGTGAAGACTGATGCCAACCGTCCTTTGAAGTCACTTTCCGACAGTTTGAAAGGTAAGCAGGGACGTTTCCGTCAGAACTTGTTGGGTAAGCGTGTCGACTACTCTGCACGTTCCGTAATCGTTGTAGGTCCGGAACTGAAAATGGGTGAGTGCGGTATTCCTAAACTCATGGCGGCCGAGCTCTACAAGCCGTTCATTATCCGTAAGCTCATCGAGCGTGGTATTGTGAAGACGGTGAAGAGTGCCAAGAAGATTGTAGACCGTAAGGAACCAGTTATCTGGGACATTCTGGAACATGTAATGAAAGGACATCCGGTATTGTTGAACCGTGCTCCGACACTGCACCGTCTGGGTATCCAGGCGTTCCAGCCGAAGATGATTGAAGGCAAGGCAATCCAGTTGCACCCGTTGGCATGTACGGCATTCAACGCCGACTTCGACGGTGACCAGATGGCTGTTCACTTGCCGTTAGGTAATGAGGCTGTTTTGGAAGCTCAAATGTTGATGTTGGCTTCACACAATATCTTGAACCCTGCGAATGGTGCTCCTATTACCGTACCTTCTCAGGATATGGTGCTTGGTTTGTATTATATTACCAAGTTGCGCAAGGGTACACAAGGCGAAGGTTTGACTTTCTATGGTCCGGAAGAGGCTACGATCGCTTACAATGAGAAGAAGTTGGATATCCATGCTCCGATCCATGTTTACGTGGAGGATTTGGATGCGAACGGTAACTTGGTGAAGACGATGGTAGAGACTTCTGTAGGTCGTTTGATGGTAAATGAGTTTGTTCCGAAAGAGATTGGTTATGTAAACGAGGTGTTGGGCAAGAAGTCTCTTCGTGACATCATCGGTCGGGTAATCAAGGCTTGTGGTGTGGCTCGTACCGCTCAGTTCTTGGACGATATCAAGAACTTGGGTTACTATATGGCATTCAAGGGTGGTTTGTCCTTCAACTTAGCGGACGTTCTGATCCCGCCTGAAAAGGATGAGTTGGTTCAGAAGGGATACGATGAGGTTGAGCAGATCATGGCTAACTATAATATGGGTTTCATTACCAACAACGAGCGTTATAACCAGATTATCGATACTTGGACACACGTTAATAGTAACTTGTCTAATATCTTGATTAAGCAATTGACGGCGGATAACGATGGATTCAACTCAATCTATATGATGATGGATTCCGGTGCCCGTGGTTCTAAGGAGCAGATTCGTCAGTTGTCCGGTATGCGTGGTTTGATGGCGAAACCGCAGAAGAGTGGTGCAGAAGGTGGTCAGATTATCGAGAACCCGATCCTTTCTAACTTTAAGGAAGGTTTGTCCGTGTTGGAGTACTTTATCTCTACTCACGGTGCTCGTAAAGGTTTGGCCGATACCGCTTTGAAGACTGCCGACGCCGGCTACTTGACTCGTCGTTTGGTTGACGTCTCTCACGACGTGATCGTAAACGAGGAAGACTGTGGTACATTGCGTGGCTTGGTTTGTACGGAATTGAAGAATAACGAGGAGGTGATCGCTTCCTTGTATGAGAGAATCTTAGGTCGTGTATCTGTTCACGATGTGATCCATCCGATTACGGGCGAGGTTATCGTTCGTTCCGGTGAGGAAATCCGTGAGGATGCCGCTAAGGCAATCCAAGACTCTCCGATCGAGAGCGTCGAGATTCGTTCCGTATTGACTTGTGAGTCTAAGAAGGGTGTCTGCGCTAAGTGCTATGGACGTAACTTGGCTACGAACCGCATGGTTCAGAAGGGTGAGGTTGTCGGTGTAATCGCCGCACAGTCTATCGGTGAGCCGGGTACACAGTTGACGTTGCGTACATTCCACGTCGGTGGTATCGCATCCAACATCGCTACAGAGAATAGTATTACATCTAAATATGATGGTATTTTAGAGATCGACGAGCTTCGTGCTGTTGAGGCGGTAGACGAGGTGAGCGGAAAGAAACATTTGGTAGTAGTAAGCCGTTTGGCTGAAATGCGCATTGTTGATCCGAACACGAAGATTGTGTTGTTGACTCATAATATACCTTATGGTTCTAAGTTGTTCTTCAACAACGGTGACTCAATTAAGAAGGGTGACGTGATCATCGAGTGGGACCCGTTCAATGCCGTAATCGTGTCAGAGGTTTCCGGTAAGATCGAGTTCGAGAGTTTGGTAGAGAACGTGACTTACAAGGTTGAGAGTGATGAGACTACCGGTTTGAAGGAGAAGATCATCATCGAGTCTAAGGATAAGACGAAGGCTCCGGCCGCTCATATCGTGGATGAGAATGGTAATTACTTGAAGAACTACTCTTTGCCGTTGGGCGCTCACGTCGTGAAAGACAATGGTGATGTAGTGAAAGCTGGTGAGGTTTTGGTTAAGATCCCTCGTGCCGTAGGTAAGGCCGGTGATATCACCGGTGGTCTTCCTCGTGTAACCGAGTTGTTCGAGGCTCGTAACCCGTCTAACCCTGCTGTCGTATCTGAGATCGACGGAGAGGTAGGATTCGGTAAGATCAAACGTGGTAACCGCGAGATCACCGTAACGTCTAAGTTGGGTGAGGTTAAGAAATATATGGTTCCTCTGTCTAAACAATTATTGGTTCAGGAGAACGACTATATCCGTGCGGGTATGCCGCTATCAGACGGTGCTACCACTCCTTCGGATATCTTGGCGATCAAAGGTCCGACGGCTGTACAGGAATATATCGTGAATGAAGTTCAGGATGTATACCGTCTGCAGGGTGTGAAGATCAACGATAAGCACTTCGAGGTTATCGTTCGTCAGATGATGCGTAAGGTAGAGGTGGTTGATCCGGGAGATACTCGCTTCTTGGAGCAGCAGATTGTTGATAAGTTGGAGGTAATGGACGAGAACGATCGTATCTGGGGCAAGAAAGTTGTTACCGATCCGGGAGATTCTCAGACATTGCAGGCCGGACAGATCGTGACTGCACGTAAGTTGAGAGATGAGAATAGTATGTTGAAACGCCGTGATCTTAAGTTGGTCGAGGTACGTGACGCTATTCCGGCTACAGCCAACCAGATCCTTCAAGGTATCACACGTGCCGCTTTGCAGACGAACAGCTTTATGTCCGCCGCATCTTTCCAAGAGACGACGAAAGTATTGAACGAGGCTGCTATCAACGGGAAGGTAGATCGTTTGGAAGGTTTGAAAGAGAACGTTATCTGTGGTCACTTGATTCCTGCCGGTACCGGTCAGCGTGAGTTTGATAAGCTGATCGTAGGCGCAAAGGATGAGTTCGATCGTATCTTCGCTAATCGCAAGAACGTGGTTGATTTCAATGCCATGGACAAAGATGATGAAGAATAGGAACGTTTAATAAACTATAAAGAAAGGCCGGCAGAGCAATCTGTCGGCCTTTTTTGTTCTTCCTTATTTGCTTAATAAATGGATAAACTTTATTTTTGCGAGGTAACAAAGACCATAGATAAATACTGAGACATATAAGAAACATATAATAATCAATATCATGAAGAGAATTTTACTTTGTTTAATGGTGGCTTTATTTGCCACTGGTTGCTTATTCGCTAAAAACAACGATGAGAAAATGAATGTAATGTCTTATAACATCCGTTACGATAATTCGGGTGATAAGGATAATCAATGGAAATTCAGAAGAGATTTCGCTGCTGATTTAGTGAAATTCTATGAGGCGGATGTGTTCGGTGCGCAAGAGGTCTTGAATAATCAACTGAATGATTTGCTTAATCGTTTACCGGAATACGCTTATGTGGGTGTTGGTCGTGAGGATGGCAAGACGAAAGGGGAGTACGCTCCGATTTTCTATCGTAAGGATCGTTTCTCCGTTGATAAAAGCGGTAATTTCTGGTTAGCCGAAGATATAAATGCCATTGGTAAGAAAGGTTGGGACGCCGCATGCGAGCGCGTAGCTACTTGGGCGATCTTGAAAGATAAGAATACGGGAAAGAAATTCTTCTTCTTGAATACGCACTTGGATCATATGGGGAAAGTGGCTCGTCATGAAGGAGCTTCATTGGTGCTGGAGCAAGCGAAGAAATTATCCGAGAATTTGCCTATAATCGTGACTGGCGATTTCAATGCCGTGCCTTCTGATGAGCCGATACAAGTATTGACTAATCCGAGTGATCCTCGTCATTTGACTCATTCCCGCACGATCGCAGGGTTTATTTACGGCCCGGAATGGACATTCCATGATTTTGGAAAGATCCCTTACGACAAGCGTGAATGGATTGATTATATCTTCGTGAAAGGGAATATCAAGGTATTGCGTCATGGTGTATTGACTGAAACGTTGAATAACCTGTTCCCATCCGACCATTGCCCGGTAATCAGTACGTTGATACTCGAATAAAAAAGCTTTGTGTGTATGGGGAAAGTAGACGTATTGAAGGAAACTACCCCGCTTTCATCAGAAGATTGCTTCTTGGTCATGCAACGCCCGAAATCGGGGTTTAATTTTCCGTTACATGTACACATGGAGTTTGAGTTGAACTATCTGGAGAATGCCGCTGGCGCTATTCGGATAGTTGGCGATTCGGTCGAGGAAATCGATGATCTGGATTTGGTGTTGATCGCGGGAGGAACGAAGCATGCTTACTCGAACCATAAGTGTCCGTGTAATGGGATCTTTGAGATAACGATACAATTTCATAAATCGTTATTTGATAGCTTAATCAATAGACGGCATTTCAAGACCATGAAGGATATGTTTGATAACGCTTCCAGTGGTCTTGTTTTCAGCCGGGAAATGATACTTGGCATTCAAGATAAATTAAGAATGTTGTCGAACGATAACAAGCCGGATTCTTTCAAGAACCTGTTGCGTTTGGTCGAGATTCTTAAGATTCTATCTTTGGATAAAGCAGCCCGTCGGTTGAATGCCGTGAACACGGTAAAGAACTATAATAATAACGATACCGATCGTTTAGATAGTATCATGTTATATTTACACGAAAATTATCAAAAACGTATCACCTTGTCGGAAGTGGCTAAGTTAACAAATATGAGCGATGCCTCATTGATGCGTTTCTTGAAGAAGTGGACGGGAAAGACATTTATCGATAACTTGAACGAGATCCGGGTAGCTGAGGCGGTATGCCGTTTGACCGATACAAGTGACAGTATTTCTGAAATATGTTACAGGTGCGGTTTTAATAATCTATCGAATTTCAACCGGGTATTCAAACGGCGTAGGGGGAGTACCCCTACAGAGTACAGGGAGAAATATTCCCGTTCGAGGTTTATAATTTAAAACATGATTTAAAGCATGTTTACATTGATTTGTGTCAAGTGTTGATGATATAGTATTATTTATTGCACATATAGTATTTGGTGGTCTTTGCTAAAGCCCTTACTTTTGTAAAGTTCAAGTGAAAGAGATTAGCACTTAGACAAAACAAACCTTAACTAAAACGCCAAAACCAATTATATCAAACACAAAAGGTATTTTTACATTGGTCTAAAGAATTGAGAATTAAAAACACAACTAGAAAACGACTGCCTGAGAAGGTAGTCGTTTTTGCATTTATAGTCTTCAACCCCTTTGTAACCCGGAATAAATATGTATATTTGTCTTCGCAATTTTTAATCACCATAAATTTAAAAGAAGAAAGTATGGAAAACAACAAACCTGCCAATAACGAGATTCAGATCGAGTTATCTGAAGAGATGGCACAAGGAACTTACGCCAATTTGGCTATTATATCTCATTCAAGCTCTGAATTTATCCTAGATTTCATCCGGGTGGTTCCGGGAGCTCCTAAGGCACAAGTAAAAAGCCGCGTAATCTTAACTCCGGATAACGCTCAACGTTTGTTATTCGCTTTGCAAGACAATATCAAGAAATTTGGGGAGCAACTTCAAGCAGGAAATAATAATAACAAAACAGCTAATTTTGAGGACTTCGCAGGTCCGACAGGAGAGGCTTAATAGATTTGTTTTCAGCCATAGAAAGAGTACTTTTCTACAAGAGTAGGGGAGTACTCTTTTATTGTTGGGATGGCTCGTTTACATTGAAAAACCTTGATGCCTATTCTTAGATGCTTACAATGGGCATTCTAAGGTGTTAAGAATGCCTGTTATAAACACCTGAGAATGCCCATCGTAAAGAATACCCTATCTCTCTATCCTAAAGATTAGATAATCCCATCAATATTTTCTTCAATACGGTTTGCGCGGAGATCTCACGGTTCGCGGCCTCGGGGATTACGATACTTTGCGGACTCTCTATCACGTCATCGGTAACGATCATATTGCGACGAACCGGCAAGCAATGCATGAAATAAGCGTTATTCGTAAGTACCATTTTCTCTGCGTCTACGGTCCAGCTACGATCTGTGCTGATTACTTGTCCGTAATTCGGATCTTTATAAGCGGACCAGTTCTTTGCGTAAATGAAATCCGCTCCTTCAAAAGCCTTCTTCTGATCGTATTCCACTTTAGCGTTGCCTACGAATCTAGGATCAAGCTCATAACCTTCCGGATGAGTGATAACAAACTCATAATCTGTAGCGTTCATCCATTCGGCAAAGCTGTTTGGAACGGCTTGCGGCAATGATTTCGGATGAGGAGCCCAAGTCATGACTACCTTCGGACGAGCTGTTTTCTTATATTCCTCTATCGTGATCAAGTCGGCGAAACTTTGCAACGGATGGCGTGTCGCCGCTTCCATGCTAAATACCGGCCGGTCGGAATGCTCGATGAACTGACTCAATATCTTTTCGTTATAATCATCTTCTTTATTCTCAAAGCGTGCGAAAGAACGGACCCCGATCACATCGCAGTAACAGCCCATTACAGGAACAGCTTCCAGCAAATGCTCCGGTTTATCACCATCCATGATAACACCTCGCTCTGTTTCCAGCTTCCATGCACCTTGGTTAACGTCCAAAACGATCGTGTTCATACCTAAGTTCATGGCAGCCTTTTGGGTGCTTAAGCGGGTACGTAGGCTTGAGTTGAAAAATATCATCAACAACGTCTTGTTTTTTCCCAGTTCACTAAACTGGAAACGATCTTTCTTGATCTCGAAAGCTTCATTAAGCGCTTGTTTCAAGTCACCTAAATCCTGTACGCAAGTGAAATGTCTCATATCTGTTACAATAATATTTTGTTAAAGGCAAAGATAATGACTACTTGTCAATTATCCTTTAGAAAGACCAAGGAATTGTTTAAGAGATCGTATCCGGAGGTGTTATGGGTAGTTTGAAACTGAAGGTAGAACCTTTCCCTTCCTCCGAGTTCACCCAGATGGTACCTCCCATGGCGGTGACCAGACCTTTACAGATCGAAAGCCCTAACCCGGTGCCCGGCTGGAATTCGTTCAATTGCACGAATCGTTCGAAGATATGTCCCAGTTTGTCCTTCGGGATGCCGTTACCTGTATCGGACACGTAAAATTGCACGCTGACCGGATACAACGATTGGTATCCGAAATGAATTTCTCCTTTCTCCGTATATCGGAGGGCGTTAGAAAGTAGTTTTTTCAAGATAAGCATAAGCTTATGTTTATCCGTGTGAAGAGATACGTTTGGAGAATCATCCAAGATTAACCGTACGTTTTCGGATATGCGGGGAGAGGCGTATTCGTATACATCGTGCATGATAGCGAGCGGATTTACATCCTCATATGACCAATTGATCGTATTGGACTCGATTCTGGACATCTCGAGCGTGTCATTGATTAATTCGAGCAAAGCCGTGTTATTTTCTTTAATCATGGAAATATACTGTTCACGCATTTCCGGATCATCTTCCAGTCCTAACATATCGGAGAAGCCGACGATGGCATTTAGCGGAGTCCGGATCTCGTGCGTCATATTTGCCAGAAACGTAGATTTCAATAGGGAAAGATCCTTGGATTTCTGATGATCTGCGATAGCTAGCTCGTCGTTTTCCTTTTCGATAATGCTACCTATAATGACATGTGGGGTGCCGCTTTCATCAATATCCATGCTTTTACCCGATATTTCATACATCTTATAAGTCCCGTCTTGATTCCTCAGGTGGAAGGTGACGTTGTGAGACGATAATTTCTCGTCCCGGATTTTATTGAACAGATAGAAGAAATCCAAACTATCCTCGGGCTTACGTACGGATGATAAAGCCCTGCATATAAACCTGTTTTTATCTAATAGAGTATTGGTCGTGCCGTAGAATTGAAAACAGCGGTTACAATGCTTTTTGTCGCAAGTGGAGAAACGGTCGAAGCTGAATGAGTAAGCAGCTAATTTACCGTCTTCCAACGCTTGCCGCATCAATATCCGGCTCTCGTTCAATTGTCCCATCAATAGTTTATTTTCCCTGTCAGTTTCTTTTTCTCCCTGCTGCGTAAGCCAAAGCGTATACCCGCTAAGCCCCTGTTCATCGGTATAGATGGGTTCTACTTTAAACGTGACGGGCTCTTCGCATATAATTGCGTCACCTTTTCTTAAAGATGACTTCAAGGAATCGGTTAGTACGATGTTATTAAATAGATGTTCTATAATAAAGTCATGCTTATCCGCCAAGGAAAAATGAGCGAACATCGCCTTATTCAAGTCTATCAGATTTCCTTCCGTATCATAGATAGCCCCTCCTAAAGGACAGGAATAGAATGTATTTGAAACTAAAGTATTGAAAATATTTGAATCTATTACTGTTGACATTATTCGTTTAGATTTAAGTGTTGTTCTAGAAGAAAGAGACAGGCGAGTTCCTATATTCTCGTCTGCCCGTCTCCTTCTATGATGTATTTATAAGTCGTTAATTCAGGAAGCGCCATCGGTCCCCGGGCATGTAGCTTTTGGGTACTGATTCCGATCTCCGCCCCGAATCCGAATTGGGCCCCATCAGTAAAGGCGGTAGATACATTTGCGTATACGCAAGCGGCATCTACCAATTGCTGGAAGCGCCGGATAGTTTCCGGATCTTCGCTGATTATGCTTTCGCTATGTTTTGAACTGTACCGGGCGATATGTGATAGAGCCTCGTCTAAAGAGGATACGGTACGGATACTCATTTTGTAATCGAGGAACTCGGTACCGAAACTTTTTTCGTTAGCGTGTTGTAAAAGCGTCTCCGGATAATGTTCGGATAGAGCGGCATAAGCCGGTTCGTCCGCATAAATGATTACGTTGCTGTCCGGAAGCTTTCCACAGATATACGGAAGATCAGATAGACGTTCTCGGTGGATGATTAAGCAATCCAAGGCATTACATACGCTGACCCTCCGTGTCTTTGCGTTATTTACGATCTCACGTCCCTTGCCTTTATCTCCGGAGCGATCAAAATAGGTATGACAGATACCAGCGCCAGTCTCGATCACCGGAACTTTCGCATGTTCCCGGACAAAGTGAATCAAGGAACTGCTTCCACGAGGAATGATTAAGTCAACCAAGCCGACCGCTCCCAGTAATTCCGCCGTAGCCTCTCGATCCGGAGGTAGTAAAGTGCATACAGCCGGATTTATACCCTGACGCTCCAATACAGAATGGATGATGCGTACCAAGGCTCGGTTAGAGAAGTCCGCATCCGATCCACCCTTTAGTACGCAAACATTACCGCTTCGGAAACATAAGGAAAAAACATCGAAGGTAACATTCGGACGAGCCTCATAGATCACGCCGATCACCCCGAAAGGCACGGTTACTTTTCGGATAACCATTCCGTTCGGGCGGATAGTCTCACTCAAGACCTTATTTAATGGAGAAGGTAATGTCGATACATTCTCCATATCGGCGGCGATACCTTGTAGCCTTTCCTCTGTTAATTTCAGCCGGTCGTATTTCGGGTTCGCTGGGTCCATACGTTCCAGATCTTGGCGATTCGCGGCGAGTACCTCCTCCGTATGAGTCCGTAGAACCTGCGCTGTCTCCTTTAAGATCCCGATAATCGTTTGATCCGATAGCGTTATCAATTGTTTAGCCGCATCCGATGCCTGTCGCAGCATATCTTTTACATTCATACTTTTTAATCCAGATATAGATAATCATAATGTATAAGCGGTTTTAAATCCCGTTGCCCTATTTGCTTACGTGCTTCCTCGCTGTCATAGGCGGTACAGCCTACGCCGATTTGCACGCCTTCCTCATTCATTATCTTTACGATATCATCTTTTTCGAAATCACCCTCGATGCGGGTTACTCCAACCAATAATACGCTAGTCGCTTTCGGGGCGGTCAATGCCTCCTCGGCTCCTTTATTGATATGTATTTCCCCTTTGGCGAAACCCTCGGAGTGGGCGATCCATTTCTTTACGCTGCTGACGGGTTTCGAGGCCGGAATGAAACGGGTGCAGACCGTGTCGCTATCCACCGCCAATAACATCGGAAGGATATTATCCTTTTTGCCGTTGGCGATGATAACCGCAATACCTTCGTCCGCCACTTTTTGGGCGATATGACATTTCGTCAACATACCTCCCCGTCCAAAGGATGATTTGCTAGTCTGTACATATTCCGACAAATCTGTTTTCCCACATTCGATTTCCCGGATCACGGAACTATCCGGGTCCGACGGATTTCCATTGTAAATCCCGTCTATATTACTGAGAATCACCAAGGCATCCATTCCCATCATCGTAGCGATCAAGCCGGATAACTCATCATTATCCGTGAACATCAGCTCGGTTACGGATATCGTATCATTCTCATTTACGATGGGGATCACCTTGTTTTCAAGCATTACCTCCATGCAATGCTTCTGGTTCAGGTAATGCGTACGACTCCCGAAATTCTCTTTTGTAGTAAGCACTTGCCCGCAAGTCATGCCATGCTCCCGGAATAACTCGTAATACCGGTTGATCAACTTGGCCTGTCCTACCGCCGAATACAGTTGCCGGGCTGATACGGGATCCAGCTTTTTGCCGGCCTTTATCTCGCTTCGTCCAGAAGCCACGGCACCGGAGGAGATCAAGACGATCTCCATACCTTGCCGGTGCAAGTCCGCTACTTGGTCAACCAACGCGGACATGCGGGTGATATCTAGCGTCCCATCCTTGCGGGTCAGGACATTGCTTCCTATTTTTACAGCGATCCTTTTCAAGAAAGTTATGATTTATTATTTATTATCTTTATCCCGGATCTCTACCCGTCGGATCTTTCCGCTGATTGTTTTCGGCAGTTCGTCCACGAATTCGACAACACGGGGATATTTGTAAGGAGCGGTGACACGTTTCACGTGATTTTGCAATTCTTTGACCAAGGCATCACCCGCTTTATCCTTATAATCCTTCGCCAATACGATCGTGGCCTTTACTACCTGTCCGCGGATCTCGTCGGGGACACCGGTGATAGCACATTCCACTACCGCAGGGTGAGTCATCAAGGCACTTTCCACCTCGAACGGCCCGATACGATAGCCGGAACTCTTGATCACGTCGTCCGCGCGGCCAACGAACCATAAGTAACCATCCTCGTCACGCCAAGCCACGTCTCCCGTGTAATACAGGCCATCGTGCCAAGCTTCCCGGGTACGTTCTGCGTCCCGGTAATATTCCTTGAATAACCCGATAGGCTTGCCATTTGTTGTGTGGATCACGATCTGTCCTTGCTCGCCATCCTCCGCACGGCTTCCGTCCGGACGCAATAAATCGACATCGTACTGCGGGTTGGGAACACCCATAGAGCCCGGTTTCGGCTCCATCCACGGGAAAGTGGCGACTGTCAGCGTAGTCTCTGTCTGGCCGAAGCCTTCCATCAATTTAATGCCGGTCAACTTATAGAACGTGTCGAACACGGCGGGGTTCAAGGCCTCGCCGGCGATCGTACAATATTGTAAAGATGATAAATCGTATTTAGTCATATCCTCACGAATTAAGAAACGGAAGATCGTAGGAGGAGCGCAAAGCGAGGTGATCCGGTAATCCTGTATCATCTGCAACATATCAGCAGGCGTGAATTTCTCGTGGTCGTAAACAAATACGGTCGCTCCGGCGATCCATTGCCCATATAGCTTACCCCAAACTGCCTTGCCCCAGCCCGTATCCGCGATCGTCAGGTGAAGGCTGTCCTTATGCAAGTTGTGCCAGAAACTACCGGTCACGATATGCCCCAGCGGATACGTAAAGTCGTGGGCCACCATTTTCGGGTTTCCAGTCGTACCGGAGGTGAAATACATCAAAGAGATATCGTCATTGCTATTTGGGTGAGACGGGCGGACGAAAGGAGCGGCGTTTTGGATACCCTGTTGGAAATCCTCGAAACCTTCCGGTATTTCCGGCCCTACGGATACAACACTTTTTACGGTCGGTGAGTCCGGCAAAGCCTCTATGATATGTTTCGTTATCACTTCCTCTCCGGCGCAAACGATCATCTTGATATCGGCGGCATTCGCACGATAAACGATATCTTTCTTGGTCAGTAAGTGTGTAGCCGGTATCACGACAGCCCCTAATTTATGCAATGCGATGATAGAGAACCAGAACTCATAACGGCGTTTGAGTATCAGCATCACCATATCGCCATGTCCGATCCCCAAGGATTGGAAATAAGAAGCCGTCTGGTCCGTATACCGTTTCAAGTCGGCAAACGTAAAATCAATATGCTCTCCATGATCGTTTGTCCAACATAACGCTTTCTTATCAGGTTCTTCCTCCGCCCAAGCGTCTACCACATCATATCCGAAGTTGAAGTTCTCCGGAACCTTGATCTTGAAGTTTTTAATAAAATCTTCTTGCGACTCAAACGTCGTTTTATCTATAAATCTTTCTAACATGCTGTTGATCGTTTATAAAATGACGGCCAAGAAACTGACCTTTTCCCCATCCAGCGCTTTCATACCGTGAGGAAGCTCTGAGTTAAAATAAATACTATCACCTTCTTCTAAGATAAGATCTTTATTGTTGATCTGTAGTAACAGACGTCCTTTTAATACCATATTGTATTCTTGCCCCGGATGGGAATTGAGATACATCGGCTCATCCTCTGGTTTGGGATGTACGGTTACCAAGAAGGGGTCCGCTTTACGTCCGACGAAACCGGCGG
>ERZ835880.1568-NODE-1568-length-17954-cov-3.446394_pt1 | contig 17954 bp, 12 predicted proteins | sample MGYA00519944_ERZ835880 | MGnify/ENA primary metagenome ERZ835880 (study PRJEB31850, sample SAMEA3708787) | human gut metagenome | biome: human gut; feature: human-associated habitat; material: faeces | place: China | collected 2014 ... | reverse complement strand
CAAGGAGGCCAACGACCAGATCAACATTCTGGGCGACGACGGCGTGCCGGTGGAGTATCACGAACGGTTCTGGAAATCGGAGCTGATCGACTTCGTCATCCTGCAACAGGACGCCTTCGATGACATCGACGCCAACTGCCCGATGGAACGCCAGCAGATGATGTACAAGATGGTGTTGGGCATCTGCAACCAGGAATTTGCGTTCGCCGATTTCGAGGCCTGCTCGCAGTTCTTCAAGGGGCTGATCAACCTCTTCCGCCAGATGAACTATTCGGAGTGGAAGTCGGAGAAGTTCGAGGGTTACCGGAAGCAGATCGAGCAGTATGTGAGTGAACAATCCAAATAAGCGGGAGAAATTATGACAACACGAGCATTTCAGAAGATATATACCAAGATTGACAACATCACCAAGGCTACCGTGACGCTCCGCGCCACGGGCGTCGGCAACGACGAACTGGCCACCGTCGGCGGCAAGCTGGCGCAGGTGGTGAAGATTATGGGCGAGAACGTCACGTTGCAGATTTTCGCCGGAACCGAGGGCCTGTCCACCGACTCCGAGGTCGTCTTCCACGGCGAGCCTCCCAAGCTGCGCGTTTCGGACAACCTCGCGGGGCGTTTCTTCAACGCCTACGGCGAACCGCTCGAGGGCGGCGAGATCATCGAGGGCGAGGCCCGCGAGATCGGCGGTCCGACGGTGAATCCCTTCCGGCGCATCCAGCCTTCGGAGCTGATCGCCACGGGTATCGCCGGCATCGACCTGAACAATACGATCGTGACGGGGCAGAAGATCCCCTTCTTCGCCGACCCCGACCAGCCCTACAACGCCGTGATGGCCAACGTGGCCCTGCGCGCCAAGGCCGACAAGATCATCCTGGGCGGCATGGGCCTTACGAACGACGACTTTCTGTACTTCAAGTCGGTCTTCGAGAACGCCGGCGCGCTCGACCGCATCGTGTCGTTCGTCAACACGACCGAGAATCCGCCCGTGGAGCGTCTGCTCGTTCCCGACATGGCGCTTACCGCCGCCGAGTACTTCGCCGTCGACAAGGGCGAGAAGGTGCTGGTGCTGCTCACGGACATGACCTTGTACGCCGATGCCCTGGCCATCGTGTCGAACCGCATGGACCAGATTCCGTCGAAGGACTCGATGCCCGGTTCGCTGTATTCGGACCTTGCGAAGATCTACGAAAAGGCCGTGCAGCTGCCCAACGGCGGTTCGATCACGATCATCGCCGTGACGACGCTTTCGGGCGGCGACATCACGCACGCCATCCCCGACAATACGGGTTACATCACCGAGGGTCAGTTGTTCCTGCGCAACGACTCCGACACGGGCAAGGTGATCGTCGACCCGTTCCGTTCGCTGTCGCGTCTGAAACAGCTCGTCATCGGCAAGAAGACCCGCGAGGACCATCCGCAGGTGATGAACGCCTGCGTGCGCCTCTACGCCGATGCGGCCAACGCCAAGACCAAGTTGGAGAACGGCTTCGACCTCTCGGACTACGACGAGCGCACCCTGAAGTTCGCCTTCGACTACTCGGAGAAACTGCTGGCTATTGATATCAATATCGAGATCAACCAGATGCTCGACACCGCATGGGGGCTTTTCGCCAAGTACTTCACCCGGGAGGAGGTCGCCATCAAGGAGGAACTTATCCAAAAATACTGGAAGGAGGCGTAACGCGCAATGGCAATCAAATTCCAATATAACAAGACCTCGCTGGGCGAACTCGGCAAACAGCTGAAAATGCGCCAGAAGGCCCTCCCTACGATCAAAAGTAAGGAGTCGGCCCTGCGCTCCGAAGTGAAGAAGGCGAAGGACTCCGCAAGCGACTACCGTCGTCGGCTCGACGCTCTGAAGGCCGAGTACGACTACATGGTGTCGCTCTGGGGAGAGTTTGATTGTGATCTCCTGCGCATTGCCGACGTCGATTTGTCGGTCCAGAAAATCGCGGGTGTGCGCACACCCGTCCTGCAGGAAGTGAAATTCGAGGAGAAACCCTACGATCTGTTCTCCTCGCCGGTGTGGTTCGCCGACGGAGTCGGCATCCTCAAGCGCATGGCGCAGCTGGGGATCGAGTTCGAGGTCTACAACCGGAAGATGGAACTGCTGGACCATGCGCGCCGCAAAACCACTCAAAAGGTGAACTTGTACGAAAAGGTTCAGATACCCGGGTACGAGGACGCCATACGTAAGATCAAACGCTTCATGGAGGACGAGGAGAACCTCTCCAAGTCGGCCCAGAAGATCGTGAAAACCAAGCAGCAGGCCGCCGGGGAGGGCGCGATGTTATGATAGCCAGAATGTCAAAATACAACTTTGTGCTCTTTGCGGCGCAGAGTGAGGATTTCGTCGAGAAGCTGCGCGGCCTCGGGCTGGTGGACATCACCACCGCGGGTTGGGAACCCTCCGAGGAGGACCGCCAGCTGCTGCTGGACATCGAGAGCCTTGCGAAGGCCGTGGAGTTCCTGAAGAACTTCCGCGCCGGGGAGCGCTGCGACGCTGCCGCCGCGCCGTTCGCTTCGGGCGAGGAGGCCTATGCGCATTACGCCACCGCGCACCGCGAGGCTGCGACGCTCAACGCCGAGATCGGGCGGCTGGAAAAAGCGGCCGAGGAGCTGCGTCCCTGGGGGGCGTTCGACGTGGAGGCGACGCGGAAACTCGCCGCCCGGGGCATTGTCCTGCGCTATTTCTTCACCCAGCGCAACACCTTCGACAAGCAGTTGGCCGAGTGGTCGGAGCGCTATACGGTTTCGGAGGTCAGCCGCACCGATGCCACGGTGTGGTTCGTCGTCGTGGCCAAGCCCGGCGAGGAGGTTACGCTCGACGCGCAGGAGATGAAGACCCCGACGATGGACATTCGCGAGGCGGAGCGCCGCATCGCCGAAGCCGAAGGGAAACTCCGGACCCTCGACGCTGAATTTTCGCGTGCGGCCGCTTCGGAGGCCCTGCTCGCACAGCACGCCTGCTCGCTGAAGGAGCGTTTGCAGGGCGTGCGGGTGAAGGCTACGGCGCAGGAGGCCGCCGACGGTACGCTGGTCGTCATGGAGGGCTGGGCCGAGAAGGAGACTTCCGGTCGGGTCGACGCCCTTTTGGAGGAGTACCCCAACGTGGTCTTCCTCAAATCGGACCCCACGCCCGAGGACGAAACGCCCGTGAAGCTCAAGAACCGTTGGTTCGCGCATGTCTTCGAACTGGTGGGCGACATGTACGCCCGCCCGAAATACGGGACGATGGACCTCACACCCTTCTTCGCTCCGTTCTACATGCTCTTTTTCGGCATCTGTCTCAACGATGCCGGCTACGGACTGATCCTGACCCTGATGGGGTGGTGGATGCTCGCCAGGAACCGAAAGCCCGGCATGATGCGTCAGGCGGCGTGGTTCGCCACGCTGTGCGGCGTGTCGACCGTCGCGTTCGGACTGCTGTGCGGCTCGTTCTTCGGCATCAACATGAACACGTGGTTCCCCTCGGTGAAATTCCTCGATTTCCAGGGACAGTTCTTCTCCATCGCGCTGGTTATCGGCGTGGTGCAGATTCTTTTCGGCATGCTGCTCAACATCTGGATGACCGTTCGCTGTTTCGGTTTCGGCCGTGCGCTGGGACTGCTGGGGTGGTTCATCATCCTCGTCTCGTGCTGTCTGGCCATGGGCCTTCCGATGGCGGGTCTCGCCATTCCGGGCTTTACGGCCGGATCGGCGGCCTTCTATGCGGCGCTGGGCGTCGGCGGCGTGCTGATGCTGCTTCTGAACAATCCGAAGCGCAATCCGCTCATCAACCTCGGCGCGGGTTTGTGGGACCTTTACAACAACCTCACGGGACTGTTGAGCGACGTGCTGTCCTATATCCGTCTGTTCGCCATCGGGCTTTCGGGCGGTGTGCTGGCGCTGGTGTTCAACACGCTGGCGTCGGGATTCGTGCCCGAAGGCGCGAACATCGTGGTCCGGCTGCTGATTATGATTCCGATTCTGCTGATCGGTCACGGCATCAACCTTTTCATGTCGACCATCTCGTCGTTCGTGCACCCGCTGCGTCTGACGTTCGTCGAGTTTTTCAAGAACGCCGGTTTCGAAATGGCCCCGCGCAATTTCGACCCGATTCGTAAAATGAACGATACTAACGAATAATAACAATTAAAAAAACTCAAAACATTATGGAAACAACAGCATTGGTATTGGCTTACGTCGGCGTAGCGCTGATGGTGGGTCTGGCAGGTGTCGCTTCGTCGATCGGTACCGCAATTACGGGTCAGGCCGCAGTAGGGGCCATGAAGAAGAACGGCGGCGCTTTCGGCAGCTACATGATTCTTTCGGCGCTTCCCGGTTCGCAGGGTCTCTACGGTTTCGTCTGCTTCTTCCTGGTGCAGAAGGGTCTGACGGACCCGACGATGGTGCAGGGCGCGGCTATCTTCGGCGCCGGTCTGCTGGTCGGTCTGGTGAACATCGCCGCTTCGATCTATCAGGCAAAGGTCTGCGCCAACGGTATCGCCGCTATCGGCAACGGTCACGACGTGATGGGTAAGACGCTGATCCTCGCGGCTTTCCCCGAGCTGTACGCCATCCTGACGGTGGCCGCCACCTACCTGATCGCAACGCTCGACGGCGTGAATCTCTTCTGACGGGGCGGAACGCCCGTCACCGGAAAGGGAGACCCTGCGGGGCCTCCCTTTTTCGTTGCCGTCCTGCGGTCGGGGCGCTCTCCGAATACGAAGGAACGGTTGTCGTGGGACACCACGACAACCGTTCCTTCGGGGGATATGGGTATTACGGCCGAACCGGCGCTCGTTCCGTGACTACCGTCCTTTGCGGCGCGACGAGGTGCGCACCTTCGGGCCTTTGCCGCGGGGCTCTTCCGTACGGCGCGCCGCGGCCCCGGGCAGCAGCAATTCGAAGTCTAACTGGCGTTTCTGCAGGTCGGCGCGCTTCACGCGGATGCGTACCGGGCTGCCCAGCGTCATGCGGATGCCCGTCGAGCGGCCGATGATTTCGTAAAGCTGCTCGTCGAAGGTGAAGAAGTCGCCCTCGATGTCGCGCAGGAACGACATGCCCTCGATGTGGGTTTCGTCCAGCTCGACGTAGACGCCCCATTCGGTGAGTCCCGAGATGTGTCCCTCGAACACCTCGCCGATGTGCTCTTTCATAAATTCGACCATCTTGTATTTGATCGACGCGCGTTCCGCCTCGGCGGCCACGACCTCGCGGTCCGAAGCGCGTGCGCAGAGGTCTTCCAGTTCCGTTTTGTCGGCCGGCTTGCCGCCCGCGAGGTAACGCGCCAGCAGGCGGTGGACCATCATGTCGGGGTAGCGGCGGATCGGCGACGTGAAGTGCGTGTAGTAGGGGAACGCCAGACCGTAGTGTCCGATGTTGTCGGTCGTGTAATAGGCTTTGGCCATCGAGCGCACGGCCATCGTCGCCACGGCGTTTTCCTCCGTGGTTCCCTTTATCTGTTTGAAGAGCTTGTTCAGTTCCTTGGCCACGGCGCGGCCCTTCGTAGCCTTGAAGATGTGCCCGAAGCGGAGGATGAACTGCCGGAAGCGGTCGAGTTTCTCCTCGCTCGGGGTGTCGTGCACGCGGTAGACCATCGTGCGCTCCGCCGAGCGGCCGCTCTCGGTCCTGCGTTTGCCGCAGAACTCCGCCACGCGGCGGTTGGCCAGCAGCATGAACTCCTCGATCATCTGGTTCGACTCCTTCTGCTCCTTGAAGTAAACGCCTAACGGTTTGCCGTTCTCGTCGAGGCGGAATTTCACCTCCTCGCGGTCGAACGAGATCGCGCCGTTCTTGAAGCGCTCCTTGCGCAGCGCCTGCGCCAGCCGGTTGAGCGTCAGCACCTCCTCGGCGTAGTCGCCGCGTCCCGTTTCGATGATCTCCTGCGCCTCGGCGTAGGTGAAACGGCGGTCGGAGTGGATCACCGTGCGTCCGAACCACTCTTCGAGGATGTCGAGGTTTTCGTTGAGCGTGAACACCGCCGAGAAGCAGAGGCTCGTCTCGTGGGGGCGCAGCGAACACAGCTCGTTCGAAAGCCGTTCAGGAAGCATCGGCACGGTGCGGTCCACCAGATAGACCGACGTGCCGCGCTCCACGGCCTCGTCGTCGATCACCGAGTGGGGCCGCACGTAATGGGTCACGTCGGCGATATGCACGCCCACTTCCCAGACGCCGTCCTTTATTTTGCGCACCGACAGCGCGTCGTCGAAGTCCTTGGCGTCCGCGGGGTCGACCGTGAAGGTCGTGACACCCCGAAAGTCGCGCCGCTGGGCGATCTCTTTGGCCGTGACGCGGGCGTCGATGGCCTGGGCGGCCTCCTCGATTTCGGGTTCGAAGCGGTAGGGAAGCTCGTATTCCGCCAGGATCGAGTGCATCTCCGTGTCGTTGTTGCCCGCCATGCCCAGCCGCTCGACCAGTTCGCCCACGGGGCTTTTGCTGCCCGGGAGCCAGTCGGCGATGCGCACCACGACCTTCTCGCCGTCGCGCACGTCGGGATAGGTGCGCTTCGAGAGATAAATGTCCATCGGCATGCGGCGCGAGTCGGCCCGTACGAAAATCTGGTGCGCCCCGACTTCGGCCACGCCCACGTAGGGCTTGCGGTTGCGTTCGATGATCCGCGTGATCTCGCCCTCCAGCTGTCCGTTGCGGCCGCGGTGCATCACCACGACCTCGACGCGGTCGCCGTTCAGGGCGTTCGCGGCATTGCGCTGGTTGACGAAGATGTCGCTCTCCTGCCCTTCGACCTTCACATAGACCGAACCCGAGGGGGCCATGTCGGCCACGCCCTCGTAGTGGGGCAGGTGGGTCTGCATCAGACGGTATTTTTCGCGTGCGCACTCCTCGACGACTCCCTCTTCGAAGAGGCGTCCGAGGATTTCTAACGTTTCGCGGCGGCCCTCTTTCGTGGCGCCTCCGGAAGCCGAAGCCAGGTGCTTCAGCGAGAACTTATTGTTGGGGAATTCCCGGAACATGCTCAATATGATCGAGGTGCGGTCCGTCTTCCGTGCTCCGTTTTCGGAGCGTTGTTTCTGTTTTTTCATCATTTCTTAAAAATTTGCAGGGCTTCGGTCCTCCGTCGGATTTCCGTTGTGCCCGTTTTGCCGCTGTCGCGGCCGGCCTGTGTGCGTTTTGCGGAACCGGGCGTTATTTTTCCAGGAGTTGCAGGGCCAGTTTCCGCATGTAGGCGATGCCCACGCCGATAGCCGCTTCGTCGGGGAAGAATGTCGCCGTGTGCGGGCGTCCGGCCGCGGCGCCCACGCCCAGCCGGTAGAACAGCGACGGGTATTGCTTGCAGTAGAACCCGAAATCCTCGGCCGTGGTGCGCAGGGGCAGCATCTCGACCTTCAGCTTCTCGGCTTTGGCCAGGGCCGTGGCCTGCTTCACGAGGATCTCGTCGTTGACGACGCACGGATAGCCGCGGCCGATCGTCACTTCGGTCTTCACGCCGTGCCGGGCGTCGATGTCCGCGGCGATGATCTCGATGCGGCGGTGGATGATGCCGCGCTCGCGTTCGTCGAACGTGCGCAGCGTTCCCTCCATGTAGATCTCGTCGGGCACGATGTTCGTCGCGCCCCCGGCCTCCACGCGGCCGATCGAGAGCACGCACTCCTCGCCGTTGAGCGCGATGAGGCGCGTCAGCAGTTCGGCGCCGGCCGCCACGGGGTCTTTGAGCTGCTTGCGCATGGCGCCGTGCCCGCCCGTGCCGCGGACGCGGAAGCGCAGTTCGTCGCTTGCCGCCATGTACTTTCCGGCCCGGAATCCGAGGGTCCCGACCTCCAGCTGCGGTTCGACGTGTTCGCCGACGACGGCCCGCACGTCGTAGCCCTCGAACGGCTTTTCGGCCAGCACCAGCGAGGCTCCGCCCGGGTTGCACTCCTCGCCCGGCTGGAACAGCCCGAAGAGCGTGCCCCGGAAATCGGGCGCCTCGGCGAAGGTTTTCAGCACGCCGAACAGCACCGCGGCGTGCATGTCGTGGCCGCAGGCGTGCATCACGCCCTCGTTCTGCGATCTCCACTCGCAGTCGTTCCGCTCCGTGACGGGCAGGGCGTCGATGTCGGCGCGCAGCACCGCGGCGCGCCGGTCGCCTTCGGGGGTCTTGCGGCCCTTGATGCGGGCCACGACGCCCGTCGATGCGATCCGGCGGTGTTCGATGCCCAGTTCGTCGAGCTGCTGTTCGATGAACGCCGCCGTGTCGTGTTCCTTGAACGACAGTTCGGGGTGCGCATGCAGGCGGCGGCGGAATTCGACAGGTTCCATTGATTCTCTGTTTTATCGGTTTGGGTCAGAAAACCGCCTTGACGATTTTCTGTATGTTCGTCGTGCGGCTCATCGTGTAGTAGTGCAGCACGGGCACGCCTGCGGCCATCAGTTCGCGGCTTTGGGCGATGGCCCACTCGGTTCCCACTTCGCGCACGCCGTCGGGATGCGCCTTGACTTCGCGCACGAGTTCCTCGGGCAGCTTCACGCCGAACGTTTCGGGCAGTATTTCCAGGTGGCGCAGCGTCGAGAGGGGCTTGATGCCGGGGATGATCGGCACGGTGATCCCCGCTTCGCGGCAGCGGCGCACGAAGTCGAAGTATTTGGCATTGTCGAAGAACATCTGCGTGATGACATATTCCGCCCCGGCGTCGACCTTGTCGCGCAGGCGGGCGATGTCCGAGGTGATGTCGCGCGCCTCGGCGTGCACCTCGGGATAGCCCGCCACGCCGATCGAGAATTTCGAGTGGTGGCACTCCTCGACCTCGCCGTCGATGAATTTTCCGCGGTTCATGTCGGCGATCTGCCGCACGAGGTCCACGGCGTGGGCGTGGCCCTGCGGATGGGGCATGAAACGCTTTTCGTTCTGCGACTTGTCTCCGCGCAGCGCCAGCACGTTGTGCAGGCCCAGGAAGTCCATGTCGATCAGCGTGTCCTCGATGTCGTATTTCGACAGTCCGCCGCAGATCAGGTGCGGGACCACCTCCACGCCGTAGCGGTTCTGGATGGCCGCCGAGATGCCCACCGTCCCGGGGCGGCGGCGCACGACGTGCCATTCGACGCTGCCGTCCTCGCGCTCGGTCTCCTTGATTCCCTCGCGGTGGAAGGTGATGTTGACGTAAGCCGGGTCGAGGGCCATCAGCGGCTCCACGGCGGCGAATATCTTCTGCATGCCGTCGCCCTTGAGCGGCGGGAGCAGTTCGAACGCGAAGCGGGTGCGCCCGGAGGCGATCGCTTCGTTGATGATCTCTACGACGTTCATACGTTGTTCGGTATAATCTTTTTTACGGTTTCGGCCTCCATTCCGCGGCGGCGTGCGTAGTCGAGCAGCTGTTCGGCGCCGATGGTCCCGACCGAAAAGTAGTCGGCGTCGGAGAACATCAGTCCGCACAGCGCTTCCCCGGGGTCGATCATCCAGTTTTCGGTCAGCTGCATTCCGGTCGTCACCTCGACCGCGAGCAGGTCGAAGACCTCGCGTTTGAGCGAATGGTCGGGCGAGGCCGGGTAGCCGAAGGCCATGCGGCGGCCGCGGTACTGGCCGCGGACTGCCTGCTCGGGGGTGGGCGGCGTGCCCGTTTCGTAGCCCCACATCTCGCGCCGCATGAAGGCGTGCACGGCCTCGGCGAAGGCTTCCGTGAGGCGGTCGGCCAGCAGTTTGGCCATGATGGCCGAATAGTCGTCGCCCCCGGCGCGGAACTTTTCCGCCAGCTCCTTCAGCCCGATGCCGGCCGTCAGGGCGAAACAGCCGATCCAGTCGCCGTCCGGTGCGATGAAGTCCGCCAGCGACAGGTTCTCCTCGCCGCGCGTCTGGTTGCGCAGCATCGGGAGGCGTTTTTCGCGCCCTTTCGCGTCCGTCACCAGAATGTCGTCGCCCTCGGAGCGTGCCGGGAAGATGCCCGCTACCCCTTGCAGCGTCAGCAGCCGCTCGTCGCGGATGCGGGCCAGCAGGGCCTGGGCGTCGGCGAAGACCTTGCGCGCCTCGGCGCCCTTTTCGGGATGGTCGAGAATCTCGGGGTAACGCCCCTTGAGTCCCCACGCCGCGAAGAAGAAACTCCAGTCGATGTACGGTTCGGCGTCGGCCACGTCGAAGTCGGGGAAGACCATGCGCCCCGTGTGGAGCGGCACGACGGGTTCGTGCTGCGCCGCGCCGCGCCGCGCCGCGCGCGCTTCGGCGATCGGAATGAGGTCGCGCTCCCGCAGCCGGCGGGCGTACTCCTCGCGCAGGGCCTGCTGGTCGGCTTTCACCTTGTCGGCGTAAAGGTCGCCGTCGGGGCCGAGCAGCTGCGCCAGTATCTGGCTGTTGCGGCTGGCGTTGGGCGAATGGACAACCACGCCCGCGTAGACCGGGGCGATCTTCACCGCCGTGTGCAGGTCGGAGGTCGTCGCCCCGCCGATGATGACCGGGATGCGCAGGGCGCGGCGTTCCAGCTCCTCGCAGACATGCGCCATCTCGTCGAGCGACGGGGTGATCAGCCCGCTCAGGCAGATGCAGTCGGCGCCCCACGCCACCGCCTCGTCGACGATGCGCTGCGACTCGACCATCACCCCCAGATCCTTTATTTCGTATCCGTTGCAGGCCATCACGACCGCCACGATATTCTTTCCGATGTCGTGCACGTCGCCTTTCACGGTGGCGATCAGCACTTTCCCCGAATTATGCGCATTCGCGGCCGACCCCTGTTCGATATAGGGCGTCAGCGCCGCCACCGCGCGTTTCATCACGCGGGCGGTCTTCACCACTTGCGGCAGGAACATCTTGCCCTCGCCGAACAGCGTGCCGACCTGCTCCATGGCAGGCATCAGCAGCGTGTCGATCACGGCCATCGGGCTTCCCAGCGCCTCGTAACCCTCCAGCGCATCCTGCTCCACGTAGTCGGCCACGCCCTTGAGCATCGCATGGGCGATACGCTCTCCGAGCGTCCCCGCACGCCATGCGTCGGGGGCCTGCGGCTGCGCCCGGGCCGTCTGCTGCACCCCGTGGGCATACTCCGCGAGCCGCTCCGCGGCGTCGGCCCGGCGGCAGAGGATCACGTCCTCGACGCGGCAGAGCAGTTCGGGTTCGATCTGGCTGTACACTTTGAGCATCTGCGGGTTGACGATGCCCATGTCCATTCCGGCCCGGATGGCGTGGTAGAGGAACGCCGAGTGCATCGCCTCGCGCACCGTGTTGTTGCCGCGGAAGGCGAACGAAAGGTTCGACACGCCGCCCGAGACCTTCGCATGGGGAAGGTGCTCCTTGATCCAGCGCGTCGCGTCGATGAACGCCTTGGCGTAGCCGTCGTGCTCCGCAATGCCCGTTGCGACGGCCAGCACGTTGGGGTCGAAAATGATGTCTTCGGGCGGAAAACCGTTGTCCGTCAATAGCTTGTAGGCTCTCTCCGCAACCTCTGCTTTACGTTCGAAGGTGTCGGCCTGGCCCCGCTCGTCGAAGAGCATCACTACGGCCGAAGCGCCGAAGCGGTGGATCTCCGCGGCCCGGCGCAGGAATTCCGCTTCGCCCTCCTTGAGCGAGATGGAGTTGACCACCGACTTACCCTGCGTCACTTCAAGTCCTGCTTGAAGTACCTCCCATTTCGACGAGTCGATCATCACCGGCACGCGGGCGATCTCCGGCTCCGAGGCCATCAGGTTGAGGAACGTGCGCATCGCCGCCGGACCGTCGATCAGCCCGTCGTCCATGCAGACGTCGACGATCTGTGCCCCGGCGTCGACCTGGGCGCGGGCGACGGAGAGCGCCTCCTCGTAGTTGCCCTCGCGGATCAGCCGCGCGAATTTGGCCGAGCCTGCGACGTTGGTGCGTTCGCCGACGTTCACGAAATTGGCTTCGGGGACGATGCGCAGCGGCTCCAGACCGCTCAAGGTCGTGATGTGCTTCGGCGCGGGAACGGGCCGCGGGGCGTAGTCTCCGGATATTTTCGACAATTCGAATATGTGGGCGGGCGTCGTGCCGCAGCAGCCGCCCACGATGTTCACCAGTCCGCGACGCATATACTCGCCGACATCCCCGGCGAACATTTCGGGCGTCTCGTCGTAACCGCCCATCACGTTGGGAAGCCCTGCGTTCGGGTGCGCCGAGATGCGCGTTCCGGCCACTGCCGCCAGCCGTTCGAGGTAGGGCAGCAGCTGCTTGGCCCCGTAGGCGCAATTCAGCCCGACCGACAGCAGGTTCGCATGCGACACCGAGACGGCGAAGGCCTCGACGGTCTGCCCCGAGAGGGTGCGGCCGCTGGCGTCGGCGAGCGTTCCGGAGACCATCACGGGGATCGCGCGGCCCAGCCGCTCGCAGAGCGTGTCGATGGCCCAGAGGGCCGCCTTGGCGTTGAGCGTGTCGAAAACGGTCTCCACCAGCAGGATGTCCGCCCCGCCGTCCACCAGTCCCCGCACCTGATCCGTATACGCTGCGACCAGTTGTGCGAAGGTCACCTCGCGGGCCGCGGGATTCTGTACGTCGGCCGACATCGAGGCCGTGCGGTTGGTCGGGCCCATCGAGCCCGCCACGAAACGGGGTTTGAGCGGGTTGCGGGCCGTGAATTCGTCGGCTGCGCTGCGTGCCACCCCGGCCGCCGCACGCGAAATCTCATAGGCGTATGCCTCCAGCCCGTAGTCGGCCAGCGACACGGCGTTGGCGTTGAACGAGTCGGTTTCGATGATGTCGGCTCCCGCCCGCAGGTATTTTTCGTGAATCTCGCGCACCACGTCCGGGCGGGTCAGCGCGAGCAGGTCGTTGCAGCCCTTGAGCTGCACCGGCCAGCCGGCGAACCGCCGGCCGCGGTAGTCCTCCTCCTGCAGTCCGTAGCCCTGCACCATCGTGCCGAAGCCTCCGTCGAGCAGCAGGATGCGGCGCTCCAGTTGGTCGTATAGCGTTGTCGTCATTTATTTTTCGGTAATTTCTATTTCGTAGAGTTTCGGCCAGTTTTTGCCCGTCACGAAGATGCGGTCCCCCTCGGCGTCATAGGCGATGCCGTTCAGCACGTCGGTCGTCGCGGTCATTTCCGTTTCGGGCAGCAGCCCCGCGAGGTCGACGACGCCCTCGACGACGCCCGTCGCGGGGTCGATGACGACGATCTGGTCGGTGGTGTAGACGTTGGCCCATATTTTGTCGCCGATCCACTCCAGTTCGTTGAGGTATTCGACCGGCGCGCCCTTGTAGGTCACCGTCACGCGCTTTTCGCGGCGGAACGTCGCGGGATCGACCGTGTGGATCGTGGCCGTGCCGTCCGACATGTAGAGCTTCTCGCCGTCGGTCGTGAGGCCCCAGCCTTCGCCCGGATAGCGGAAGTCGCGGACCTTTTGCAGTTTCCCGTTCTCCAGCGAATATACGTGCGCGGTGTTGGACTGCCAGGTCAGCTGGTAGAGCTTCCCGCCGAGCAGGGTGATTCCTTCGCCGAACTCCGAACGGGGCAGGCGCGCCATGACCTCGGTTTTCCCCGTCGCGAGGTCGGTCTTCCGAACGACCGATTCGCCGTGCTGGCCCGTGCCTTCCCACATCGTCCCGTCGACGTATTGCAGCCCCTGGGTGTAGGCGTCGGTCGAGTGGGGGTAGGTCGCCGCGATGCGGTAGGTGTACGTTTTCGGCTCGGCCTGCACGGCCGCCGCGGCCTGCGCCTTTGCGCCGGGGCGTTTGGCGCGCGCCGCCGGACCGCCGCATGCGCCCAGCAGCAGGATGGAAAACAGGAATATCGGGGTCGTTTTCATTGTTTCGGAACAAAATAGCTCACAAAGATACGAAAAAGTCGGATGGGATCAAAACGGAATTGCGTGCGGTTCGGTAAAACCTTATCGGCTGGCAAAAGGGGCGTTGCGACTCCAAAGGCTGCGGAAAAGCCGGATGGGATCAAAACGGAATTGCGCACGGCTCGGTAGAACCTTCCCCGGCAAGCGGGGGGCGTTGCGGCCCCAAAGGTACGAAAAACAAACCGTATATCATAATTTGACCGTATTATTACGGGTAATGTCTTGCCGGAAATGGAATAATTTCGTATCTTTGCCTCCCGATTCTGAACGGAAATACGAAGAATAACAAATATAATTCATTCATTATGAACATTGTAAGAGAACAACGCGGCGAGAATAACTCGCTGATCCGCGTGACTGTCGGCGAGGCGGATTACGGGCAGGAGGTCGAAAAGTCCCTGCGCGAGTACAAGCGCAAGGCCAACATCCCCGGATTCCGTCCGGGCATGGTCCCCATGGGCATCGTCAAGAAGATGTACGGCAAGGGCGTCCTGGCCGAGCAGTCCTACCGTCAGGCTTCGAACGCCGTTTTCGAATATCTCCAGAAGGAGGGCATCGACTATCTGGGCGACGTGATTCCCGCGGAGGAGCAGGGCGACTTCGATTTCGACAACGCCACCGAGTTCGAATTCGTGTTCGAGATCGGCGAGGCTCCCGAGATCAAGCTGGAGCTTTCCGACAAGGATAAGCTGACCTACAACAAGATCAAGGTCGACAAGAAGATGCACGACGACTACCGTTCGAACTACCTGCGCCGCTTCGGCCGCCTGGTGGACGCTGAGAAGGTGACTTCGGACGAGGCGCTGTCGGTGACGCTCGACAACGGCGAGATGAACGTTGCGGACGCTTACGTGGGTCTGATCTCGATGGATGAGGCCGATCGCAAGCCTTTCATCGGCAAGAAGGTCGGCGACAAGATGAAGGTGAATATCAACGAACTCTATAAAAATCCCGCCCAGCGCGCCGCCTGCCTGCAGGTCAAGGAGAACGAACTGGAGGGCGTCAACCCCGAATTCGAACTGGAGATCACCAAAATCCGCAAGTTCGCCGAGCCGGAGCTGAACGAGGAGTTCTTCAAGATGGCTTTCCCGCAGGGCGGCGTCACGGACGAAGCCGGGCTGGACAAGTTCATCGACGCGCAGATCGAGGCCGAGCTGCGCCGCGAGAGCGACTACCTCTTCACGTTGCAGGTGCGCGACTATCTCGTGAAGAAGGCCGACCTGAAGATGCCCGCGGCGTTCCTCAAGCGTTGGCTCTACACGATCAACGAGGGCAAGTTCTCGATGGAGGACATCGAGAAGGATTTCGACCAGTTTCTGAAGATGTTCACCTGGAACTACCTCCAGAAGCACTTCATCAAGACCGACGGCATCTCCGTTTCGAAGGAGGAGGCGCTCTCCGAAGCCAAGGCGCTGGCCGCCTCGCAGTTTGCACAGTACGGCATGCCCTCGGCGCCGGACGACATGCTGGAGGGTTACGCCGAGAAGATTCTCGCCGACAAGGATCAGGGCCAGAAGATTTACGAGAAGCTCTATGAGGTGAAGGTCGTCGAGGATGTCAAATCGAAGGTCAAGGTAACTGAAAAAGCCGTATCTGCGGACGATTTCGCTAAATTGGCGAAGGAACTTTAAGTTTCGCGGAATTTTATCTATCTTTGGACTTTGCAGGCGTGATGTTTGCAAAGTCCTTTGTGCTTTAAGAACGCGCTTTTAGGGGCGGCTGTGGGTTTTCACGCTTTCCATCCGGTTCTGCGCTCCCGTCCGCCCGCCTGGGAGGCGGCTTTCGGGAGCGACGGGGGCCGGATCGCTTGCGGCGGTTTTCGCGCCCGCTTTAAGAAGCGGGTTTCGGGGGCGATGGGGAATCCGGAATGCTTCCGGCGGCTTGTGCGCTCCCGTCCGGCAGAAGGCAGAATATGAAGAGTAAATAAATACGACTATGTCAGAATTTGAAAAATACGCACGGAACCACTGCGGGATCAGTTCGCTGAAACTGCACGATTTCCAGTCGGTAAGCGCGGCCTACGTGTCGCCTACGATCATCGAGGAGCGTCAGCTGAACATCGCCACGATGGACGTTTTCTCGCGCCTGATGATGGACCGCATCATCTTCCTCGGCGCGCCGATCTACGACGACGCGGCCAATATCATCCAGGCCCAGCTGCTGTTCCTCGAATCGGTCGATCCCGAGAAGGACATTCAGATCTACATCAACTCGCCCGGCGGGTCGGTTTCGGCCGGACTGGGCATTTACGACACCATGCAGCTGGTGAACTCCGACGTGGCGACCATCTGCACGGGGCTTGCCGCCTCGATGGGCGCCGTGCTGCTCACGGCGGGCGCCAAGGGCAAGCGTTCGGCGCTCCCGCATTCGCGGGTGATGATTCACCAGCCGCTGGGCGGCGCGCAGGGTCAGGCCTCGGACATCGAGATCACGGCGCGCGAGATTCTGAAAACCAAGCGCGAGCTGTACGAAATCCTCTCGGTCCACTCGGGCGTCCCGGTCAAGAAGATCGAGAAGGACGCCGACCGCGACTACTGGCTGTCGGCCCGCGAGGCGAAGGATTACGGACTGATCGACGAGGTGCTTTCCAAACGAGACAAGTAAACCGCATGGCACAGAATAAGAACAACAACAAGAACGGCGGCGACTGCTGCTCGTTCTGCGGCGCCAAGCGCACGGACGTGGAGATCATGTTCCAGGGTTCGGACGGCGCGAATATCTGTAACAAATGTATCGAGAACGGCTATAAGATCATCGTCGACAACGACATCGCCTCCGAACGGGGACGGCGTCCGGCGGCGGCTCCGCTCAAGATGGAGGAACTGCTCAAGCCGGCGCAGATCAAGGAGTTCCTCGACCAGTATGTCATCGGGCAGGATGCCGCCAAGCGGTATATGTCCGTGGCGGTCTACAACCACTACAAGCGGCTGCTGTACGCCCCGAAGGAGGACGAGGTCGAGATCGACAAGTCGAACATCGTGCTGGTCGGTCCGACGGGCACGGGCAAGACGCTGATGGCCCGCACGATCGCCAAGCTGCTGAAAGTGCCGTTCACGATCGTCGACGCGACCGTTCTGACCGAGGCGGGATATGTGGGCGAGGATGTCGAGAGCATCCTCTCGCGGCTGTTGCAGGTCGCCGACTACAACGTCGAGCAGGCCGAGCGCGGCATCGTCTTCATCGACGAGATCGACAAGATCGCGCGCAAGGGCGACAACCCCTCCATCACGCGCGACGTTTCGGGCGAGGGCGTGCAGCAGGCCCTGCTGAAAATCCTCGAAGGAACGGTGGTCAACGTGCCTCCCCAGGGCGGCCGCAAGCACCCCGAGCAGAAATTCATCCAGGTCGACACGCGCAACATCCTCTTCATCTGCGGCGGTGCGTTCGACGGCATCGAGAAGAAGATCGCCCAGCGGCTGAACACCCGCGCGATGGGTTACGGGCGGCTGAACGCAGATCCCATCGACCGCTCGAACCTGATGCAGTACGTCACGCCGCAGGACCTCAAGTCGTTCGGACTGATTCCCGAACTGGTGGGACGTCTCCCGGTGCTGACCTACATGCAGCCGCTGGAGCGCGCGGCCCTGCGTTCGATCCTCACCGAGCCGAAGAACGCCATCGTCAAGCAGTACAAGCGTCTGTTCGAACTCGACGGCGTGAAACTCGCCTTCGACGACGACGCGCTGGACTACATCGTCGACAAGGCCGTCGAGTTCAAGCTCGGCGCGCGCGGCCTGCGCTCGATCTGCGAGGCGATTATGATGGACACGATGTTCGACATCCCCTCGACCGATGCCCGAAAGTTCACCGTCACTTTGCCTTATGCAAAGAAAAAGATAGAAAAGGCAAATATTTTAGAACTTAAACAAGTCGGATAATTTCTTTTTGGCTATCTTTGCCGGGAATAAACAGCTAAAACGCATAAAATACTAACTCCATGTCTACAACGAATTCAAAACTTACGCGCGTTGCCGATAATATCCGCATCCTTTCGGCCGCGATGGTCGAGAAGGCCAAGTCGGGGCATCCCGGCGGCGCCATGGGCGGCGCGGATTTCATCACGGTGCTCTTCACCGAGTTCCTGCGTTACGACCCCGATAATATGGCGTATCCCTACCGCGACCGTTTCTTCCTCGATCCGGGCCACATGTCGCCGATGCTCTATTCGACGCTCGCGCTGGCCGGGCACTATTCGACTGAAGATCTGCAATCGCTGCGCCAGTGGGGCAGCGTGACGCCGGGGCACCCGGAGGTGGACG
>ERZ835880.1566-NODE-1566-length-17957-cov-8.555860_pt1 | contig 17957 bp, 17 predicted proteins | sample MGYA00519944_ERZ835880 | MGnify/ENA primary metagenome ERZ835880 (study PRJEB31850, sample SAMEA3708787) | human gut metagenome | biome: human gut; feature: human-associated habitat; material: faeces | place: China | collected 2014 ... | reverse complement strand
GACAGCTTAGTAAAGTGCGCCCATTTATGGTTGTCCTCTACTTTCTTTCACACTATAACCTCCATTTCGAAAACCTTTGAGTTAACTGTAGTAATCTAACTTCTTTCTATCTCCATGGCAGTATGTTCTTAATATTATACTGTATCTTACAACCCTGCCTCGAACAATAACATGCCATATATTACTTTTAAATTCACTTGCCAAATTTCGATACTGATACTATAATTAATTTGCTGTTTCGATTGCGTTCTTCTCCGAAGTCTGAACCTCTTCATTTGAGAAGAACGCTTTTTCAATGGAATCTCTGTATAACCAAATATACCCCAAATACATTCTTTCACCTCCCTAGTATTTTACTCTTCCCATTCTTGCATAATCCCCCTAATATATTTACTTCAAGTTATGCAATTATCAAAAGGGATTATCTTTTGTCAAAGTGTCATTTTTTTTGTCAGTCGTTTTGAATTTTCTCATCTGTTTTTGCTAGTTCAAGTATATCATTTTGAATACATAAAACAATATGAATTTCAAAATCCGACCAGCTTTTTGAAACTCCTCTTGACAACTCAGGTTCGTTAGGTCTACACCCCCCGTTTCTGTCTATACTTAACAGATGTCCACTGGATATTTAGCACCACTCAGATATCAAGGCTTTTGAAAAATACCCCGAATAAGAAACTAATCGCACCAGATATAACCCTGTCAACATACAAAAAACGATACTATTCGTTTTTATGACTTATGGATGTATGTCACTAAGAAATCTGAAACATATCTGTAAAGGAAATATCAAATTTATTTTTTTAATGGATAATGAAAGCACCTCTTACAGAATATTTGCCCACTTTATTTATGATGTATTAAACACTCTATCGAAGATATCTTGAATGACATCAATAAAAAGATTTTTAAACTTCACTCCTCCTCATTCAAAACCATTTAATAACACTATCATCTTTTACCCCTGAGATATTCCTCCTTTCAGTCATCTCAGTTTTTTATCAATAAACTATTTATAATAAAATCTAAAACATCAAAATATGGCAATTTCTTATCTACCCATTTTCTTAACAGTTGGATAAAGTGTCAAGGATAATCCAAAAAGATATATTGCAATTACCGCTATGTACTCCCAATCTACTGTAATTGGTGTATTTGTAATTACATTATTCTTCCAAAGACAAACCACTATCACAGCTCCTGTAATCGCCCCTAATATCACTCCCGAAAGCATATAACTCCATGTCTGCATCCAGCAAATCCTGTGAACACTTTTATCCGTTGCTCCAAGCATACGAAGCGCCCGATACTCTTTTTTTCTTGCAAGCAACATTCCATTGGCAGAATTAAGAAGTCCAATTCCTGCAACTATCAAGAGCATTGCAAGGACTACATGCAATGTAGTAATCCATTGAGATACCATGTGTTTTGAATTTTCCACAACATCATCATAAATCTTCCATTCCAGGTTTGTATCCATTTCAAGTTGCAACTGCTGAAATTTCTCTCTAATAAGTTCTTTATCTCCGTCTAACCATATTCCTACAGAAGGCCCATCTAAGCCTTCCGCAGATTCCTTTTTTTCACATAAATTATCCCAATCCACAATTACCTTGTACATTTCAGCATAAAGTGTATCAGCACCTACAATTTCCACCAGAATAAAATCTTTCTTACCCTCCAAAAAGTCAGATTCTAAAGTAACTGTATCACCAAGTTGATACCCTTTCTCACTTGCAACTGATTCTTCCATAACAATCCTTTTTGTTTTTGGTACATTTTTATACTGTTTCCATATTTCCGCATGCAGAAGATGCGGAAGTGTTTCTAAATCTGATACCTTAAAGGAATACATAGTTTCATTTTCTTCATTATTTGAAATTAAATCAAAATCTCCATAAAGCATATACCCATTTCCAATTACCGTTTCAAATCGTTTATACAGTTTTTTTATGTATGACAAAGACATATTTTTGTCTGATTCAATTTCAATTCTTGCTGTTTTTCCTTCTACAGTATTGTAATTATACCAATCATCATTCGCTTTTAATAATTTCAAAGATGCCTGACCAGTATAGGAAAGTGCAGTAATCAGGACAACAATCAGTATCATCATAAAATTCTGCCTGAATTTAGATGCCATTAATTTCATTCCCAAATAACCTGAATTTCCAAAAATATTTCGCAATGATATAAAACGATTGGCTTTCCTGGCTTTTTTCAAACTTGAAGAAGTCGCATTAAATACCTGTATTGGCAATACACTTTGACCAAAGTAAAATGCAACGTATACAAAAATATTAAACATTATAAAAACTGTTATGGTAATCTGACACAAAACTTTCCAATTTATGCTGGCATTTCCATCAAACATCTGTACCTTATCATTAAACCATTGTAAAGTAACACCAGAGACCATTGTACTGAACGCAGCTCCTGCAAGACAGGCAACTGCACTTAATATAATGGACATAGAACAAAAGATAGTCTGAACCTGATTCTGTGAACCACCCACAGTTCGCACAATAGCCATATCTTTTCTATATTTTCGCATGTATTCCATAAAAATATTTACTACAAACAAACCACTAATCATGATAACCACAACAAAAAAAATTCTAAAAATCATTTGGATATTTTTCAACATAGCACTGTATTCAGTTCCCCCTCTTTGGTCTGACACATAAAAATTGGGATACTGCGCTTTTATACGATTACTCAACGAATATTTATCTTCTACTTCTACATAAGCAGAATCATCACATTGTAACAACATATAATTTACCTGTGATAAATTACTGTGTCCAAGTAACTTATGAATCTGTGACAATTCCATAATCACCATTGGCATCTTATAATCTGACATCGAATCTGTCTTGATTACTTGTATGATATTAAATTTCTTTTTTCCAATTAAAAAAGTATCTCCAGTTTTCTTATTTTCTCGTTTTCCAAAAGAGTCATTAATTATGATACTGTCACCCTTTATGTCTTTGGTATACTTATACAAACTCTTATTGACCGCATCATCTGCCACGCCTACCATATAAGTATCCAAAAGTTCATTGGTCTGATAACCCCTGCTAATCTTTTTTACTGTCTTTTCCTGTTTCAAAAACTTGATTTCCTCATCCGTAAAACTTTCACTCTCATTCTTTGTCACCTTTATATCAAAAGCACCTTTTTTCGCTTCCATTCCCTTTTCTATGGAAGATTTCACATTGGATGATAATTGAAACATACTTATGCTCAGAAAACACGCCACGAAAATGCTTAAAAAAGCAGAAAATGTAAGCATTTTACTGCTTCTCATAAAAGTTATACCTATTTGAATAATTCTTTTCATACATTTTCCTTTCCATGCTCACATTTTGCATATTTCTTTGTACAATCATATTGTTAATTGCTTTATGGTTGTTTTCAAACACATCGACAACACGAACAAATACATCACAATTCCAAGTAAATTCTGCCAGTATATTGAAATGGAAACATTGGCGTTTACATTGGAACGCCATAGCATATAAACCATTACCAACCCAATCGCCATTCCAAGAATAATTCCGGCAAACATATAACTCCATACCTGAATCCAACACATTCTTCGTACTCTTTTTACGCTGCTCCCAAGCATTCGTAACACCTGATATTCTTGTCTTCTTGCAACCAGCATACTCTTTGCAGAGTTTAGCCAGCCGACCCCCGCTACGATAAGCAGCACAAAGAGTACCACACTAATCATAGTCAGTCGCTGATTGCTGACATTATCACTTTCCTCTGCAAGTTCTTTCATACTGAACCACTTAAATCCGGTTTCACTAGTCTCGTATTTTTCAAATACTTCTTTAGTTTCTTTGGTATATCCTTTTGTATAAAAATAAGCTTCATATGGACAGTCTGCATCTTTATCTACACCAGTTAATGCCTTTTGTTCCAAAATAATTCCATCTTCCTGTGCTAAATTGTCATTCCAATCCACAATCTCGACAATGGTAAATTCTTTCTTACCTCCAAGCCATTTTGTATTTAATGTTATATGTTCTCCTAATGCATAACCTGAATACTGAGCAGTTTGTCTGGTCATGACAGCTCTTTGTTCCTCAGGAACAGCTTCATAATTCTCCATTTGCTCTCCTGAGAATTGTTTCATCAAACTTTTCAAATCTGCCACATAGAAACTCCAAATATCCTCATTTAAGCTTTGACCATAACCACTATAACTTCCCAATAAATAACTGCATTGTTCTGTTGTTTCCTGTATTTCTTTCTGCATATTTTGAATTTTATCCATAGCTAATCTATTTTCCGAATAAAACACAACACCTGCATCACTGCCATTAAGCAAATCTCTGTAATATTGAAGACTATTCTCATTTAAAAGTGTAATCGACGCCTGACCTGTGTATGCTAACGCTGTTATTAATGCAATAATTATAACAATCATAAAATTCTTCCAAAATTTGGGCATTAAAAACTTTATGGCTAAATATCCGTCTGAACCAAATATTTTTCTGATAAATAAAAAACGATTGGCACGTTTCTTTCTTCGACGTCCTTTTGTATTGTTCTGAAACACCTGAATCGGCAATACTCTTTGTTTTATCAAGAAAAACAGTACACTTATAAAATTATATATAACAAAAAGCATTCCTGCCATGAGAAGCATACTTTTCCAGTTTAAGATTACATCTCCATCAAACAAATGCAGGATACCATTTAACTTATTGAGAAAAATCCCATCTACCAATGCACATGCCACAACTCCCAACACACAGCCTGCTGCACTCAGCATACATGACATGGATACAAAAATACAGTTGACCTGCCATCGTTTTCCACCGATGGTACGGATAATAGCCATATCACACTGATACTTTCTCATATATTCATGGAAAATACTTAATATAAACATTCCACAAATTATGACCACGATAATAAAAAGTGTCAAAAGTAAACCTGCAAAAATAAGAAGCACTTTTTGAAAATCTTCATCCTGACTAACACATATTACTTGAAATTTGCCTTGAGCAATAGCAGTAAGTTTATCTGTAACATAATCCAAATCAGCTTGTTTTGGACATTTTAACAGCATATAATTAGGATTATTATCTACCCCAAGACTTTTCTGTAACTGGCCCATATCTACAATTGCAAGAGCTATCTTGCTTTTTGAAAAGCTGTCGTTTTCAATTACTTCTTTGATTATGTATTCATGTTTTCCAATTACAAAAGTATCTCCTGCTTTTTTCTCATATTTTTCACTAAGGTATTTATTGATAACCATGTCATTGGCAGTCACATTACATGTATACTTATATCTGCTCTTGTTCATATGGTCATCTTTTACTCCGACAGTATAAATACCATCTAAATTTGCAACATAATATCCATAAGAAATCTTCTGAACATCTTCCACCGTTTGAATTTGTTCATTTTCTTCTTCAGTAAATGCCACTCCCTGCTCCTTAGTCAGACCGATATCATAATCTCCGTATTCTTCTAAAATATTATTTTTATAAGATATCTGAGCACTGTTTACCAATTGGAGCATACTGACACCTAAAAAGCAGGCAAAGAAAATGCTTAAAAAAGCAGAAAATGTAAGCATTTTACTTTTTTTCAAAAAAGTAATCGCTATTTTACATATTCTAAACATTTTCTTTTCCTTTCACTGCTTCAGCTTTTTTCTGAGACTCTCTGAATTTCACAAGGATTTCATCTACATTTCCTGTGCCACTCTTTTTCTCATATTCTCCATAAAAACGACCATCCTGCAAAAACAAAACCCGATCTGCATAACTTGCAATAGTCGGATCATGAGTAACCAGTATCGTACTTTGTTCATTTTTTTCTTTCAATTCAAGAAAAATCTGCATAATTTCATACGCTGTATCACAGTCCAAATTTCCCGTTGGTTCATCCGCCAGCAAAATCTTTGGATTGTTAATCAAGGCTCTTGCAATAGCCACCCTCTGCCTTTGTCCTCCCGAAAGATTGGTCACCGGATTTCTTCCTTTCTCTCCAATTCCTACCATTTCAAGAATATCCTTTGTACGCCTGCGAATTTCTTTAGTCTTTTCGCCTGTTAATATCAATGGAAGTGAGACATTTTCCTCAACCGTAAAATCCTGTATCAAATTAAAATCCTGAAATACAAACCCAATATTTTCGTATCGAATCCTAGTTGCGTCCGGTTCAACTCCATATTTTTCTTCCTTTGTACCATTTAAATAGATTTCTCCCTCATCAGCCACATCCATAGCACCTATAATATGTAAAAGTGTACTCTTACCTGAGCCACTGCTGCCCATAATTGCAAGTATTTCCCCCTGCTCCAGTGCAAATGAAACTCCTTTTAATGCCTCCAGAGATTCATCACCATTCTTGTAGAACTTGTGAATATTTTTCATTTCAATAATATTTGACATTCTTCTCCTCCAACACCTTCAAACTAAGATAGTATATATATTACCACTTTACATTTGTTAGCTCAATATGTATTTACTTTACAAAAATGCAGCATGAAGATTTTAATCCATATCAAAAACTTTCTCATCATAAGTTTCTATTTGTTTGCGATACATATCATAGTATATTCCACGTTTAGCAATCAATTCATCATGACTACCACTTTCTGTAATTTTACCATTTTCCATAACAAAAATTTTATTGCAATATTTAGTTACTGCCATACGATGAGACACTATAACAAAAGTTTTATTATCTACCAAATCTAAAACAGTATTATAAAACTTGATTTCTGATTCAGGATCTAAAGCAGATGTCGGTTCATCAAACATTAGTAATTCGGCATTTCTATAATCTGCACGAGCCAATGCTATTTTTTGCCATTCTCCGCCCGATAAGTCAATTCCACCTTCGTAAAATGAGGATAACATACAATCCAAATTTTCCATGCTTAGTTTTTCTAATTTCATTTTTCTTAAAACAGTACGTATTTTGTCATCCTTATCTATTTCCGAAACATTGGCAATAGCAACATTTTCTCTTATGGTCATTTCATATCGATTAAAATCTTGAAATACACAAGCAAGTTTACTTTGATAATCATTCACATACTCTTCTTCGGAAAGTTCCAAATCATTTACATATATTTGACCTTCATAACTGTGATACAATCCCATCATTAGATTCACTAAAGTTGTCTTCCCAGAACCATTATGACCTATAATAGCAACTTTATCTCCTCTTTTTATTTCAAAAGATATATCTGATATATTATTTTTCTGTGACGATGGATAACAGAATGAAACATTACTAAATTTCAGACTTTCAAATGTACCTATCTTTTTCTCTTCCCTTCGTTTTTCTTCACTAATACATTTTTTTTCGTCTGGAATAATATCAATAATTTTATAAAAAGCTTCAATATATTTATTGTTCTGATATAACTGTGCAATATTTGAAGCAATTATTCCAAAAGAACTAGATAATAATGCAATTGCTGACGTTAAAGAAACAAAAGAGCCAACAGTAATCTCCCCTGTATTAATCAAAGAAATCAACCAAACCATTACTGCGCATACAAAAAATTTTGCCACCATTATTGCATATACACGCATTTTATTTTCATATTTTGTTACTTTTATATCTTCCTGATATAACATTTTATCTTTTTTATTCCAAATGTTAATATAAAAGTTAAAAGCCTTAAATATTCTTAATTCTTTTACTGTTCCTTTACTTTGAAAAAGTGACTTAAGATAGTCTCTTCTTCTTCTTTCTTCCACCAATCCCTGATGCACTTGGTATTGCATTTTTTTTGAAACAATAACAGCAACTAATGTAGGAACCATACTTCCTACAATTGCTATCGGCAGTTTCCAACTAACCATAAATAGCATAACAAAAACAGAAACTATGGATATAGTATTCGAGATTATAGATATTAAATTTTCCATTATCTCTATTCCATTAGTTGACAATCCATCTTGTGCCAATACTATCTTTTTGCGTAATTTATAATCATCAAACACCTCCATTGGCAAATTAGTAAGCGTATAATAAAATTTTCTTTCCATCTTATGAGTAGTCTGATAATTCACCTTTTGATATATTACCCCACATATATTCTCCAGAATAGAAACTACTATTTCCAATACACCTATAAAAACACATATTAAAACACATGTAAAAACCGAACTTCTACTCTGAGCACTCAACCCATCTATTAATCTCTTGTTTAGTGCCACTGGAATTGCTGGAAGAATTCCAACTAAAAGCATGAGAAATCCCCATATCACAATATCTTTTATATTCTTGCGTTCAATATACTTAAATACTTTATAAAAATTCAAAATAACATTTGATTTCTTGTTATCTTCCATAATTATTCTTTCAAAATCTTTTCAGTTGTTGCAAATCCTTTTTCCCTTACAACACCTTTGTTTAATGTCATATAAAAAGGAAAAGCTGAAATATTTAGTTTCATATGTATTTCATCTTTGTTCATAAATGTAACTTTGCTCCACAATGGATATTTTTGCATAAAACGAATGACCTGATCTCTATCACCTATCAAAACAGTAACCATATTGTCATCTTTCTTTCCGGTTGCATTTATATCTTTCACTAACAATTGACAAGTCATGCAATTCTCCTCAACAAAGATAATCTTTCCTGTCAACTCACTTAATTGAATTTTATCTCCATTTGAATATTCTAATTCTTGTTTTGGACATCTTTGTCCAATTTCAATGCCCATTTTGTCTAGTGGTATAATCTTTTTTTGTTTATTAATAATTATCCCACTAGATATCATTGCAAACAAAACAATTATTCCTAAAACTAAAACAATTTCACTCATATCTTTCACTCATACGTCAATTTGATTAACGAATTCGCCTTTCCTTATTTTTAGTTTTTACTTTCTACAACCAATTCCAATGTGCGTCTATACATTAAAGCACAAACACATACCAATAATGCCATACCACATCGTACCCATATATTTTCTTGTATCTTGATATTAACTATTCTACCATTGAAATAACAACAATAAATAGCAAATATATTCATACACAGAAAATATAAGTAATGTACTGCACCGCCTAAGCCTAATTTCGATTTCATCAATTTTCCATAGCAGCAACACTCTACATCATCATACATAGAAGTCAAGTTCATTGCGATAAAAACAAAATAATACATCGTTGTCAAACTATACAAATATATGTTTTCTCCAAAGACAAGAAATAACGTTGGTACAGTCAATTCAAAAATTGGCATTCCAAATGACATTATTTTATCTAGCGGCTCTTTTATAAATGTAATTTTATGTATGGTTCTTTTTGTATAGTTGAAAAATATCAGTTTTAAAATCCCCCCAAAATACATTGCTATTATTACAGATACCAAAAATATACTTTTCATAATCTTTATATGATTACTATCTAATCATATACCTCCTTTTTCATTACATGTTATCTAAAACAAATATCATTACATATACGTATGAAGTTAGCATATTTGCCAAAATACTACGAAAGGAAATTTTTCTTGGCAAATTCACCACAAAACAATCACAATTTTTTTCGCTTTCATTTTCTCTTCTTGTTATCATTTCAAAAAGATAGTAAAACTGAAAAATCAAAAGAAATACAAGAAAATATATATTCATTACTTGATATAACAAGAAATAAACTGGAACTGAAAAATCAACAGTAGCTAATATTGCCACTAAAATTTTCGTATCATTTATATATTTTGCCAATCTCATTTCTTTTACAACATAAAAAAAATTACTTAACTTTGTTATCTTCCGTTTAAAACACTTTAAATAAAGAATACAACAAAACACTTTCAATAAACTAGATATATATTGCATCAACATCTCTTACTCCATATTTCTTCATACTCTGAAAGTCTTATCTTATTTCCATCCATTTTCACTAACATAGGAAAAACTATCTCTTCTGTTTTATCACTTTTTTCCGCTATCTGCCAAAGTAGTTTCGGTACAGCTCTTATGTATTTTTTTTCACCTCTTTTTTTACATCTACTATCCTTATAAAACAGCTCAATATCATTTAAAAATAGTTTTTCATCCTGAACTAGATATATTTTTTCTTGTTCAAAATCTCCAATATTAGTTACAATTTTCACTTGTTTCATAAACTGCTCCCTTCTATAGATTTTACAATAGATAATGCAAAAACATACCAACAAAACAATAACAAAATACAATATTTTCATATCAAGTCCTCATAAATAAAATAATATGTGTAATATAAATCATCAGCTAGTTCACAGTTCTATAATAATTAACACTCATTTTTATGTCCACAAACTTTTTGAGTCTTACATGTTGTCACTGGTTTTGAACAATTCACATTTCCATTTGGGTCTGGACCTGGGCATGGCATTGCCGCCGTAGTAGATTTCACTCTCCATTTCTTTTTTCTATATCCTGTTTTATCAAGAGTGACATTTTCGACACCCCATCCACAAGAACCCTGAATTAATGTCTGGCAAGCGCCATACTTTGCCATATTTGGCTTTACATATGTTTTACTCATCTTTTTCCTCCTAAAATATCAATTTATATATTACACATATTACTCACTAATTTTAACAGTGCCATATTTCTTTTCTATTGAATATAACCACATCTCTAAACTGATTAGTATCCAAATATTGTCATCAAATTTTTCACCATTTCGAAATAGCACAATTTTCTCTTTCCACTCTTCAACGGATATGTTCAAGAAATTTAATTTGCAAATTCTTCCTACACTTAAAACACTATATATTTCCCCCCAGTTATCTCTCAATCCTTTTTGCGATAACTCGGTATGATTTGTTTTTACAACTCTTTCTACGATTTTTTGAGGTAATCTGTTTCTCGATACCTTTCTCAATATTTCCTTATTTACACCATAACTACATTTATATTGTCCTGGAATATCATAAAGCGCCTTCACCAATTCTATATCTACAAACGGATGAATACACTCCAACCCATAACGAGGTGCAAGTTCAAAATCCGCAAAATTTCTCGCTATTGAAGACCTAATCTGCACAATCATATCACAGTTACTATATTTTTTTATCTTAGACAGTTCTTTACTATTTTCTTCTATCACCTGTTCAGTAATACCATGCATTTTCTTTTTTCTAACTGGTAATATTTCTTTCCAAAACACCTCTCGAATATTTTTATTACTTGCCTCTGCATACTCCTTAATGTAATTAAAAGCACCTAAAAATTTACATTTTTTTAATTCATCCATTACATAATAAATACTGCCTCCAAATATGTGATCTGCAAAAAATCCGTCTACTACATAACGATATCCTTTATTCTTTATTGCATTAAACAATTGTTCATTTAACGCTTTATTAATTACGTTTACATGCGGCTCACTCGTATAAAAATATGAATATGGACACCCCTCCAGTATTCCTGCATTATCGCAACTCACATAATTAAATATATCTTTCGAATGACCATCTACAAGTTCATTTATATACTCGCGTTCATCACAACTGCTTAGTTCATCAAATACTGCACTAAATGCTTCTAAATCTATATTCTTATCTTCTTCCGACAAATAAGAATATAACGTTGTGGAATCCAATCCTCCACTTAACAGTAAACTCATTTTATCTTTTTTTCTATTATTTATAGATGTCCTAATCAAACCATCAATCTTTTCAACCCATCCATCTTCATCTAACTTGAAATTATTTTTCTTGTCTCTCTCCGATATCAAACTCCAATATTCTTTATCACAAAAATTTCCATACATTAAATCTATTTCAATATAAGAAGCAACATTAACCCGAGAAACATTTATGTATGGTGTTTCCGAAAAATCCAGCAATCCATTATTGTTGTAAAACTTCTTAACATATTCTTGAGAAATTATATTTGTTTCATAAAAATCCTTTAATCCATACAGAAAATTTGAAAAAACAATCATTTCATCGACTTTACTCCAAAAAAGCTGCTTGATTCCAAAATGATCTCTAATCATATAAGCCCTCTCTTTTTTGAAATCTATTAAAACAAATGAAAATTCTCCTGCTATTCTTTGTATTACATCTATACCTTTTTTTGCATAGTTAACCGCCAATTCAATGCAAAATTTTGTACTCTTTCTCCTTCCATCAAGCCAAAATGCATTTACTAAATCACCATATATGCATACATACTCGTCTTCATATATACAAATATCTGCCTCTTTATTATTATCTAATAAAACAAAATTCATCCTACTCGCCATTTTGCACTGACCTTTAAATTCAATTTCATAATATTCATTATAATATTCAATTACTTTTTCTTCATTAAACCAATCTCCACCAATAGAACCTGCAAAAAAAATCATAACTATTACCTTTCAATATTTTTATCAGAGTCAAATATCACATCATATCCCACAATATTTTCTTCGTATTCACATACCAAATCTCTTTGTTTGCTTTGCCATTCCAACCACATATGAGATGCAAATGGAAATTTTTTTACTCCAATCACCATCTTAACAGGCATGCCATACTTTTCTCTATATAACATATACTGCACTATTACACGATGTAAACATTTCGCCTCATTCCAGTAAAGTGTACTTGCAGTTTCTATATTATCTATACTTTTATAAATTTTTCTTTCAACTTTTTTTCTTTCAGTTTCAGTATATTTTTTTAACGGCTCTTTCTCCGCATGTCTAACTACTCCTTCAATTACATTTTGAAAGTCTTCGTTCTTCAATCGTAAATCTATTTTTTTGAATAAAATTATTATTCCGATTACACTAAATCTTTTCACCATTCAACCACCAGTCCATTTTCCTTCAAATCTTTAATTAATTTTTCGACATCTGCTTTAGCCTCATTTCTATTTACATTATAATTTTTAACTATTTCGTCTATAATCAATCCAACATCTTGATATTTTTCTAAAGCCTGCCACACATCATATGAAACATCCTGTAATCCAAAAAATTTTCCAGTTTTCATATTCAAAATTACAATTTCATTATTTTTTTCACTAATACACAGATTATCATTTTTTCTAATCATTATCCTTACCTTCTTGCATAATTAGTTTTCGGTTTTTTATCTTTTACACAGCATTTTCAAACTGTCTTTTATACTTTGTATTTCAGCATCGGATGTCAAAAAATTCAATGAAATCCGAACCCAACCATACTCATGCTCTTTCTTTTTTTCCATCCTTAATATTTTAAAAATTCGACTCGATTCATTCTCCGATATTCCATAAATATGATGCATAAACAGACTGGCACAACAACATCCACCTCGTACTTGGATATTGTAATCACTACATAATTTTTTGACTGTATCTGTATATCGCTCCTTCTTTAATACAAAAGAAAAATATGGAAGCCGATCTACTTCATCTGGTACAAACATTTTTACCCCATCTAAATCCTTCATAAAAGTTCTCATATCATTAGAAATTGCCTTTTCCCTTTCACAAATCAATTCAATTCCAATTTTTTCCTTTAGTTGTATTGCTAAACCAGATCTAAACATCTGTAAAATTGGTGCTGTGCCTGCCAACTCCCTAGAACTAATATCATCTTTATATAACACCTTCCTATACGGGCTTACCCAGCGAACAGTTCCACCACCAACCCTTGTTGGAATACTTCTCTTATAAATCTCTTTTTTTAGGATAAGAACGCCTATACCCTGCACTCCTCCAACAAACTTATGAATTGAACAAACCATCCCATCAACGCCATAAGCCTTAACATCAATTTTGACATAAGGCGCACACGCTGTATAATCAACAAAAACTAGTGCATCGTATTTTTTTGCAATTTTTGTTATTAACTCAATATTTGTCATAACACCTACAACATTTGAACAAGCACTAATTGCAACAATTTTCTTTTTGTTCTTATGCTTCTTCAAAAGATCCTCATAGTGATTTATATTAATTTCACTTACCGAATTCAACCCTATAACATCGACTAAATATCCATTTTTTATCCATGTTATATAATTTGAATTATGTTCATAAGTTGAAACTAACACAACTGTATCTTCTGGTTTGCAAACGCTTTCTTTGATAATTTCTATAAATTGATTAGTTGCAGTAGTCATACCTTGCGCATTTTCAAGTAATTCATATTCTTCATCAGCACCAAAATGTTTCTTTATAATTGCCCTATTCTTGAAATACTCATTTTCCATAAATTTTACAATAGGATTTCCAATTGAGTGTAAATTTGAATAAAATGGACCATACTTTCCAATAATTTCCTGCTCAATTTCATCATACATTTTACCTGTCCCGCACCAATCTGCATATACATTTTCTATATCATTCAATCCTATATATTTTCCATTTTGATAACCAACTATATGTTTTCTATATTCTTCAAATAAGTCTTCGCTTTGCTTCATTTTTTTCATCTCTTTTTCATTATGTAAAATCATGTTTCGTCAATTTTCGACTAATTTCTTTTTATTATTGTCATATAATACGTCTACTATCACAACCATCTATTATTCCTTTCTCTTGGCACTATAATTCTATATACCGAATTTGTATGCCTATTATTTATATTTATCATGTAGTGACATCCATCCCCCCTTTTTTTCCTGAACCTCCTGCTCTGACAACTCTAAGGACACAATACTCTTAATTTCTCTTTCTTCTGCACCTTTTTGTATTAATTCCCTCATTACACTTCTCCTTGAATCACTTAACACTCCTGAACTATATATATCCAACAAAGATAGTTTGTCATAATTTTGCAATATATACTCCCTCTTTTGATTCTCTCTTCCTGTTGCATCCATTTCCATTACAGAGCATGATATAACCTTTATTAATGGATACAATAACTTCTGTTCTTCCTGTGATAAAGACGATATGCTGACACCCTGTACCAAGCCAAGCCTTTTTTTGTCCACAAGTTCTAATAAATCATCATTTAATCTTGCTAACCAAATATAACGCTGAACTGCCTTATAATTATCTCCACTCACTTCACTTATCTGTTGCAGACTGTTTCCCGGCAATCCCTGATTTTTCATAGCATCGTACTTCATCTTATATGCTTTCGCCTTTTCACTAGGTAGTATTTCTTCCCTTTGAATATTCGCATCTACCATAATAATAATCGCTTCATCATCTGATAAATCCCTAACTATTGCAGGAATAACTTTCAATTCTGCTTTCATAGCAGCATGCGCCCTTCTATGACCAGAAACAATCTCATAACCACCCTCTTTTCTCTTACGGACAATGATTGGTGATAAAACACCCTTTTTCTTTATGCTTTCCACCAGCCTTGTCATTGCCTCATCTTCAATCACCTTAAATGGATGCTTGCAAAATGCATATAGTTCTCCAAGTGGAATATCAATTATTTCATCATCTGATGCATTTGCACCGAACAAATCGTTAAAACTATTCAGCTTAATCCCTTTTGCTACACTTGTTTTACTCATTAGAAAGCACCTCCTCTGTTAAAGAGTCATATGCTTTTGCTACTGGATTATCTGGAGCATACTTAAAAATGCTAACTCCAACAGCAGAAGTTTCCGCAGCTCTTACTGAGAAAGGAATCATTGTATTAAATATTCGTAATGAGTTTCCATAGTTCTCCTTAACAATCTCAATAATTTCTCTAGCATATACTGTCCGTGAATCAATCATTGAAATCAATATTCCCTCAAATGAGATTTTGGGATTAATATGCTTTTTCACTTTACCAATAGAGGTAATCAACTGCTCTAATCCTCTTACTGGCAAATATGCCGCCTGCACAGGAATCAAAACACTGTCTGCTGCTGCAAAGGCATTTATAGTCAACATTCCGAGACTTGGCATACAGTCAATCAGTATATAATCGTAGTATTCTCTCATCTGTTCAACATACTGTTTTAGAATCACTTCTCGGCTCATGACGTTTATGATAGATACTTCAATTCCCGATAATTCAATATTGCAAGGAAGTAAATCTAATCCTTCATCATGTTTTAGAATTCCTTCTCTCTTGCCAATCGCTTCATCATTAATTATCTTTTCCATAATAGTTGATAATGTTACTGGAATCTGATCTGTCATATGGTATCCTAAACTCTCTGTTAATGATGCTTGCGCATCTGCATCAATAAGTAATACTTTTTTTCCTGCTCTAACGAGTCCTTCCCCGAGATTTAATGTTGTGGTAGTCTTGCTCACTCCACCCTTCTGATTTGCAATTGCTATTACTCTGCACATAATTCTGACCCTCCGTATTCTTTTTAATCTCATCAATAACAATTTGTTTTCCATTGTGGTTATGATATGTATATTTTCCATTTACAGGATATGAAAATATATCTTCTTCAATATGGTATCCCTCTTCTGAATCATCATATATTTCATGTTGAATACTAATCCATGCGCCATATCTCTGACAGCATATATGAAATCTATTACATTTCAACCATTCCACGCCCTCAAAAAATGTATATACAAATTCCTTGCAAGGTGGAAGTTCTACGTCTGATAATTCATTTGCAAAATGAAACATTGCTCTTTTTTTCAAATACCTAACCATATTTTCCACCTGCCTTTTTAATGAGTCATGCGCCTATTCTCTACCCTTTGCTTGTCTTTGCGATAAAGATTGACATACACCCTATGATACTTATCAGATGTTTTAAATTTTTTGAACTCTGAAACATTATCAATTTCATAACGTGAATCTCTGTTCAACCCTTTTAGGAACCATCGAAGATCCTTTTTGGTTCCCTGCAATCTAATTTTAATCATTTTCATCATCTCCTTTCTAAATTTGAGTACGAAAAAAGGGCTAAACAATATTCCCTTTCGGGATTACTGTTTAGCCCTTTATGTGGACTACTTAAACAGATAATCTAAGTGTAAAACACTTTATATCGTCTAAATATAAATTTCAAACACTATATCTTGATATTTATTCGTCTTATGATACTTAGGACTATTATGGAGAAACTCCCTAATATCGTCCTTTGTAGCAGTCAACGTCATCAACAATATAGAATCTTCAATTATTTCCTTCCGTCGGCGATAGCTGCCTGAGCTGCTGCCAAACGTGCGATAGGCACACGGAATGGTGAGCATGACACATAGTCAAGACCAATCTTGTGGCAGAATTCAACTGATGAAGGATCTCCACCGTGCTCACCACAGATACCGCAGTGAAGTGATGGACGAACTTTCTTTCCTTTTTCAACAGCCATTTCCATAAGCTGACCAACACCTGTCTGGTCAAGTTTTGCAAACGGATCGCTCTCGAAGATCTTAGCATCATAGTAAGCATCAAGGAACTTACCTGCATCATCACGAGAGAAACCAAATGTCATCTGTGTTAAGTCGTTTGTACCGAAGCAGAAGAATTCAGCTTCTTTAGCGATTTCGTCAGCTGTAAGAGCTGCTCTAGGAATCTCGATCATTGTACCAACTTCGTACTTCATCTCGATACCTGCTGCTGCGATTTCTGCATCTGCTGTTTCAACAACAACTTTCTTGACATACTTAAGCTCTTTAACTTCTCCAACAAGTGGAATCATGATTTCAGGCTCAACTGTCCAGTCAGGATGTTTCTTCTTTACATTGATTGCTGCACGGATAACTGCTGCTGTCTGCATCTTAGCAATTTCAGGATATGTTACTGCAAGACGGCATCCACGATGTCCCATCATAGGGTTGAACTCGTGAAGTGAATCAATGATAGCTTTGATTTCTTCTACACTCTTATTCTTAGCCTTTGCTAACTTCTCGATGTCAGCTTCCTCTGTAGGAACGAACTCATGAAGTGGTGGGTCTAAGAAACGGATTGTAACAGGATTTCCTTCAAGTGCCTCATAAAGAGCCTCGAAGTCTCCCTGCTGGTAAGGAAGAATCTTAGCAAGTGCTTCTTCTCTCTCTTCTACTGTATCAGAGCAGATCATCTCACGGAATGCAGCAATTCTGTCTTCCT
>ERZ835880.1548-NODE-1548-length-18214-cov-5.993942_pt1 | contig 18214 bp, 13 predicted proteins | sample MGYA00519944_ERZ835880 | MGnify/ENA primary metagenome ERZ835880 (study PRJEB31850, sample SAMEA3708787) | human gut metagenome | biome: human gut; feature: human-associated habitat; material: faeces | place: China | collected 2014 ... | reverse complement strand
ACTGGCTAAAAGAGCTGCTGATCGAGGGGATCATGGGCAACCTCACAGGGCTTTTTGATACGGTCAATTCCCGTGTCGGAGAGATTGCGGTGCAAGTGGGAACCACCCCGGCGGCATGGAACGCCGGGGTGTTCTCCCTGATCCGGCAGCTTTCTGAAACGGTGATACTGCCGATCGCCGGTCTGATCCTCACCTTTGTTGCCACCTATGAGCTGATCCAGCTCATTATCGAGAAGAACAATCTGCATGATCTGGACTACTGGATCTTCTTCAAGTGGATATTCAAAACGGCCTGCGCCATTTTGATTTTGTCCAACACTTTCAATATCGTCATGGCGGTGTTCGATGTGTCCCAAAGCGTCATCGCCCGGGCAGCCGGGATCGTGCAAGGCTCAACGGATATTTCGGAGGCCATGCTTGCCGACTTGGAGGCCACGCTGGAAACGCTGGGGCTTGGCTCTCTGCTGGGGCTGTGGCTGCAATCCCTGCTCATTCATGTGACCATGTGGGCGATCAATATTGTGATTTTCGTCATCGTCTATGGCCGCATGATCGAGATATACCTGCTGACCAGCTTAGCCCCCATCCCCGTTGCCACGCTCTCCAACCGGGAGTTGGGCAATACCGGGCAGAACTATTTGAAGTCCCTGTTTGCCGTGGGCTTTCAAGGGCTATTGATTCTCGTCTGCGTTGCCATCTATGCGGTGCTGATACAGGGCATCGCCACAAGCGGCGACCCCATCGGCGCGATATGGGGCTGCATGGGCTATTCCGTGCTGCTTTGCTTCTGCCTGTTCAAGACTGGCTCCATCGCCCGCAGCGTGTTCAGCGCACACTAAGGAGGGATGAATATGACCTTGGGACAAGTTGTCCCGAGGTGGCAGGGGCGGCCCCGGCTGCCGATCCCCGCCGTTCCTCTGTTCTGTTCACCCACCCACACATGAACCGAATGGAGGAAATACAAATGACGACCATCAATCTGAAGAACTTTTACACTTGGTACACCCATGATGAATACATCGAAGTTTCCGACGAAGTGGCCGCCGAGCTGAAGGCGGACAAGCTGTATGAGGCAGCCCATCAGCGGCGCACGACCCGCAACAAGGCGCAGTATTCCCTCGACTGTGACGATGGGATCGAATACTCGGCCTGCCTGCATGAGCCGACGCCGCAGGAGCTTCTGGATCGTATGGAGCTGTTCGTCCACCTGTGGAACGCCCTCAACTCTTTGCCGGAGGTGCAGGGTGTCCGGGTGGAGGCACATCTGATCCTCGGCAAGAGCTACCGCCAGATCGCCCGGGAGCAGGGCGTTGACAAGAGCGCCGTTCGCCATTCCGTCAAAAGTGGTAAGGCAGCCATGAGAAAATATTTGAAAAAATTTCTCTAAGGGTATCTCCATTTGCCCGATTTTTGTCCTTGGTATATGAGAGGTAGTTTTCACCTCTCCGCAGCAAAGTAGTTGATGCTCCGTGACGGATCGTCGCTGTCCGCTGTGAGGGAGCGTCGCATTGAATATGAGCTGTCTTATGACAGGCCAACAGGAGCGGGTGCGGCGCTCCCGCCTTTCAAAAACACCTTGGGACATTTCGTCCCAAGGTCATAAGCCGCAGGCCAGCGCTTTTATGAGGCGCTGGCCTTTCCCTGTTGCCGAGAATTGAAAAGGAGGTCTTTATGCAGCAGAGAAAACAACATACCGCATTTGCTGTGGATGGCTACGCCATCACCGCCAGCTTCGCAGACTGCAAAAATGCGGCAGCGCTCCATCATGTAAAGCAGATTTTACTATCTTCCTTTGCCAACAATACGGCAAAAAATAGCTCCGGCGACATCCTTGCAATCCCTCCCGAACAGAGGGATAATAATAGTGGGGGTAGTCCCTATGTACCTTGAAAACTTCATATTCCCCGCGTATTGATTGCGTTTTTTCATTGACCCATCGACAAATGAAAGGACGGATCAATATGATAGAAAACAGAATGATGACAGGTAATCGGGTCGATTGCCTATACCGCGTGTCTACCGACAAGCAGGTGGACTACAACGACAAAAGCCAAGCCGACATTCCCATGCAGCGCAGAGAGTGCCATCGCTTCTGTGAAAAAATGGGATGGACGATTGTTCACGAGGAGCAGGAGGACGGCGTGTCTGGGCATAAGGTTAGAGCCGAAAACCGGGACAAGCTGCAAATCATCAAGGAACGAGCCAAACAGGGAAAATTCGATATTCTGCTTGTGTTCATGTTTGACCGCATCGGGCGTATCGCTGACGAAACGCCTTTTGTGGTGGAATGGTTTGTTAAGAACGGCATCCGGGTCTGGAGTACGCAGGAGGGTGAGCAGCGTTTTGATAATCACACGGACAAGCTCACCAACTACATCCGCTTCTGGCAGGCTGACGGCGAAAGCGAAAAGACTTCAATTCGCACAAAAACCGCTCTCGGCCAGCTTGTCGAGGACGGCGGTTTCAAGGGCGGTCTTGCTCCTTATGGGTATGACCTTGTAAAGAGCGGGCGCTTCAATAAACGCAAGCACGAAGTTTTTGAGCTGGCTGTCAACGAGGCCGAGGCCGCTGTGGTACGGATCATCTTTGACAAATATGTGCATGAGGGTTTCGGTGCTCAACGGATCGCCACCTACTTAAATAACCTCGGCTATCGGGCGAGAACGGGTAAAATGTGGCATCACGCCAGCATTCGCGGTATCATTTGCAATCTGACATATACTGGGGTGCTTCGCAGCGGCGAAAGCCGCTCCCAAACGCTGCCCCACTTGCAGATCATAACGCCGGAGCTGTTTGAGGCTGCACAACACATTCGTACCTCCCGTGCCAACTCCGCCGAACAGGAACGGCGCGTACCGCTGAATACCCGTGGTCAGCCCTTGCTGGCCGGGAATGTCTTTTGCGGGCATTGTGGCTCCCGGCTGGCGCTCACCACCAACGGCAAGGCTTATCCGTGCAAGGAAGATGCTCACCGCATTGTAAAGCGTGTACGGTATATCTGCTACGGCAAGACACGCAAGCAAACCGAATGTGACGGGCAGACTGGCTACACGGCTCATATTCTTGACGGTATCATTGATAAGGTGGTGCGGCAGATCTTTGAACGGATGAAAGCGATCCCCAAAAGTGAAATCGTCAATATCCGTTATCGTGAAAAGATGGAAGAACGGAAGGCACTTCTCAAAAGTGCAAAATCGGACTACGCCAAGGCTGCCGCCGAGCTTGATACGCTCCGGGCAGAGGTCATTAAATCTCTCCGGGGCGAAAGTGCTTTTTCGCAGGATTTGCTTGGTTCTTTGATTTCTGACTGTGAGACAAAATGTCTCGAAGTTCAGCACACTATGGAGGCGGCGCAGGCGGCCTACGACGAGGGACAGGCCATGCTGGACGCCTTAAACGCTCAGTATGACGATATTATTTCATGGGCGGATATGTACGACAGCGCCAGCACGGAGTCAAAGAAAATGATTGTGAGCTGCCTGATCCGGCGTGTGGAGGTGTATCGGGATTATCGGCTGCATATCGACTTCAACATTGACTTTGAGCAGTTCAGCGCTGGGCTGGACATTTCGGCAATCGCCGCATAAGAAAAGCCCGCTTCAAAAGAGAAGTGGGCATAAAACAAAAAACTTGCTTTTTTCAAAGCAAGCATTTATTAAGAATACTCAGCGCACCCGATTGGTGGAGATAAGCGGGATCGAACCGCTGACCTCTTGACTGCCAGTCAAGCGCTCTCCCAGCTGAGCTATACCCCCGTATAAGGGGTGCGCTGAGTAATTTCTTATTCAATTAGTGCGGGGGTTGTTTACCGCTTCAACCGGGCTCCCAGCTGAGCTATACCCCCATGCCGTTTTGTTTTTACCGTTCCGTTCGGCTCGGAACAAGTGATAATATAGCACAGAGAGTAGAACCTGTCAACACTTTTTTGAAGAAATCTTTGTTTTTTTGAAAGGTTCTCCTTTCACTAGAGCATTTCCCCCGATTTGAGAGGCTTTCTCCTTGGTCTCCGGATGCCGCCAAAGCCTCTTTCTCCCGTCAGATGCCAAGGGGGTGTGACCGCATGGATCAGGAGCGCGGTCAAAGCGGTACCCCCCTCTAATTTTGCTTAGCGCGTCAAAGCCGCAAAAAAGCAGGGCCCTTCCGCGCTCAAAAAAGGCCCTGCTTTTCTTTTTACCCTCTCGCAAACACGGTGTAGCGTCCGCTCGGCGCGTCGAAGAAGTTTTCGCCTGCGACGGATTTGACGTGCAGGCCGTCGCTGCCGCGCAGCAACGTAAACGCGCCGTAGCGCACCGTGCCCGCATTCTCGTTCAAGTGATAGCCAAAGACCATGCCCTCGCCGTTCGTGCCGAGGTAGTTGAGCTGGCCGGTGTACTCAAAATAAATCCCAACCTCGCTGTTGATATCCTGCACCGTGAGGCCGCCGCCATCCGTGAGCGTCAGAATATAATCGCTGTCATAGCTGCCCTGCTCGGCGGTGTCGTGCGTCACGGTCGCCGTCCACTCGCCGAGAAATTCCGACGGGATCGTGTAGTCCGCGTCGCTGACCGCGCCGGAGAGGTCGTGTTTCTCCCCTGATGCGTCGACGGCGAACACCGTCTGATACGTGCCGTAGTCCTCCTCGACCTCGCCGGACTCGAACGAAACAATGCCCTTCACGCCGCCGAGCGGTCCGCCGTCGCAGAGGAAGCCCGCCGTCAGGCCCTCGAGCAGGTTCACGTACTCCACCGTGCCCTCGCTCGTCAGCAGGAAGATGTACGGGAAGTACCCCTGCCCCACCGGGCCGACGAACACATCCGTGTAGTCGGAATACAGGCCTTCCACGGGGTAGATGGTCTCGTAGTCAAAGCGGAAATTCTCCGCGTACCACGCGGAGTCCGCCGTCTTTTCAAAGCTGACGGTCAAATCGCCGCCCGAGAGCGCGGCCTTGACAAAGCTGTCCTGCGCCGTCTTCTCGACCGTCTCGCGCGCGGAGAGGTCGAGCGCGAGGTCAGCGTCGTAGCTCTCCGCCCCGGCAAACGAGCCGATGGGCACGATCATATGCAGCGCGCCGCCGTCGAGATAGAGCCGCATCTCCGCGTTGATGTTCTCGTCCGAGAGCGTCCACGCGCGGCGCTCGGCATAGGACGCGATGAAGCCCGCGCCGCCCATGCTGCCGCTGAGTGCATCTCGGTACGTCTCATCAAAGTAGTTTGCCGCGGTGCGGCGCGCCGCCGTGATGAAGTCCTGCGTTGAAAGCTCGCAGCGCGCCAGCAGGTCCTCGCTCATGAGGCGTTTGCCGCCGAAAAAGTCGTAGCTGTACGTCTCCGTCATGCTCGTGTCGCCGTCCATCTCTGCGCGCACCACGAGGCAGAGCAGGCTGTCGTTCCAGTAGCTCGTCCACGTGACGGAAAGGCATGTGAGCGAAACGCGGGAGGCCATCATGTTCTTCTGCTCCTGCACGAGCGCGCCGAATTGATCGGCGATCTCGTCGTTCAGCGCGGCGGCGACCGCCGTTTCCGACATGATTCTTGGCACATGGTAGCTGTAGGCGAGCGTGTTGTTCTCGGTGTCCGTGTACTCGCCCTCCTCGCTGTAAAGCTCGGAAATGAGCGAATCGTCGTAGCCGGACGAAGTGTCGTCCGGCTCCTTTTCGCCGCAGGCGGCAAGGTTCAGCAGCAAAAGCGCCGTGAGCAGCACGGTGGTCAGTTTTTTCATAGGCTTCTCTTCTCCGATCTCAAAGGTCTTGTCTTTTCTGCCATTATAGCGGATTTTTGCAAAAGCGCAACGGCTTTTCGCGCGCGGCAGCGCGCGCCGATTGACAGAATTCCGACAAGGTTATAGAATATGTGTACTTTCAAACCTCAGGAGTTTTTATGTACGATTATACACAAGCCAAAATGAACGACGACGCCATCCGCGCCATCAGCTCCATCGGCCTCGCCCATCTGGGCGACGCGGTGTATGAGCTGCTTGTGCGCACATATCTGTGCGTGCACGGCAAGGCGACGGGCAAGGGCCTTCACCGCGCGACGGTCGAGCTCGTCTGCGCGCCGCAGCAGGCGCGCTTTGCCGAAAACCTCTTACCCCTTTTGACGGAGGAAGAGGCCTCTGTGTTCCGCCGCGGGCGCAACGCGAATGTCCATTCCATCCCCCACCACGCCGACCGCGCGGACTATCAGAAGGCCACAGGCCTCGAGGCGCTGTTCGGCTGGCTGTATCTGCGCGACGATCACGCGCGCATCAACGAGCTTTTCAACCGGATGATGGAGGATGACAATGCCACTTGACGCGATCTGCCTGCGGGCAGTTTTACACGAGCTGAGGCCTCAGCTCATCGGCGCGCGCATCGACAAGGTGCAGCAGCCCGCGCGCGACCAAATCGTTCTGCTGCTGCGCGGCAATCTGCGCCTGCTGCTCAACGCGGGCGCAAACCAACCGCGCATCCAGCTCACGAACATCCTGCGCGACAACCCTGCCCAGCCGCCGATGTTCTGCATGCTGCTGCGCAAGCACTTAGTCGGCGCGCGCGTGCTGTCCATCGAGCAGCCGGACCTTGAACGCATGGTGATTTTAACGCTCCAGTGCACGGACGAATTCGGCGAGATCAGCCGCAAGCAGCTCGTGCTCGAGTGCATGGGGCGGCGGTCGAACCTCGTCCTGCTCGACGCGCAGGGGCGTATCGTCGAATGTCTGCGCCGCGTGGATGCAGACCTTTCCGCCACGCGCCAGCTGCTGCCCGGCCTTTTTTACCATCTGCCGACACCGCTCGACAAGCTGTCGCTCCTTTCGCAGGAGGAGGACTCCCTCGCCCTCGCGCAGCGCGGCGGCGACGCGGAGCAGGCTGTCGACAAGTGGGTGCTCGACCATTACACCGGCATTTCGCCGCTGATCGCGCGCGAATTCGCCTTCCGTGCGGGACGCGAGACCGACGTGCGCTTCGGCGCGCTGAATGATACGCAGCGCGGGGCGCTGGTGCAGGAATTTTCCGATACAGCCAACGCTGTAAAGGAAGATAACTATATGCCCGTCATCCTCTACCGCGACGGCAAGCCCGTGGATTTCACCTACCGTCCCATCGCGCAGTACGGCGCGGAAACGCAGGTCGAGACGCGTGAGAGCTTCTCGCAAATGCTCGACGAGTTCTACGACGCGCGCGAGCGGCAGGAGCTCTCCGCCCGCCGCGGCCGCGAGCTGACGCACGCGGTCACGGTCGCGCGCGACCGCATGGCGCGCAAGGCCGAGAACTTAAAGCACGACTACGCCGCGACGCAGAAGCGCGACGAATTCCGCCTGCGCGGCGACCTCATCACCGCAAACCTGTACCGCATGAAGAGCGGAGAAAAAGTCTTGCATGCGGAAAACTACTATGAGGACGGCTGCCCGACCATCGACATCCCGCTCGACCCGCTGCTCACCCCCCAGCAGAACGCCGCGAAAAACTACAAGCAGTACAACAAGCTCAAGACCGCCGAATTCCACCTGCGCGAGCAGATCGAAAAGGCGGAAAACGAACGCGCGTACTTGGAAAGCGTCCTGCAGGAGCTTTCGCAGGCGGAGACCGAGCAGGAATTCAATGAGATCCGCCGCGAATTGCAGGAGACAAACTATATCCGAAAGTCGAGCGGCAAAAAGGAGCTCAAGCGCGCCTTCGCCCCGCGCACATTCAAAACCTCGAGTGGGCTCGAGGTCCTCGTCGGCCGCAGCAACGTGCAGAACGACCAGCTGACAAAAAAGGCCGACAAGCGCGACTACTGGTTCCACACCCAGCACATTCACGGCTCGCACGTTATCCTGCGCTGCGCGGGGCTGACGCCGAGCGACGAGGATCTGCGCGAGGCGGCGATGCTCGCATCCTACTTCTCGCAGGCCAAGGAGAGCAGCAGCGTCCCCGTCGACTACTGCCCCGTGAAGTTCGTCAAAAAGCCCGCGGGCGCACGCCCCGGCATGGTGACCTACGACAATTACCGCACACTCTATGTCACGCCCGAAGAAGGGCTTGCCAAAAAGCTCTTTCTCAGGTAAACTATCGAAAAGCGATCCCCCTCTCCCCTGTTGGACGACAAAAGTAAGTTTGATGTTGGAAAGGAGAACCCCATGGACAAAAAGAGAAAAACCGTGCTCATCGCCGTCGCTGCGATGCTGCTCGTCGTGGCTATCTTTTTGCTGCCGCGCCGTTCGCAGCCGCTCGGCGAGCTGATCCCCGCGCCTGAGACCGCCCGCGTCGACGGACTCTTCTGCATTTCGACCATTGTTCCCACGCCGGACGGCTACGGCACGTTCGACACCGGCGACTGCCGGGTAGAGGGCTATCCGGACAGCGAGGCCGCCGCGGCTCTGCGCAGCGCTATGTCTGAAATTTCGGTGCAGCGCTATTACCGCCTGCCCACGTCGCTCCTCTCCCGCTTCACACAGAACGAGAACTATGTCACCGTCTGGTGGATCCCCGAAGACGGACAGAAGCACGACCTGTACCTCAACTGGGACGAGGGCTTCATCTACGACGACGCCAACCGCGCCGTCGCCTACAAGATCGACGGCAACGCGCAGCAGGCGTTCAGTCAGCTCTGCGCCATCATCAGCGAGTACGGCGCGTACACCCGATAAAATTCAGCAATAAAAAACTCCGTATGAGAAATCCTCATACGGAGTTTTTGCATTCTTACAGCATTTTCTGCGGCATCTGCCACGCGTTGTGGTCGGTGTGCAGCAGGTGGTGCGACTTTTCGCCAAGCGGCGCGCCGAGGTAGTCCTTGTAGAGCGCCTTGACATCCGGATTCTCGTGTGAGAAGCGCAGAAGCTCACCCTGATCGAGCCGCCAGAGCACGTTGCCGCGATCCTCGGCAAGCTCGGTACCGTCGTGGATGGGCTGGCCGCCGCCGCCCGCGCAGCCGCCGGGACAGGCCATGACCTCGACAAAGTCATACGCTGCGTCGCCGCGCTTGACAGCCTCAACGAGCTTGCGGGCTTTCCCGAGTGAGCTCACGACCGCGACGCGCACATCGCCCGCGCCGGGGATGTTGAACGTCGCCTCCTTCCACCCGTCCATGCCGCGCACGGCGGTGAACGCGTCAGGGTCAGGATTCTTGCCCGTGATGAGGAAGTACGCCGAACGCAGCGCCGCGTCCATCACGCCGCCGGTCGTGCCGAAGACGACCGCCGCGCCGGTCGCGGAGCCGAGCGGGCTGTCGAACTCCTCCTCGGGCAGGTACTTGGGTTCAATGTGATTCGCGCGCATCATAATGTTCAGCTCGCGCGTCGTGATGCTCACGTCGACATCGGGGTCGCCCGCGTCGTTTTTCATCGTCGGCAGCGCGCATTCGCTCTTTTTCGACACGCACGGCATGATCGAGACGACGAAAAGGCGCTTGGGGTCGATACCGACCTTTTCGGCAAAGTAGCTCTTCGCCACCGCGCCGAACATCTGCTGGGGCGACTTGGCCGTGGAGAGATTGTCCGTCAGCTCGGGGTACTGGGACTTCACAAAGCGAACCCAGCCCGGGCAGCAGGACGTGAACATCGGCCACTGATACTGGTCCTTGTGGGTAAAGCGCTCGATAAACTCGCTGCCCTCCTCCATGATCGTGAGGTCGGCGGCAAAATCGGTGTCGAACACATAGTTGAAGCCCAACTCGCGCAGCGCCGCGGCCATGCGCTTGGGCGTTGCGAACTCGCTGTCGAGCCCGAACTGCTCGGCCCATGCCGCGCGCACCGCGGGCGCGACCTGCGCCACGGTGACGATATTCGGATCGTCGATTGCGTCGAAGACGAGACCCGTGTCGTCGCGCTCGCGCAGCGCCGCCGTCGGGCAGTGGGTGATGCACTGGCCGCAGTAGGTGCACTCGGTGTCCTGAATGCGGCGGTTGTACGACGCGTCCACGACCGTGCGCGAGCCCGTGCCGAGAAGGTCCCAGATCTTCACGCTCTGCACGTTTTCGCACACCTGGATGCAGCGCAGGCATTGCACGCACTTGTCGTTTTCGCGAATGAGCGGCGTGGAATAATCCACCGCCTCGTGACGCAGCTTTTTGGGGAAGTGCGTGCCGCGCATGTTGAAGTCGTTCGCCAGCTGCTGCAAGGTGCAGTTGCCGCTTCGCGTGCAGTTCGTGCACGATGTATCATGGTGCGAAAGAATAAGACGCAGGTTCATGCGGCGCGCCTCGCGCGCCTTGGCGCTGTTCGTGAAGACGACCATGCCGTCCGCCACCACATTGTCACACGCGGGGACAAGGCGCTCCATGCCCTCGACCTCCACGCAGCAGATGCGGCATGCGCCGATCTCGTTGATGTCCTTTAAGTAGCACAGCGTCGGGATATTGATATTGACCGAGCGCGCGGCCTCCAAGATCGTGGTATTCTCGGGCACGGTGACGCTCTTGTGGTCGATGGTCAGTGTAACGTTTCTTACCATTTGCCTTTCCTCCCTCCGCGGAAGATGCCGTAGCCGAAGTGGTCGCAGCGCAGGCAGCGCGACGCCTCGGAGTACGCCTCTTCATCGGTGAGGCCGCACTCGATGCACTTGAAGTCGTGCTTGCGTTCGCCTGCCTCACGCTCGGTGGTGTCGATACGGCCGTGGGGCGGCTTGTTGTTCAGCCGCGCCGTGGGGATCTCGACGCCGGGGTCGATCTCGTGGTGGAAGCCGAGGTATTCGTCGATATTCGCCGCGGCGACCTTGCCGGCCGCGATGGCGCGGATGACGGTCGCAGGGCCGGTGACGCAGTCGCCGCCGGCGAAGACGCCGTCCATATTGTCGATCTGGCCGCTGGCCTCGGCGACGAACGCGCCACGCTTGATGGCGATCTTCGTCTGCTCAAAGCCGTGGGTCTCCACGCCCTGACCGATGGCGACAACGACAACGTCCGCCGCGATGCGCTTTTCGCTGCGCTTGGCCTTTTCGGGCGCGGGGCGGCCCTTTTTATCCATCTCGCCGATGATCTGCGGCTGTGTCCACAGCGCGACGGCGTGACCGTTCGCATCGGTCTCGATGCGGACTGGTGCCTGAAGCGTCACGAGCTCCACGCCCTCGGCAACGGCGCCCTCCACTTCCTCGGGAAGGGCCGTCATGTCCTCCTGGCGGCGGCGGTAGACGCAGCTCACTTTGCGCGCGCCGAGACGAACCGCGCTGCGGCAGACATCCATCGCGACGTTGCCGCCGCCGATGACGACGATGTCCTTGTTGCGGAAGTCCGGCATGTAATCGTCGCCGATCTCGCGCAGCATCTCGACCGCGGAGATGACGCCCTCAGCGTCCTCGCCCTCGATGCCGGTCTTTTTATCCGTGTGCGCGCCGAGCGCGATGTAAAGCGCGTCGTTCTGCTGGCGCAGCTCGTCGAACGTCACATCGTCGCCGACATTGACGTTGACATGCACATCGATGCCAAGCGCCAGCATCGACGCGATCTCCGCGTCGAGCACTTCGCGCGGCAGGCGGTAGTTGGGGATGCCGTAGCGCAGCATGCCGCCGAGCTTCGCGCGCTTTTCATACACGGTGACCTTGTGGCCCATCAAAGCTAAGTAATACGCCGCGGAAAGGCCGCTCGGGCCGCCGCCGATGACGGCGACCTTCTTGCCTGTGGGCTCGGCACAGTCGGGCTGCGGCACGTAGCCCGCGTTATCCACCGCGTAGCGCTTGAGGCCGCGGATGTTGACCGCGTCGTCGATCATGTTTCTTCGGCAGCGCGCCTCGCACGGATGCTCGCAGATGTACGCGCAGGCCGAAGGGAATGGGTTATCCTTGCGGATCAGGCGCACGGCGTCGGCGTAGCGGCCGTACTTGATGAGCACGAGATAGCCCGGGATATCCACGCCCGCAGGGCACAGCGCCACACAGGGAACGGGCTCGCGCATGCCGCCAAGGCAGCGGTGGCGCAGAATATGCTCTTCGTAGTCGTCGCGGAAGCCCTGCACGCCGTCAAGCACCAGGCGCGCCGCATCGCGGCCAATGGCGCAGTCGGCGCTGTTGACGATCACGCGCGCCACGCGCTCGATGATCGAGATGGTCTCCATCGTGGCTTCGCCCTCAAGCACCTGCTCCATCAGCTCAGAGAGTTGGCCGAGGCCGATACGGCAGGGAACGCACTTGCCGCACGTCTGCGCATGGCAGAGGTCCAAAAAGCTCTTGGCAAGGTCCACCGGGCACAGTCCCGGAGGGCTTGCGGCGATACGCCGCTCCACATCACGGTACAGCCCGTCGATGACGGTCTGGGCATGGGAGGGCGTCATAATATCGAGTCTTGACACTGCTGTTTTCTCCTTTCACTGCTTGCCATCAGTGTAGTATCGGCCGGCAGGACAAATGCACGTATCCCGCCGCCTGATGTCAGCATCCATAAATAGATGTTATCTATAATAAACGTTAGTCATTCCATTTTCAATAGTCAATGCGGATTTTTTGTCATATTTTTCCATTTCACTCCATTTGGCTAACAAAGAAAAGCGAGGGCCGCAGCCCCCGCTTTCAATTCTCTGTTTTTCCGGTTTATTTGCCGCAGATCTCGTCGAAGGTATCGGTGACGGCCTTCTCCGGCGCGGGCGTCGCGAGCGATACGATCACGATCGCAATGCACGCCGCAAGGAACGCGGGGAGCAGTTCGTAGATGGCCCACGCGCCGCCCATCGGCGCGATGAGATACTTCCAGATGAAGACCACCGCACCGCCGGTGATCATGCCCGCGAGCGCACCCTGTTTGTTCGCGCGCTTCCAGAAGAGCGAGAAGAGCATCACGGGGCCGAACGCCGCGCCAAAGCCCGCCCACGCAAACGAAACCACGCGGAACACGGAGCTGTTGGGGTCCCACGCAAGCACCATGCCGATAAGGGCGATGCCGATGACCGTGGCGCGCGCGGCGAACATCGTCGTGCGCTGGTTCATCTTCATGCCGAACGAGTGCTGCATGAGATCCTGTGACACGCTGGACGCCGCGGCCAAAAGCTGCGAGTCCGCGGTCGACATCGTCGCGGCCAGAATGCCGGATAGGATGATGCCCGCCATGATGGCAAGCAGCACGCCGTGCTGGCTCATCAGGTCTGCCAATTTAATGATGATGGTCTCGGATTCCGCGCTCGTCGCCAGGAAGGGCACTTTGCCCGCGGCGGACACGCTGTAGCCGATGACGCCGATGCACACGGCGATGAACATTGAGATGACAACCCAGATCGTCGCGATGCGGCGGGACTGGTTGAGCTCCTTTTCCTCGCGGATGGCCATAAAGCGCAGCAGGATGTGCGGCATGCCGAAGTAGCCAAGACCCCACGCGAGCGTCGAAATGATGCTCAGCGTGCTGAACGAGGCGGCTGTGCCGCTCGCAGCATCGTAGCCCTGCGTCATGTTAAGGTAGCCCGGCAGCGCACGGGCATTGTCGATGACCGTGTCCAGTCCGCCCGCCTGCTGCACGCCGAAGCATACAATGACGATGAGCGCAATGGTCATGAAGATGGACTGGATCAAGTCGGTGAACGAAACGGCCATAAAGCCGCCCATCACCGTGTACAGCACGACCACGATGCCGCCGACGATCATTGCCGTATGATACTCCACACCAAAGAGGCTGTTGAAGAGCGTGCCGATGGCCTTGAAGCCGGACGCCGTGTACGGGATAAAGAAAATGAGGATCACGACCGCCGCGATGCAGGAGAGCAGATGCTTTTTATCGCCGTAGCGGCGGGCGAAAAAGTCAGGGATCGTGATGGCGCCGAGTTTGGCCGAATACCGGCGCAGGCGGCGCGCGACGATCAGCCAGTTGAGATACGTGCCGATGGCCAGACCGATGGTCGTCCAGGTCACCTCCGGCAGGCCAAACAGATAGGCAAGGCCGGGCAGGCCCATCAAAAGGTAGCTGCTCATATCGCTCGCCTCGGCGCTCATGGCCGTGACGACGGGGCCCATCTTGCGCCCGCCGAGGTAGAAGTCATCCGAGCTGCTGCCGCTGCCCTTCTTGCCAAAATACACGCCCACCAACACCATCGCGGCGAGGTAGAGAACGATGGTCACTACAATAATGATCTGTGCGCTTGTCATGTGATTTTCTCCTTCAGCTTTCGTTAAGACCTGCACAATATAGCACAAAAGAAAGCAGACGTAAATACAGAACGCCGTACAGAATAATTCCTGTACGGCACTGCAAAATTCTGAATTTTTGATTGATTTTACTGCATTTTCTGCAAGACGATTTAGTAGACTGTTTTTGAAACAAGTTTTATTTTTTGCGAAAGCCATCTAAAAAGAGCGGCATCATCTCGCGCGCATACTGCACAAGCGAATATTCCCCGCCCGAAAGGCACCAGTCATACATCAGCCCGCGCTCGAACATCGCGTAGGCCTTGACGATCTCGCTCACGGTACGCGTGTCGGTCAGCTCCTCGCGCTCCTGCCCCTGAGAGACGATTTGGCGCAAAAGACGATAGTACGTGCGTTTGCGGTCGAGCAGGTGCTTTTCTCCCTTGGTCACGAGCTGGGAGGAAAAAAGCCGCGCCAGAAGCTCGATGGAGACCGTGTTTTCGATCGTCGTGAACAGCTCCTGATTGAGCCAGCATAAGAGCTCGATGCAGTCCATCTCGTTGTGGGGCTGCTGCATCAGCTCCTCATACCGCTCGTCAAACAGCACCGAGAGGGACGAGAGCAGCGCGTCCTTGCCGTCAAAATAGTGGTAGAACGAGCCCTTCGACGTCTCCGACTCGAAGATGATCTCCTCCACCGTCGTCTCCTCATAGCCCTGCTCGTAAAAGAGCTTCCACGCCGCCGAGACGATGCGCGCCTTGGTGTTGCGGCTCGATTTTTTTGCCATGTGCTCCCCTCCCCTGTTTTTATTGATTGTATCACAGTGCACCGCCCGCTGCCAAGCGTTTTGCGCTCACCCAAGGTTTTTCCGCAGGAATGTGCGAGCATTTTCAAAGAAAATGCCGTCCGCGTCCTGCTGCGATACGCCGCGCGAAAGCAGATACTCGTAAAAATCCGCCGCCTTCTCCGGCGAATCAAGGCACGGCGGCAGCACCGCGCCGTCGAAGTCCGAGCCGAGGGCGAGGTTTTTGCGCGCGCCGAGGTCGAAAAAGTGCGCCACATGGCGATAGACGTCGTCTAAGCTCCTGACCGCTCCCCCGCCGCGCAGGAATGGCCCGTAGTAGTTGAGGCCGATCAGGCAGCCGCGGCGCACCATCTCCTTGATCTGCACGTTCGTCAGGTTGCGCTTGTGCGCGCAAATTGCGCGGGCGTTGGAGTGCGTGGCGAGAAACGGCCTTTCCGCCGTCTCGAACACGTCCGCGAGCCCCGCGTCGTTCAGGTGCGAGACGTCGATCAAAATGCCGCAGTGCTCCATCTCGCGCACGGCGGCGCGGCCAAAGTCCGTCAGGCCGCGGTCCGTCACATTGCCCGAGCCGAGCTCGTTTTCCCCATTCCACGTCAGCGTCACAGCGCAGACGCCCTGACGCTTCAGCTCCCCGATGCGCGACAGGTCGCCAGCAAATGCGCTGCCGTTTTCCACGCTCAGAAAGGCCGCGGTCTTCCCCGCCGCCCACGCGCGCTCCATATCGGCAACATTGCGGCAGGGCGACACGCGATCCGCGAATTTTTGCATCTGGCGATCGAAATTCGCGCAGGCGTCGTCAAAAAAGCGGACAGCCTTCTCCCCGCGCAGCTCATCGGGCACGAACACGGCGAAAAACTGCGCCCAGTGGATGTCCTTCGGAATACTTATGAGCGACAGCGTGCGCGCGGGATCGTCGAGCGTGTCGATGATGTTCGATCCTGCGTACATGCAGTCGGTCAACGTGTCGCAGTGGAGGTCGATGAGGGCGTAAGGGCGCATGCGGGCACTTCCTTTTCAAAAAAAATCACGCTGCATTATACGCTCTTCCCGCCCGTTTCTCAACCGGCAAAGTTTAAGGAATTCTGAGGATTCTTAGCGTGCTCTTTACAAAGGCGCGGCAATACTGATATACTGGGCATCGAAAGGGGCGAAACGCCATGGACAATATTTCCCAGATCATCTCCCGCTCGATCGGTGGCTACAGCATCGGCAGCATCCTTTCCGCGCTGCTGACGTTCCTCATCTGCCTGATCGTCGTGCGGCTCGTGCTCAAGCTCTGTTCGCGGCTGCTCTCGCGCGCGAACCGCCTGAACGAGCGGCTGCAAAAGGTCATCCTCACGAGCCTCAAAACGCTTCTGTATCTGCTTACCATCATCATCACAGCCGAGGCGCTCGGCATCAACACCTCGTCGCTCACCGCCATCATGTCGGTGCTGACGTTGGGCGTCACGCTGGCCGCCGAGGACATTCTCGGCAACGTCGCCGGCGGACTCGTCATTCTCTTCTCGCATCCGTTCTCGCTCGGCGATGAGATCGAAGTCGGCGGCACGACCGGCACGGTGCGTGAAATTTCACTGACGCACACGAAGATTGAAACGCCGGACGGACAGATTGTGCTCCAGCCCAACCGCGAAATGTCCAGCTCGAAGATCATCAACTTCACCGTCCTGGGCCGCCGCCGCATCGTCTACAAGGTCACAGCATCCTACGACGCGCCGACGGACGAGGTGAAGCAGGCCTGCATGGACGCCGTTCTCGCCTTCCCCGCCGTGCTGAAAGAACCCACGCCGACGGTGTATCTCTCGAATTACGGTGCCAGCTCCATCGAATACACCATCCGCTGCTGGACGGCGGCAGACGCCTACTGGGACACTTATTTTAAGATGTACGAGCGCCTGCGCAACACCTTTGCAAAGCACAACGTGGAGATGTCCTACGATCATCTGAACATCCACGTCGTGCCGGAGAAACAGAATGAAAATTAAAGTCGTCGATATGACATATGAACAGGCGCTTGCCCAGCCGCCGCAGGTGCACAAAAAGCCGAAAAAGCCGTCGCTCCTGTTCCGGACGGTCCTGCGCGCAGCCTCCGCGCCCGACCTTCTGGCGACGCATTTCCACTGCGAGAAGATCGGCATGGCGCAGATCAAAAGCGATGAGCCCTGCCTTGTCCTGATGAACCACTCGTGCTTTCTCGACCTCAAAATCGCGGAGGCGGTGCTGTACCCGCGCCCGTTCAACATCGTCTGCACGTCGGACGGCTTTGTCGGCAAGGAGTGGCTGATGCGCAGCGTCGGCTGCATCCCCACGCGCAAGTTCTGCTCGGACACGACGCTCGTGCGCGATATGCTCTACTGCGTGCGGACGCTCAAAACGTCTGTGCTGCTCTACCCCGAGGCGAGCTACAGCTTTGACGGCACGGCCACACCGCTGCCGGAGAGCATCGGCAAGTGCGTCAAGGCACTGAATGTGCCAGTCGTGATGATCCGCACCTATGGCGCGTTCGCGCGTGACCCGCTCTACAACGGGCTGCAAAAGCGGCGCGCGAAGGTCTCAGCGCAGATGCAGTGCCTGCTCTCGTCCAGCGACGTTGCAGAGAGGACCGTCGCCGAGATCAATGAGCGCATCTTTTCCGCCTTCCGCTTCGACAATTTCCGCTGGCAGGAGGAAAACGGCGTCTCCGTCAGCGAGCCGTTCCGCGCCGACGGACTCAACCGCGTGCTCTACAAGTGCCCGCACTGCCTCGCCGAGGGGAAAATGGAGGGCAAAGGCACATCACTCATTTGCCGAAGCTGTAACAAGGAATACCGCTTGACAGAGATTGGTACGCTGGAATGTTTGAACGGCGAGGCCGCGTTCACCCACGTGCCGGACTGGTACACCTGGGAGCGGCAGTGCGTGCGCGAGGAGCTGGAAAGCGGCGCATATCAGCTTGATATTCCCGTGCAGATCTGCATGATGGTCAACATGCGCGAGATCTGCCGCGTGGGCGAAGGCCGGCTGCACCACGATGAAAACGGCTTCCACCTGACCGGCTGCGACGGGAAACTGGACTATTTCCAAAAGCCCGAGGTCTCGTACAGCCTGTACGCCGACTATTTCTGGTACGAGATCGGCGATATGCTGTGCATCGGCGACCACAAAGCGCTGTATTACTGCTTTCCGCAAGGCGGCGGGGATGTGGTCGCCAAGACGCGGCTTGCTGCCGAAGAGCTCTATAAATTAAAGCGCGCCGCTAAGGCGCGGGGATAATGCAGCACAAAGTGCTGCCGCCTTGTTCCCCACACCGTGTGGGAACGCGGATAAGGGAGGGGTGTCTCTTTTTTGAAAAGAGACACCCCTCCCTTACACCCTCCCAGAGAAAATTTTTCATTGCAAGCGAGCAGCTCGAAGAGCTGCAATGCTTGCCGATTGCACCTCTTGCGTGCGGCAAAGCC
>ERZ835880.1546-NODE-1546-length-18236-cov-3.142016_pt1 | contig 18236 bp, 10 predicted proteins | sample MGYA00519944_ERZ835880 | MGnify/ENA primary metagenome ERZ835880 (study PRJEB31850, sample SAMEA3708787) | human gut metagenome | biome: human gut; feature: human-associated habitat; material: faeces | place: China | collected 2014 ... | reverse complement strand
TGCAATTCTTTCTTCAAAGTTTTTTTCTTTTCTATATTCTTTCTTATCAATCAGATAGCTTAATATGTACAAAAAACCTTCTTTTGCTCACGAACTTACTGAATGCTCCAAAAAAATGACGAAAAAAAACGTACGTATTCGATTTCAAGATACAATAGTTAACAAACGTACGATAAGAACTGAACTTTTATAAACATTAGTATTAATATTAAATTTAGAATTATGAACAAAAAGTTTTCTACTCTTTTGTGTGCTAGCTTACTGTTCTCTTCAGCTTTCTCAGCTGTAAATGCGGGCAATATTAGAGGCTATGCACAAGGAAGTGATGCTGCTGCAATTTTAAAATTGGATAAGGCAGCGCTGAGTGGAGTGTATCAGTTGAGAGTTGGTACAAAGGGACAAGATGGAGTGCTTGCTATTAAAGATGGTAAGTATGTTATTCAAAAAACGACTGCAATTACAGATCTGCAAAGTTCTTTATGGTGTATAACAATAACAGAAGAAGGACAAGGTAAGGAGCCTATTTACGATTTTGTAAATAAAGCAACGGGTGAATTCTTGGCTGTTTCTGAAGCTGATGTTCAAGATCTGGTACTTGGCAAGGAAACAAGTATTAGTGGTGGTTTGTCTGTTGGTGAAACTTTTGGTGGTTGGGCCTTTTCCAGTACTTATGCAACAGATTTGGAGCAGGAGCAACCCATGTTTACCTATCAAGAAGCTGATCATGTTTTAGTTTTGACTAATAATAAAGGTCAGTTACAGGTGAAAAAAGTGTTGGCCAAGGAGGTCGATAAGGTTTCTAATGCGGTTAAGTTTACTGTCTTTAACGCAGGAACTTATGTGTTAAGTGCAAACGAAATCAACGCTTATTTGAAAGATAATAAGAATGTTCTTACATTTACTCCGGATGCAAAGGCTGATGTAAATCCGTTTACTTCAAATGCATTTGTTGCTAAGCCGTTAAACAAAGGTTTGGCATCCGACCATAATTTTGTTTATGTAACATCAAAAGCAAATGAAGAATTGTATTTGAAAGTCGATACTGCTGCTAATAGTACTGGTATTGGTTTCTTGAAATTTGGTTGGACTGATAACATTAAAAATAAGGTTGAAGGTAGCTTGTTGGATGCTCAGCATCAATTCTTGTTCTCTTATAAGCCGTCTGTTGACTCTTTGTTTATTCAGGTGAAAGAAGCTCGTTATAAAAATGAGAAACAACCTGAAAAATATTGGAAGGATGTCACAGATGTTAGAAAGTATGGTGCTGCATATGCAAATATAAATCTGAATGATAGCGAGATGGATGCTGTTAATGCAAAGTGTGTTCCTTCTAAATTGTTCGTTAAATTGCAGGACTTTACCACATCTTTGAGTGTTGCAACTATTGGCGAAAGACCTATTAATACAAAGATCGGTTTCGGTCTGAAAGGTTGTTTCGTAACTAGCGATAAGACTTCTGTTGACAACGGTTTGTATATCATCAAGAATGCAAAGGGTCAAGTATTGGCTGCTCCTATTCATGAAAATGCAGAAGGTAACAGCGAATATGCAATCGAATGGGTGACATTGGACGAACAGGAGCCGTTGCACATGCCTGCATACCAGTGGGTTATTACAAAAACATTGAATGCAGAAGTATCTCAACCGGTTTCTCCGGTTAAAATTGTAAACCGTGAATTCCCGAAAGCGAAAAATTGGGATAACGTTCAGTTCCGTTTGAATGAAGATGGTGAAATCTATACACTTACAACGGATGCTGATATGTTGAACAACGTAACGTTTGTTCAGATCAAAGACTCTGCAATCATCAAAGATAAGAAGTTAGGTTACAAACATATCGACTCAAAAGATTTGTTGGTCAACAGATATAAATTCAATTATCTGAACCCGTTCTCAATGGAATATTGGATTGCTAACGGTACAGGTAAAGATTCTTTGATCTATGTTAAGCAGGATGCCGGCGATTATGCTTTGGTTGAAGGTTCTACATACGAATATGGTATCGATGTTGATGCCGCTCTTTTGAAAAAGATTCCGGGACTGGCTCAGTTGGAAAGAACGAATTATGTCATTGCTAAAGACGAACAGGATCGTTTGGTTGAAGCTTATGGAAGCAAGTATTCAATGGGTGTAGCAAACTATGGTTCTAATATGGTTGTTGATACATTCTTCTTTAAAGAAAATAACCACTATGATGGTAAGGACTTCTATGCTATCGTCGAATCTTATTATAATAGCACTGCTCATGCTACTGAAATTCAAAATACAGCTGATACGAAGAAAGTCGGTATCGCTGATGACGGTATGAGTGCTGGTCTGAAAGTTCAGTTCCTGAATGAAACAAGAACTTCTGCTTTCACTGTTGAACCTTCTACAACTCCGTTGTATCGTCGTTTCAACAACGTTGCACTGAGTGAAAGCGCAACGGACGGCCGTGACAGCTTGAGATTCTTCGAAACGATCCGTAAGGAATACTTGATGGATGAAAACAATAGCAACTTGACTGATGCTAATGTTGACTATCTGGGTATGTGGACAGCTGACAAAGCAACAGGTTTGTCATTCCAGATCGATACTGCTTGGGTTAATCGTGGTGCTGGTTATATCAAACCGCAATACTTGATTTCGGTTGCACATAACGACTTTGCCGGAACTCCGGGTAAACCTTGTACGGAAGATGGTCCTCACGTAGACAAAGACGGTAATATTACAGACGCAGAACATTGTGTTCACGCTACTCCGGCTATCCCTGGCTTCGAAAGAGCTAAATATTTGGTAAGTTTCCAGGATTCTGTAGATGTTTACGGTCAGGACAAACCTTATGCAGATATCAAGGGTGGTTATACTCGCGTAGGTTTCGTTGAAGGTATCCGTGTTGCCGATACGTTGTGGATCCTGCCGGCAGAATTCGTAGCTTTGGCTAACGATAAGATTAGCTTCGATGCTTTGGAAGCTTATAATGATTCTGTGAAAAATCTTGCTTCTAAATCATATTTGATTAAGAATAGACTGGACGGTGACGACCATAAGAATTACACTTGGTCATTCCGTTATGTACATCCGGAAAATGCAGGTAATGTAACGGAAGAAGGCGTAGAAAATCAGTTCTTGTTCGAATCGAACAACTATGACAATAAGATTATTGCACCTGAAAATGCTGCATGGTTGAAGATTCAGAATGGTTGTGTGGTTTTGACAGACAAATCATCTACATTCTTACATGCTGCAACAGGTGGCGACGGAGCTTTGATCTTCAATGTTGAAAATAAGGTTGACGATCAGCTGGCAACAGACAACGAAGAAATTGCAACATCTGAAGTTACAGTAATCGCTTTGCAAGGTGCTGTACGTGTAGCTAACGCTGAAGGTAAGAAAGTTGTTATCACTAACATCTTAGGCCAGACAGTTGCTAACACAGTTATCACTTCAAGCGATGCAACAATTGCTGCTCCTCAGGGCGTAGTTGTAGTAGCTGTTGAAGGTGAAGAAGCTGTTAAAGCGATCGTTAAGTAATAATGATCTCCCGTAGAGACACTATGAAACAGTGTCTCTACTATATTGAAATAAAGATTTTATAATCAAATAATGACCATGTGTCCGGTCTTTCCGACCAGTCAATTACCCCGCGAGGGCGAACAAGTGGTACATTAATACTAAAGTAAAAAATAACAATGCTGCCTGTACTTCCGTGAGGAAAGAGAGCAGACACAAAACAAGCCCCGACAGAGTAATTCCGTCGGGGCTTCGTTGTTATTATGATAAAAGGATTCTGCCCAAATGGCTAAAGTGCCGCAAACCGTTCATCTCCTTTGGCTGTCACCGCTGTACATTCCATTTCGACCAGCCAGCCGGTTCGGCAAACCGGAGCACGTACGATGATATAAGGGAGGCTGGGATGGTGTTCGTCTATGTAACGTTTGACCCGTGCATAATCCGCCGTATCGCGGATATAGATCACAGCTTGCATGATGTCATTCAAAGTGGTGTCCGCTTCTTTCAGCAGGGCTTCGATATTCTCGATCATGCGGGAAGTTTGTTTTATGACATCGCTAGCATGCACGATTTCTCCGTATCGGTCGATGCTTGCCGTGCCGGAGATAAAGACATGGCGGCGGTCGCCGTATGTGACAGCTGTGCCCCGTTCGAACGTAACGCCGTATTCATATGTGCGGTTCAAGTGTTCTGGTGCATATAGATAGCGGATTTGTCCGGGGCAGATACCGGAAACAGCATATGTGTCCATTGTCACGAATACCATCGGGTCGAAATAGCGGCCCTCGATTCCCGTACTGGCGATGAAATGAGTTTCTTCTGTCAGGTTTTGTGTCGCGAACACTTCTTTGCGGGCTTTTACCACACCCGGATAATTCACGTCTACATTCTGTACGAAAATCCACGTGCGCAGGCAGTTGGCCGCCAGTGTACAATTGGCTTCCGTCAGTTGCAGGATATAATCGCGGAAGATCAGGCGGGTCTGGTATTCCGAATTGGCCGCCCTGTTGCACTGGTTGGCACCTAAAAGCTGGCCGTATGCACCGTGACGCGCCTCAAACAACCCATTTGGCAACACCTGTGTCTGTACACCAGTCTGCAGCCAAGCCCACAATGCAATCTTCGTGCCGTTCATCGGAGCCTGCTGTACGATTGATAGTGCGCAATAGGGGGAAAGCCGTTCCCGTTCCATCAGTTCATCTGTCTGGTTGGTTACGTCACTCAGGAAATAACGCCGGAAAATAGCGACCGGATTACCCGGCAACTCTTCCACTGAACGGGCATAAACATCTTGTATGTGCTGTAACTGAGTGTGAAAATCCTCCAGGCAGTTCGTCTGTTGGAAGAAAATATGGTATTCCGTTATGCCTTTGGAGGATTGAAAAGAGGTGATTTGCACTTCCGTCGTGTCGTATGTTTTCCTTATCAGGTTCATATTTATATTGTGTTTTTATAGTATAGATCGTAAAAATAAGGCTATTTAATTGAAATCAGAAAATTGAGAGTTGAAAATTACTTAATAAAGTAAGGAACGGTACTGTTTGTTAGCCGTTCAAGTCCTTCAACTCTATCAATTTGTTTACGATGGCATAGACAGTCAAGCCGCTGGCACTGTGTACTTGCAATTTTCGGGCGATGTTCCGGCGGTGGGTAATAACGGTGTGGGTGGATAGGTATAACCTGTCTGCAATCTCTCGGTTTGTCATGCCTTTTACCACACAGATGACAATCTCTTTTTCCCTGCTACTCAGTGTCTGCTGGTCCTCGTTTTCCCCTTCTTCGGACGGAACTTCTTCGGTGTTGAGGCGTTCCAATTTATTTTTCAACTCATCGGCATTATCGTATATTGATATCTGATCGTCATAGGAGCGAAGCAGAAACGGGTCGCTTACATTATATTGAAGGGCAAAACATTTCATATCCGGGCAGCCGCATTCGTCTTTCAGATGTTGTAGGTTGAAGTTTCCCGGAATGGAAGGATTTACGATCAGGATGTCCGGCTTATAAATGCGTAAGCCCTCTGTCAGACAGTCTGCTGCTGTTATTTCGGATATCTGGATACGGAATCCAGGTAAGCGTTTCAGTAGTGTTTCCAGTCCGCACCGGATGATGGAGGATGATTCGGCTATCGTTATTTTAATGTTAGTGGACATGGCAAGTGTTTTTATTGTTTTTCTAAAGACAGAATAGCAGGTACGAAGATGTAGTCTTCTACCCGGTTATGAGAGGCAAGGTCTTGTTCTGTTGCGAAAATATCGAACAGGACGTTGTTGAGCAAGTTACTGTCCGGTCCCGGATAATACTTCAGGATCAGGTTCTTCAGTTCCGTGATTTTCATCTCGATCTGGTCATGCCGTTTGCGGAAGATGGTGATGTTATATTTCGGGTCTTTCTTTCCTTCCAGCAAATTGCGGACATACGGGAAGACGGTTTTCTCTTCGTACGACATATGTTTGTGTACCTCTTCGGCATATTCGTCGAAAAAGCGGCGGATCACGAAGGCCACATCTTTCGGGCAGCTCACGATCGCCTCTGTCAGTTTGTGGCGGATATGGGGAAGACGGAAGTTCAGGAAATAGTCGTGTGCATTATGCAGATAAGTGATAAGCGAAGAGATGGAGATATCTTTATGGACCTCCGCTGCCGGGATTGTCTCCGTTTCCGTCAGAAAGTTGACGACAGTCAGGAATGTATATGTGTCGATCTTATTCTGCCGGCATACTTCCCCGATGTTTTTCTCTCCGAACCCCAGGTCGATACCGAAGCGGCTCATCACAAGGACCATCGGATAATTCTCGCATATCAGGTCACTCATCTTGCTTGTTTCCCTGTATTTTCCGTTCTTCATGTTTCCCATATCTTTTATCATTTGTATAGTAGATTATTATAAGTATGCATATTGAGGTGCATCCGCCGGTATGACAGCTATGCATTCCGTTTCGATCAGCCAGCCCGGACGACATACGGGAGCATGTACGATCAGGTGGAGAAACGACGGATACCGGCTTTCGATATATTGCTTGACCACGACATAATCGGCCGGGTCGCGCAAGTAGACGATTGCCTGCATGATGTCTTGCAATCCGCCTCCCGCCTCCTGTAGCAAGGTGTCGATGTTTTCCAGCATGCGTTCCGTCTGCTTCAGGATATCCCCCGGATACATGATCTCGCCTTGATTGTCGATACTCGCGGTTCCGGAAATGAAGATTTGTTTCCGGTCGCCATAGGTTACAGCTGTCCCCCGCTCGAAAGTCACTCCGTATTCGTATGTCGGATTCAGGTGGGTGGGAGCATAGAGGAACTGGATTTGTCCGGACTGCAAGCCTTTTACGGCATAAGTATCCATCTGGACAAAAACGTTCGGATCGGCATGGCGTCCTTCTATTCCCGTACTGGAAATATAATGGGTCTTTTCCGTCAGGTCTTGCGTGATGAAAACCTCTTTACGGGCCTTGACGACGCCGGCATAATTGACATCCACGTTTTGAACGAAGAACCAGGTACGGATGCAATCGTTTGCCAACTTGCATCCCTGCTCGGTCAGTTGCAAGACGTAATCGTTCAGCAAAAGCCGTGTCTGGTACTCGGAGTTGGAAGCCCTATTGCAAGAGCCCCCGGTCCAGTATTGTGTATAACGGTTGTGTTTGGCTTTCGACATTCCGTTTTTGGTCGTTTCGACAGTGATACCGGTCTGAAACCAAGTCCACATGGCTATTTTGCTCCCGTTTAGTGGAGCTTGCTCCACGATGGAAAGAGGGCAATAGGAATTTTCGCATTCCCAAACCATCACCAAGTCGGCCTGGTTGGCAGCGTCGCTCAGGAAATAGCGCCGGAAGACGGCAGTCGCATCGTCAGGTAACACCTCTTGGATAACTGCCACATAGGCCCATTGGATGTTCTGAAGTTGTCCGGAAAACGGCAATGTCCGGTCTGTAATAGCGAGCAGAACGTGATATTCGGTAACCCCACCTTTCCCGGCAAAGGAAGAAATTTGAACTTCGACAGCTTTGTCTGTGTATGTCTTTTTGATATAATCCATGTAATATGTGCTTTCTTATTCTTTAGCTCCGTTATTGATCCAATCGTCGAGCAACGTCAGAGTGCTGGAGGTCGTGATGACGTTGGTATGATCGTACTTGACAATGTTCTCGTGCAAGATGACGTGCAGGAAACTTTCCTCCGCGCTTCCCGGCTTGACCAGTTTCAGCCCTTCCTCGCTTTTATCAGCTACGACATCGACTAAGGCCTTGTAACTTTTGCCTTCCGTGAGGTACAGTCCGGCAGCAGGTTCCGTACTTCCTCCATGGCAAGCCGTACAGGAACGATTGAAAATTTCGGTTTGGATACTGTTGAACATGCCGGCATCCAACTTTCCGGCATCCAGCCGTATGGTATCCGCCTGTTCCGTGTAGTCGGCGGTATAGAAACTGGCAATCCTTTTGCGTAGTTTGTTGATGACACAAACTTCGATCTGTGTGACTTCACTGGGAATACCGGCCAAGACCATGTTTATCGTCCCGTCGGCTGTCTGGCTAATCCCTTTTGCCGTTTGTGCGAAAGCATTGTCAGGGGTGAATCCGGCCAGTACGACGCTGTAACCGCCTGGCCAGGAATCTATCCCGTTGATTTGGGCGGTTAACTTCACTGTTCCTCCTTCCCTTTCCGTCTGATTGTTTTCATCATATATCTTGCCATCGTCGCAGGAGATGGCAAGACAGGAAAAGAGCAATAGCCCGGAGATGAATGAATAAACTTCTCTTTTCATGACGTTACGATTAGAAAGTGTACTGAAGTAAGACGGTTCCGGAATGCATGGCTAATCCTAAGTCGTCGTTGTCGCGGTCAAGCTGCGTGTCATGTCCGGTACGTCCGATGAACTGATACATGGCTTGCAGTTTCAAGTTGCAGCTGGTGAAGAAATAGTTAAATCCGACGGCCGGCATATTCAGAAAACCGTTTGTGTCCAATCCGTTGCGGTTGAAGAAGTCATAACGGGCTGTCGCTTGTAGTTTGTTGGTAACGAAATAACCGCCTTGCACGTACCCCCCTAAATAGTTATAGCTCTCGTCAATTTTCTGCCGTTTGGTAAACCCTACATTCATATAATAGATTTCAGCGCCGAGATACAGGCGATTCTTCAACATGGCGAATTCTGCTCCTGCCCGGAAATCGTTTGTACTTTCGCTTTCGCTCTCCACATTCAATGAAGTGGAAAGACCGAACAACATCTTGTCTTCCTTCAAACGGTTCGGGCTGCCCTGGTTGGACGGCATAACTCCTTTCGGCATGTAAGTGATGCGGCCGGCATACAACAATGACGGGATATGCCAGTCGTCGCTGAACGTTTTGGATGCCACGTTGACGGAGCTTCCCGTTCCGTTGAAAATCCCAACTTCGTAGCCGAACTTCTCCTTTACCAATCCGTGCACTTCCACTCCGAGGTCGAATCCCATGCCGATGTTCGGTGTCACGGCATTAAGAGAATAAGGCAGGATCACGGATGAGGTGAGCGATGTCGGCAGTGTCGGCATTAACGTCTCGCCCAGCGTAGTCAGGTAAGCGTGTGAGAACGGAGTCTTGAACTTGCCAACACGTATGGCAAAACTCTTTTTCATCTCTACGTCGAACCAAGCCTGCTGGAGGATGTTTCCTCCGCTTCCGGCGGCATTGATGGAGAGGTTGAATGTCACCCGGTCGAATGCCTTGCCCGTGAAACCGAGGATGGCGTAGGGGATCGAGAAACCGCTGTTGTGTATATTGTCCTGATTGTAGGCCGGGTCCAGCCCTTCATCGTCGTAGTAGTTGATGTTAGCACTGGTCTGTACCAACATATAAGGTTTGAAAACGAAATCCCCCTTCTTGGTAGCGATTGTAAAACCTTCTTTGCCGTTTAGTGATACGACACCGTTTTCCGTATCTTCCTCATATTGGGCCATGACGGCCAACGGCAATAGTAATAATGCTGCAATTGTGATTATCAGTTGTTTCATTTTAGTTTGTCTTATGGATAAATTATAAGGAGTTGAGGAATGCGATCACTGCCTCACGCTCTTCCTTGCTCATTTGTTTGAATAAATTTTTGGAGGCTTCCCCTTCGCCTCCATGCCACATGATGGCTTCGGTCAGGTTGCGGGCGCGTCCGTCATGAAGGAAATAGGTATGACCGTTGACTTTCTCCTGCAGCCCGATACCCCAAAGCGGCGTAGTACGCCATTCGTTTCCTCGTGCCAGGCCGCTGACATAATTGTCGTTCAACCCGACTCCCATGATCTCCGACCCCATGTCATGCAGTAGGAAATCAGAATAAGGATGTATGGTCTGTCCGCCGAGCCATGGCAAACGTGTGCCGTTGAGCAGTGTGGAACCGCCCGCTTGCGTGTGCAGCGTAGTGACGTGGCAGAGATGGCATTTCGCTTCGTAAAACTTTTGTTCTCCTAAGATGACCTGAGGGTCGTTTATGTTGCGCCGTGCCGGTACGCCGAGGCTTTGCATGTAAAGGTCCACATCTTCCATATCGGCGGTCGATATGTCGAGCTGGTCGTACGAGAGTCCCATCATGCTGCCTTGGTTGATCTGAGCCTGCCCTTCGCAAATCTCTTCCGGATAGCGGCTGTTTGTCACGCCCATATCGCTTGAAAAGCCCAGTTCGACGGTCAGGTCAAGATGCTGTGCCTTGTTTCCTGAAAGGCCGACACCGGTGACACCCTTCTCAGTGATATAGTTGCAACGTCCGCTGATGCCATATTCCGGATAATTGCTTTTGGCAGCGAGCGCTTCGATTTCCCTGCGGTCGATTGCCATCATCTGTCCCATACCGACGTGGCGTAACGGGATGCGTACGGTGCAGAACAAATCTTCCGGGGCGATACTGTCTTTATACCATTCGGTTATTGTGTAATTGGGTTTGCATAGTTCGTAAGTCTCTCCGTCGGGGAAGGAAAAAGTCTGCTTGTCGTATGTGACGGACAACTTACCTTCCGGTTTGACGCCGTAGATGGCTTGGTCGTGCAATACACGTCCGTAGTCGCGGAAGAAAGCACCGTTGCGGCGGGAGATATAGACCAGCATGGAAGAGAAACCGTAGTTGCCCGATCCGCCGTTTTCCCACAATGTCGGTTTGGTCCTTCCTGCGTTGCGATGGCAACTGCCGCAGGAATAGCCGGCATAAACAGGTCCGAGACCGCCTCCGTCGCCATTGTTGCTGGTGCGTACATCGTCGTAGAGACCGTCGCCGTTGTTGAAACGGATCGAGTTGGCTCCTGTTATCCAGTCGGCGTTCGTATCGTAGGCGACCGATGAGTTTAGGAAAATCGTTGAAGTCCCTGCTGACAGCGCATATCCGTTCGGGACATCTATTTTATCCATATCCATTTTATCGTCCTCTTCACAAGCTGCGCATGCAAAGAGCAGGAATAGCGAGGATGTTAACAGGTAAGATTGCTTCATATCATTTTATTGGTTTTCTGAATTTATTTCCGAATAACGCGAGTCGCATTGTGTAATTACTCTGAAACCCTGAAACAGCGGGCATTTGTCTGCTGTTTCAAGGTTTGTCATGATCTATTATCAAGTTTTATGTCTCAGAGGCATGTTTATTTTGCTCCATCGACAGTGCGGGGCTGCCCGTCTTTGAACAGGAGATATTCCAATGTATGGTAACCACGTACGCTCTGTGCGGCTCCGATGGCTTCATCTTCTTCGTCAAAGTTTCCGCTCCATTCCAGGTCATCCCAGTTCTGTGAGTTCAATACCTGTACAATGCCGTTCTGGTCCAAAGGCCAGCTGTCCATGTTGGGGTCCAAACCTAAGTTGGCGACCGGACCGATAAGGAAAGCTTCGCTCTTTTCCCACGGTTCGCGTGCCGTGATCCATAAGTTGCAGGCCTTTTCGAAGTTGTCGTTGCTTGGGTTCTGTCTGAACTGGTTTACCGCATCCAGCAAAAGCTTGTTCTTTTCCTGCAAGTCTTTATAAGTAGGAAGAACGATCGCATCGACAAACTGTTCGGCTATTGCATCAAGGTCATCGTCGTATTCAGGATCGCCGAATGTTTGGTTTACATACGGTTTTACTTCATTTAACAACAGGTTGGCCAGTTCCATGCAAGTGTTCATTGCGGCAACGGACTCTTCGCTGTCGATGTTGTTGCGGAACGGTTGCGGAATAGCCTGGATCGCCTTTGCAGAAGCGAAAATCAGCGTTTTGATTTCTTCGTCGAGATCCGGGTTGGTTGAAGCGATCAGTTTTGAAAGCGAGTGTTCTGCGATGTCTCCTTCATCGTCGAAATCTTTGTAAGAGTTGAATGCACTCAGGTTTCCGTCTACTTTGGACACGTCGTTGTCATCGATGCGGCCGTAGTATGTGTTACGGATGGAGAAGATATTGTTCGTATAGTCGTCGCGCGAATGCCAGCTATACCATGATTCGACGGCATAAAGACCGCCTTCTTTGTCACCGCTGGTATATTTGGTATACGGGTCCTTGATCTTGGCATCACCTACTTCGTTGGCGATGTTCCACATACCGCTTTCGATCATTTCCTCGATACACGAGAGCGGGCTTTGGTAAGCCCCGGCAGTCTGGTCTTTGAAGATCGTGGCGTATGGGCCGTGTGAACCCTGCTCATCGACGTAGTCGGTCACCCAGGAGTTGTAGAGCGTGGTTGCGTCGTCATTCAGCAGCATGGCTACGTTATACATATAGTTACCCCATGCACTGGCGTTTTCAGAACTGTAATCCAGGTTGACCGGATCTTTTCCGCCACCATCCGGATTGGGGTCGTTGTTGTCGCTACATGCTCCCATCGAGAATGTCATGGCGAGCGATAAGGCTGCCAGATAGAAATAATTTTTCTTTTTCATTTTATTGATTAAGCTATTAAATTGTTTATGTTGTTTTTATTTGCTGAGGAACCAGCTGATGTAGGCGATGGCCAAGCTGAATTCGTTTTCGCTGTTATATTTGCCGCCTCCGATTTTGCGTGTTGTATAGTCTGCTTTCACGACAAGATTAGGTAAAGCATACCAATTGGCTCCGGCTGTCCACATGCTTACTTTGTTGCGTAAGTCCATCGTGTGCTTGCCTTCGCCTTTCTCCTGCGGGTTGTAGTATTCGTAGCGGACGAACGGATAGATGACGGGCACGTTCCTGTTGTCTTTACAAACCGCACGCAGGTTGAACCCCACTTCGCCACCATAGCTGACCGCACGTTTGGCGATCGGGGTTGTCTGTGTATAAGGAGAACCGCCGCTTTGGTGGTTGTTGACACTGCTGAGGTCGTCGGCTTTGCTCAGGTTGCCGTATATCATGTTTGCGCGTGCGGTGACATATTTGTTTTTGTATTGCAGGTCGGCCGTATAGATGCGCAAAGGTATGTTTCCATATTTGACGTATGTTTCCGGTTTGTCGGAATTGGCTCCCGTATTGTGGCAATAGTAGAAGGAACCGCCTATTTTCAATCCCGGTACTCCTAAATAGTTCAGGCGGGCCACATAGCCCGGCGAGGTGAAGTTATCTGTTTCGAATAGTCCCTGCTTGCCGCCGGCAACCCATGTATTGCGGTCGAACCCGTTGGCGTTCAATCCGGCAACGACCAAAGCCTGGTAGTTGAAACGTGTGTAGCCTCGGCCGAACGTACCGAACACTTCGATACCGTTTTCATGCCAGGTAGAAGGAAGGATGGTCGTTTCGCCTTCCGGACGAGAAGTTCCGAAGAAGTTGATCGGCTCATGATGCTCGTTGGTCAAACCGACCGGGACGATCAAATGACCGGCACGGACATTGAAGGCCGGATGGATAAGACGTGTGATGTGGAATTGTTCCAAAGCAACTTCACCGCCTTTTTCAACTTCCATTTCGTATTCTCCGTTTTCTGTGTTTTCTATCTCATAGGCACTACCCGTACCTCCAGCCTCAAATTCTATTTCTGCTCCTAATACCCATTGGGAATTGAATTTGTAATCGAAAGCCAAGACAAAACGGGGTATGGAGATCGAATTGCGATGGTCTTTCTTGCTTCCGTTGTCCGTACCCCGGAAACGGTTGATGCCGTAGTCCATAAAGTTTGCGAGGATCTCCCCATATCCGCCGAAGCGGAACTTGTTATATCCGTCGGCATAAATGTCTGCGGATTGTTCCACTGCGGATTTTTCTGTCGTTGTTTCTTCTTGTTCCTGTGCAAATGCCGTTACACAAGAGGTGAGTAGAGTGATTGCTAATAAATTAGTTAACCTTTTCATTGCGTTTTTTAATTTTTGGCAAAATTAGAGGGGCTGTCAACGGTGTGCAATCGCAATTAGTAGGTAAAAAGGTTCCGATGTTACCCATTTGTAGGTATTGCGCCTGAATATCACCTTGATTAGGTAGTAAAAGACGTTTTTTTACTCACATATAGGTATTGTAGGAGGTGGGAAGTGCCCGTATCTTTGCAATGTCATTAAGAAAGTAACACTATTAGTATAATCGCTATATCAAAACCTTTTGCTATTTATGTAAGCATATAAGATGATTAACTATATCGGAAAGTTTTTATTGGTTATTTTCGATATAAAAAAGAAGCCTCTCTGTGAAGAGAGGCTTCTTTTTTATGTTTCCGTTTCCCATTAGCTTCTGTCCGGAATCTGTTCGGCGTCGAGTCTTGGACTTGTTCCCGCAAGGGTATGTTTGCTACTTCGGCTGTGCCAAAACAATTACATCGGCTTGGCACAACCGTTTCCTCGGCATGAAACGGTCGTTACATAGGCATGAAACACTGGTCGGTTTGTTTCTCTTGGTATTTAGGGCTGATGACGTGCCACAGTTTCACCTCGTCGCCGATCTGTTGTTCTGCGATCCTTCTCAAGCAAGTGGTGACTTTGGAGCTGTCTTGTTTCATACAGAACAGATAGGAGGCGGGGATGTCAGAAGCATCGATTTTTATATATTATATTAATGTATTATAGTTGTTTGATCCGTCTGTAACGGACGTTGATGTAAAGATACATAATAATGTAAGGTTTTGCAAGTCTTGAAACCGTTATTGAGCAAGCAATCGATATCTCCGTATTTTGTATATCTTTAACAAAAGGGGACGCTTCTCCAAGAGGAAATTACGAAACCAGTTGTTTTTGCCATTTTTTCTTCCGATGCGAGTAAAGGATGTTTGTCTTGTATGTGGCTGATAATCTTTGTTTTAATGAAGATGTAAAGAGGTTTGGCGAATGATTGAAAACAGTTACTTTTATATATGGCTTTAGCTACTTTTGGGTGCTATAAATTGTTGTTAATAAGAAGTATAGGTGTATGAGAAGAAAAATGGTGAAAAAACGTACGTTTTATCTCGTCAAAATACAGGAATTTGGTAAAAACCTGTTAAACAGGAAGTAAGAACGATATTCAATATACATATTATTATTAATTAAACATTTTAGATTATGAACAAGAAGTTTTCTACTCTTTTGACAATGGGCTTGTTGGCTACAAGTTCGTTGTGTGGTAGTGCTTGGGCGCAGACTGCTCCTACAATTAATGGGATTGAATTGGAGAAGGTTGCTGCTCCTGCCAATAATGCTGCATGGACGGGCGGTCCTTATGTGCTGGTTGCTGATGAGGATGGTACGCTTGAAGGCTCTGATCTTTTGCTGCAAGCAGTAGTTAGTGAGGATGGTAAAACTGTAAAGTACTATGGTGAAAATCTTTCAGCTTTCGCAACTGGTGCTAAGTTGAAAGAGATTACTTGGACTTTTACTGAAACACCCGTGAAAGATGTTGCTGGTGTACCTAATGGCTATTATTACACTTTGACTAGCGCTGCTTCTGGTAAGCCGTTGACAGTAAATCAATCAGGAGATCTTATAGAAAAATTAGAAAATTGTAAACTTGATGCGGCTAATCATTTGTATACTCAATTCTCAGTGCTGTCTAATGATTTTACAAGCCGCTTTTTGCAAGGTTCAGGATTGTATCCCTATGCAGGAGGGGCAGGGTTGAATCCTGTTTCATTGACACGTGCAGAACTTACCTCTATTGTAGGTTTAACTGGAAGCAAGTTGTATCTCTACAAACTTAAAACCCAGGAATTGGTTGACCAAGTAGCTGTTGAAGCCATGAACGAGACTATGGCTGGCGAAGGTTTTAACTTCGATTTCACTCCTAAAAAGAAATTGGATTGGGCAAACGATGTTCTGTCTGATGTGAAATTGAAAGCGTTTTATGTTGATAACGATTTTGACCTAGGTAACGACATGAAGATTCCCGCAGGTGTTTACTTTGCTACTTCTTATCCGGAAGAATTGGTCGGAACAGATAAGATTGCTGATTCGGATCTGTTCAAACAGTGCACGTTCATTGCTATCGACCCGACAGGCAACTATGACATCAACGCGACTGACCGTGATAATGGCTTAGGTTACGAACTGATAACTATGCAGGGTAGTGAAATGAACTTTTTCCATGGTGCTGCTACATCTGACAACTTCTCTCATGCAGAAGAGGTATTCGTAGGCAATGCTTGTTTCGTAGTTGAAGTTCCTAATGCAGTGACTGCTCCGGAAACATACAATATCAAAGCCAAGAATATTCACGTGTTTGTTACTGCAACAGACAATGCAGCTAAAAAGCACGTCGCCAAGGCTGGTCTTTATATTGGTTGTATCGCTGATCAGAATAAGAACTACATGGTAACTACTGTTGTTACTGATGCTTTGGCTTTCACTACGACTAATACTACTCTGTTGGATGGTGATGGTTTAGTTGGCTTCTTGCAGGAAGAAGATGCACCATCTGTTTACACAATCCAGTTTGTAAGCGGTGAAAAGAATGAAGGTGCTTCTGAGTATGAACAATATCTGACTGTGAATAAACCGGCTGGTTTCGAATTAGCTTCTACTGTTGATTTCAACGAAGCAGACCCGATGTACCAGTTTGTTGTAACAGGTGTTGACAAGACAAACAAGACAATCACTTTGGCTAACCGTCAAACAAAAGTTGATTTCACTGTTTCGCTGTATGAAAACGAAGATGGTGTATATACAGTACTTCCGGCAACAGGCAGCAAGGATAAGGTATATGTAGAATATATCAATGGTACAGTTGGAAATAATTCAAAGGATGAAGTCGTTACTTTTGAAGCTATTGACTTGACGAACATGAAGATCGTCCTGACTCCGTACACTGTAGAAGACAAGTTCGCTACATTCGTGAACAGAGCTGACAACATGGGCTTGGTTCAGTTCGAATTGGCCCTTAACAGCGATATCGCTCCGGCATTCTATGTTGGTGGCGAGAAAGACGTAGATGGCAATCTGGCACCAAACAAAGACATCTTGGCTTATGCCGATGCAGACAGCATGGTTCAGTTTGAACTGATTAAGAGCAAAAAGCCGGTTAATGTATTGAACAATTACATCTACTTGGATGGCAAACGTATTCGGACTTCAACAGAAAGAGACACAGTCGCTTTCTATACTTATGCGGTTAAGGCGTTTGATGATGCAAACGACAGATATCTGAGCAACACTTGGGAACTTGAAGTAGCAACAGATGTGTCTGCAGATGAATTCATCATCAAGCAGAATTTGGATGGTTCCGTATCATTGATCAAAGCTGCGACTACAACTGATGTTAATGGAGCTTTCGCAATGGTTAATGACTTAAAGAAAGACAGAGAAACTGCTTGGAAAGATGCATACAACTACGAGTTGGAGCATAAGATCGACAAAGGCCTGAAGACCTTCATGGTTGACGAAACTCCGGCTGTCAGCCTAGAAGCTGTTCCGCAGCACGTATCTTTCGCACTGACTCGTGGCGGTTTCTTGACGAACAAGGACAACGATGCGTTCCAGAGCATCGCGACGGAAGCAAGTGAAGACTTGACATTCTGGGTAGACACAGTTAAATCTGACAAGAATATTCCTACGTTCTACATTTCTAAGGCTGGTCACTTCTTATACAATGCAGAAGACTCTGTTGAGTATTACGAAGCTCGTGGCAACTACCGCTTCAACTTGGAAAACCAGAAAGGTGAAGCTGCTAAGCTGATCTTCAATGCTGGTGAATTGGTCTCTTCCGACACATTGCGCACTGTCGTTGACGGAAAATCTGTCCTGGTAGCAGAAAAAGACAATGCTCCGAAGAAAATCAAAGGCGGTTTGGACAACTTCCAGTTCCAGATCATCAAGGCTGAAGATGGTAGCGATGAATATGTGATCCGTCAGGGTCGTGCAAACTATGTTCAGATGATCAATAGCTACTTCTATCTGGAAGCAAACAAGAACACGGCTGTTCGCTTCCTGATCGAATCCCAGTCTACTCCGACAGCCAACGAAGGCGTAGCCGTATCTGAAGTGAAAGTTCTCGCCGGCGAAGGCAATGTGACAATCGCAGGTGCTGCCGGCAAGAAGGTTGTCATCAGCAACATCTTGGGTCAGGTAGTAGCAAACACAGTAATCTCTTCTGACAACGCTGTAATCGCTGCTCCGGCAGGCGTAGTAGTTGTAGCTGTTGAAGGCGAAGCTGCTGTAAAAGCTATCGTTAAGTAACGATTGATACTAAAAAAACAATACTGTCTATCGTAAGGGTGGTTAGTGAACCACCCTTACACAGGCACAATGACATTTTATAATCAAATAATTCTAGACAACCTGCGTGAAACCGTATGTAAGAGGTTTTCTTGATCTACGGTTTCAATTACCCTGCGACAGGCGAACGAGCGGTTGGATTTAATATTAATAATACTAAAGTATATTGAAATTAAAGTTCAAGTTGCCTTT
>ERZ835880.1528-NODE-1528-length-18432-cov-4.226914_pt1 | contig 18432 bp, 15 predicted proteins | sample MGYA00519944_ERZ835880 | MGnify/ENA primary metagenome ERZ835880 (study PRJEB31850, sample SAMEA3708787) | human gut metagenome | biome: human gut; feature: human-associated habitat; material: faeces | place: China | collected 2014 ... | reverse complement strand
TGAGCTGCGCCACACGTTTTGTAAAATAGGCGATCGGGTCATCATACTGTTTTTCAAGTTCATCAAGCCAGCCAACAGACTCCACTGTTTTCTGCCGGGAACATTTTTTAACTTTGTCATAATAATTATCAACGATGGAAAGGCGAATTCGTCCATGGGTGTTTGGTGTTTTTTTAAGATACATAATAGGTACTCCGTTTAGTATAATACCTATTATATCATAGGGCGTTATAAAACGCTATTAAAATATGGTTAATTTTCAAAATAAAAAAAGCCTGTCAGCCACTAAACAAAAGGCTTTCAAGCTATAAGCGAACATATGGCACTGCAAAACTGTGGAGACAAAATGATGGCTGAAAACATTATGTGGATATTAAAGTGTATATGACTGGTATTTTGCCAATAAAGAAATATGGAACCCATTCTGCGCTGTATGAAGGCTTTACTGAGGTTGAAAAAAACTGTGCAAATTATTGCATAAAATGAGTTTTAATAATTTAATTTTATAAAAAATATCCAAAAAGATTGTAATATAAAATGGCAAATGATATACTATTGTTATATACAATATGAAATACAACATAATAACAGAAAAAAATAGTTTGTATGAAAGTGAAGGAGGCGATTGTTTGGCTAGTATAAAAGAAGTAGCGCAGAAAGCTGGAGTTGGTGTTGGTACGGTATCGAGGGTTTTAAATTCTACAGGGTATGTATCGGATGAAACACGAATTAAAGTAGAGACCGCAATGAAAGAATTAAATTATATTCCAAATGAACTTGCAAGAAATTTGTTAAGTAAGAAAAGTGGAATTGTCGCAATTATTATTCCCAAAATATCACATCCGTTTTTTGCAGAGGTAGTTTTATATGTAGAAGCAGAACTGATGAAAAAGGGATATAAGACAATGATCTGTAGTACCTACAGTAAGCGGAACTACGAAAAAGAATACATTAATATGTTGAACAGACATATTGTGGATGGAATCATAGCAGGAAGCCACCTGCTGGATTTTGAGGAATATCAAGGTGTGCAGGGACCTATTGTTGCACTGGATCGTTTTTTGGGTGAGAGTATTCCCGTCGTTTCAACAAATCATAAGATCGGTGGAAAATTGGCGGCTGAGGAACTGATTAGAAATAATTGTCGTTGTGTGTTACAGATTCAAGGTGCTCGAGTAGTTGACTCTCCGTCACATGAAAGGCATTATGAGTTTGAGCGATACATGAAAAAACATGGTGTGACTGTTTATTCCCATGAAATGGACTGGAATGATTTTGATTATGGACAATATGATGTAATGGCAGATATGCTTATGGACAAGTATCCGGATATTGATGGGATTTTTGCAGTGGATATGGTAGCAATTGCATGTATAAGACAGTTATTAAAACGTAAGAAAAAAGTTCCAAGAGATGTAAAGGTAGTAGCTTATGATGGAACTTATGTAGCGAAGGTTGGAGTTATGAACCTGACTGTTGTACAGCAGCCTATTGAGGAGCTGGCAAAACGTGCAGTTAATATTTTGCTTAATATGATACAAGGGAAAAAGTATCATAATAAAAAAGTATTTTATAAGCCTACATTACTTCTGGGAGATACGACAGATGATAAAGAATAATACGTGGAAGAAAGTGTTACAATTTATTCTAATTGAATTTGTGCAAAACAAACAAAAATAATAAAAATGGAACGGATTCCACACAAAACTATTGATAAAAATAAGGGCAGAGTATATACTCGTAACCATGAAGGATGAGCGCACATCTAGGTAATTCGTATCAAATAATGTATTGAAGCTAAGGATTTCTGAAAGGAAATTTTTTTAAAACACAAACGTGGAAACCTTTCCACGTCAAGGTATGGAGGTTTTAGAATATGAGAAAAATGATGAAAAAAGCGATTGCATTAGGTCTTATAGCAACAATGTCTATGTCAGCAGCTACTATTGTTCATGCAGAGGATAAAGTGACTCTTAGAGTATAATAAAACAGCCGTTCTCAACAGGAGACAATGTAGTATTTGCAGCAGTAGTTCTTGCTATTCTGCCAGTTCTTATTGTATTTCTGATTGGACAGAAATGGATTGTCAAGAGTATGACCCATGTAGGAGTGAAAGGATAATAAATAATATTAATAAATATAACAAATATAACAGGAGGCTAATGATATGAACAAAGATTTATTACATTCCAAGGTTGAGTTGTTTGAAACAGGCGGAGAGATTTCCTATCAGGGAGATGCAAACGTGGCAAAATTCCTTCTTGGTGGAATCGGAACAGGAAACATTTCAGTAGGTGCAAGAGGACAGTTATTAGATTGGGAAATTTTTAACTGGCCTGGAAAGGGACAGTTTGTACCATTTTCTTTCTTTGCAATTCGTACAAAGGAAGAGGGAGAAGAACCTGTAAGCAGAATTCTTGAATCAAAAATCAAACCCCCATTTTATAAATCCCATGGATTTCTGAATGGCGAGTTAGCAGGAATTCCAAGATTTGAAAAATCCAAAATGGTTGGAAAGCAGCCATTTGTTTATGTAGATTTGGAAGACAGTAAAGTTCCGGTAAAGGTTCGTATGGAAGCGTATACACCTTTTATTCCGCTGGATGCAGACAATTCTGGTATTCCAACAGCAATTATTAAATATAAAGTGTCTAACCCGACAAACAAACCTATTGATGTGTCTGTTGTCGGTACGATGGCGAACGTAGTTGGTTTTGATGGATATGATGTTTTCAATAATGTTAAACTGGTAGATCAGGTTGAAAATGAATATCGTGAAGAAGCTGGATTAAAAGGCTGGTATTATAAAGCTAAAAATCTTACAGAGAAAGATATGAAATTTGGTTCCATGTCAATTGCAACTACAAATGAAAATGGAATCAGCAGAAAGAAATGGCTTCATGGACAGTGGACTGATAACGCACAGGATTTCTGGGATGATTTTGTTGAAGATGGAAAATTAACAGAAGAAGAGGAAATTGAAGCAAAAGGATGTGACCTACTTGCTCATTATGATTTCAGCTTCTTAAACCTGAAGGAAAGAATCAGTTCTATCTGCTGTTCTGAAACAATCAAACCAAACGAGGAAAAAGAATTTGAATTTTTAATTTCCTGGTATTTCCCAAATCGTCCTAAGGGATGGATTGAGTATGATGCTGATTTAGAGCGTTACAGAAATGGTGGTTATGATATCATCCGTAACTATTACGCTACTTTATTTAAGGATGCATGGGACGTAAGTAAATATGTAGTAGATAAGAAAGACTATCTTGAAGGAAAATCCAAAGACTTTGAGAATGCATTATTTAATACGTCACTTCCGGCATATGTTATTGATGCAGTTGCCTCAAATATTATGTCAATGAAGAGCCATTGCTGCTTCCGTATTGAAAATGGCAATTTCCTTGGCTGGGAAGGTATTCGTGACTACGTTGGATGTGGACAGGGAAATGTTAACCATGTATGGAATTATGCAACGGCTGTTGCAAATCTGTTTCCGGAACTTGAAATTACAATGCGTAATGTAGAGTTCAACGTAGAACTGGATGATGATGGATGCATGCCATTCCGTGCAAGAAAATGTCTGGGAGAAAGCAGATGGGATATGATTCCAGCCTGCGATGGAGAATTTGGTTCTATTCTCAGAATTTACAGAGAGTGGAAATACACTGGTGATGATGAATTCCTCAAAGGCATCTGGGACAATATGATGAAGGCACTGGAATTCTCTATTAAAGAGTGGGATACAGATGGAGACGGTGTACTGGATGGAAAAATGCATGTCACATATGACATTGAGTTCTATGGTCCAAATACAATGACAAACACCATTTATCTGGGTGCTATCAAGGGTGTTGTAGAAATGGCAGAACATCTTGGCAAACAGGATATTGCAGATAAATATCGTGCTTTGTATGAAAAAGCCTCTGTATTAGTTGATGAGAAGCTGTTTAACGGTGAATATTATATTCAGGAACTTGAAGACGTAGATGCATATCGCTATCAGTATGGTATTGGCTGCCTTACAGATCAGCTCCTTGGCCAGTTCATGGCTCAGGCAGCAGGACTTGGCTATGTGCTTCCAAAGGAACATGTAAAGAAAGCTTTGCAGTCTATTTATAAATATAATTTCAAAGAATGCATGGATGATGTTCCTAATGTACAGAGAACATATGCGTTAAATGACGAAGCAGGACTGGTTCTCTGCTCCTGGCCGAAAGGTGGAAGACCAAGATTCCCATTTGCATATTGCGATGAGGTATGGACTGGAGTTGAATATCAGGTTGCCGTAACCATGATTAAAGAAGGTATGATTGAAGAGGCCTTTACAATTATCAAGGCTATCAGAGATCGTTATGACGGTTATAAGAGATGCCCATGGAGTGAGACAGAAGCAGGTCATCATTATATCAGACCAATGTCCAGTTACTCTCTGATTCCAACACTGGCAGGATATAGCTGTGATATGGTAAATAAGACAATGTCATTTGCACCTGTAATTAATGAAAAAGACTATACAACATTCTGGATCAATGGAAAAGGCTGGGGAACTTATCATCAGACAATTGATGATAAGGGAGAGGTTAAGAAAGAAGTAACTGTATTGTTTGGAAATATTGATGATGTAAAGGTAGACTAATTATGGAGCAGGCTCTTGAAAGAGCCCTTAAAAGATCGGAAACTGAAGGGAAATGGCGGCAAAGATATCATTTTACGCCGCCTATTTCCTGGATGAATGATCCTAACGGGCTAATATATTATAAAGGACTTTATCATCTTTTTTACCAGTATAATCCTAAGAGTTGTGAATGGGGTTCTATGCACTGGGGACACGCTGTCAGTGAAGATATGATCCACTGGAAAGATCTGCCAATTGCATTAAGACCTGACCAGGAGTATGACTGTCACCTGGAAGGAGGCTGTTTCTCGGGAAGTGCTGTTGAGAAAGATGGTGTTTTATTTCTTTTTTATACAGCAACAACACAAATTGATGGAGTAGTACGTCAGACGCAGTGTATTGCGACCTCAAAAGATGGTGTGAATTTTGAAAAATATGAAGGTAATCCGGTAATAAAAGAGCCGCCACAGGGATTTTCCAATGATTTTCGTGATCCCAAGGTGTTTGAACACAATGGAAGATGGTATATGGTGGTTGGCGGATGCATAGGAAGTGCCATTGCAGATGGAGATGGTCGTATTTGCCTGTATGAATCGGATGATCTTTTTAATTGGAAGTACAAGGGAAATGTTCTGGAATCCAACGGTAAACTGGGAACCATGATGGAATGTCCGGATATGTTTGAATTGAATGGGAAATGGGTAGTCACATGTTCTCCTATGAATCATCCTGACTATAATAAATCTCTTTATTGTGTAGGAACAATGGATTTTGAGAATTGTATTTACACAATTGAAAAAGTGGGAAATATGGATGTTGGGTTTGATTATTATGCTCCGCAGTCTTTTACAGATAAAGATGGAAACAGAATACTGGTTGCATGGCAGAATGGATGGCTGTGGATGCCCTGGTGTACAGACTGGGGCCCAACCAGTCTGGAAAATTGGAGAGGCTGTCTGAGTGTACCGCGTAAAGTACATTTGGATAGTGAAAACAACTTGTGTATGTATCCGGTAAAGGAAGTTGAATCTCTGATTTCGCAGACTGTTACCTATACAGATGTGGAAATTGGTAAAAAAGCAATCAAGCTATATGATGATCCAAACAGAAGTAATCGTATAATTTTGAAATTAGATATTACTAAGATTAAATCAAGAAATCTGGAGATTTGTGTCCTTGGAAAAGAATCCAGTTATACTGCAATTCAGATTGATTTTCTGTCTAAGATTATTACTTTGGACAAAAGCCATGGAGACCATTATGAAGGCGGTAGAATGAACTGTCCATTTGAACTGCATAATGGTTGTCTGGAACTTTGTATTCTGGTTGATCACAGTAGTGTTGAACTCTATGTGAATCATGGAGAAAGTTGTATAACAACAAATGTATATCCGGAAGAGAATCAAACAGAGTGCTGGATTCAAACTCCGTATAAAAATGCAGTAGTGGATTATGTACAGATAGATTTTCTTACTTCATCATGGGAAGTGTAGGAAGTCTGTAAAGTTATAAGGTACGGGCTGCTTGTTTTACTCGATTAAAATATGTGGGGAATCAAAAAATGGACAACGTTTACAGAAGAGATCATGAAATGCCGTACATTGCCGATGGTGCAGTTACATCACAGCAGAAAGAAACAAAAAAAGCCATCAGGGAGTATAATGAGGCAATGCCTTTTGACTTGGAAAAAGGTATGGAATGTCTGGAGCGTGCAGGAATCAAACATAAGGAAAATGTATATTTTGAGCCGCCGTTTTACTGCGAATACGGAAACCATATTGAAGTCGGGGAGAATTTTTATGCCAATACTCACTGTGTGATGTTGGATGTGGGAAAAATCACTATCGGAAACAACGTATTGTTTGGACCAAATGTAGGTATTTACACAGCTGGACATCCTATCCATCCGGAGAGTCGGAACTCAGCATTTGAGTATGGAATTTCTATCACCATCGGGGATAATGTGTGGATCGGCGGAAGCTGCTGTGTCCTTCCTGGAGTAAAGATTGGAAACAACGTTGTGATTGGTGCAGGAAGCGTGGTTACAAAGGATATTCCAGACAACGTATGTGCAGCTGGAAATCCTTGCCGCGTGATTCGTGAGATCACTGATGCGGACAGGCCATATTATTTTAAAGACCGTAAATTCGATGAGGAAGCATGGACAAAAATAAATGCGAAATAAAAGAGATCCGGTATTTACCAGAAAGCTTATAAGTCTGGTAATGCCCATAGCATTCCAACAGTTTATGCTAGCCCTTGTCAGTGCGTCTGATGCCCTGATGCTTGGTGTAATTTCTCAGGATTCACTGTCAGCGGTATCTCTGGCAGGACAGGTTACTTTTATTCACAGCCTGCTTCTAGAAGCTATGACTATTGGTCTTTCTCTTATAGCTGCCCAGTACTGGGGCAAGGGAGATATTCCGGCAGTAGAGAGGATATTTGCCTTTGTGACGAAAGTTACAACTGTGATATCACTAATCTTTACTTTATCCGCACTGCTGCTTCCGGGAATGCTGATGAGGATTTTTACAAATGCCCCGGTCTTGATCAGGGGAGGTTCTCTGTATCTTAGGGTGATTGCGGTATCCTATTTGCTTACTGGAATCTCACAGATGTATCTCTGTATTCTGAAAAACAGTGGCAGAGCGGCAAAAAGCAGTATGATCAGTGCAACCAGTGTGGTGATAAATATTTTTATCAATGCAGTGCTGATTTACGGATTATTCGGAATGCCCAGAATGGAGATTGCAGGAGCTGCATTGGCAACGGTGACAGCTCGCATCATTGAAGTGATGTGGTGCGTGCTGGAAACCAGAGGAAAAGATCGGGTAAAGCTCAGGAGAAAATATCTTCGCAGAGACGATCTAGTTCTTAGAAAAGATTTCTGGAAATATACAACACCGGTAATTTGTAATGAAATTGTATGGGGAACCGGATTTTCTATGTATTCTGTGATCATGGGACATCTGGGAAGTGATGCAGTAGCAGCCAATTCCATTGCTAACATTGTAAAAAATCTGGCCGGATGCTTCTGCCTGGGACTTGGAAATGGCGGTGGTATCATGGTAGGAAACGAGCTAGGGGCCGGAAAACTGGAGAAAGCCAGAGAGTATGGCAGAAGGCTCTGTCATCTGTCTGTTTCCAGCGGAATCGTATCCGGACTGATATTTCTGGTATTTAGCCCGCTGATTCTTAAGTTTGCAAATTTAAGTGCTGTGTCAGAAAGTTATCTTAAAGGAATGCTGCTGATCTGTGCTTATTATATGATCGGACGTTCGGTAACTGGTGTAACTATCAACGGGATTTTCTGCGCAGGTGGAGATAGTAAATTTGGATTGTATTGTAACTGCATTTCCATGTGGTGCATTATAGTTCCGGTGGGGCTGATTGCTGCATTTGTACTGAAACTTCCGGTGCTTGCAGTTTACTTTATCATCAGTCTGGATGAATTTGTGAAGATCCCGGCTGTGTACCTGAATTATAAGAAATACAGATGGGTGAAAGATCTGACAGTGAAAAGTGAATAAATGTATAAACAGCAGAGCGGTATATTCTGGGATTACAGGTAATATACTGCTCTGCTGTTTTATATGAAAATAAATTTCCGAGAGGTAAAATTTCCCCTATAATATAGTATCCGAGGTATGTTATACTGAGCGGTGAATACGGTTATAGCAAATGATTCGTAAGTGTTGCTGATTTCTCAGTTTGTCACTAATCAGATTTGCTCCCATGTCACAGATCTGCCAAGTTTTGTGTCATTTGGCATTTTTGTGCAATCCGGCAGATTTCCTGCCGGATTATCTGTTTCATTTACAATGTTACGGGGGTACCATATTTATAAAAAAAATCTTGACTTTTGCATCCGGAATCCATATAATAATCAACGGTAAATTTAAGAAACAGATATTTGGTATTATTGGAAACGGTACATCCTCCTGGATGGTTATGAACAACACAAATCTCTAATTGATGTTATTCATACTATCTAAGGAGGATTTTTATGCCTAAAAACAAGTTTCAGGAAGTTATTTTTACGATTATCATGGTGTTTGTAATGGTTTATGCCATGATCTGCTACAACATTGTACTGAACACAGGGACAATGACAAATGAGACATTTCTGTTAGCTTTTCATGAATTAACATTCATGGGACCGATTGCATTTATTCTTGATTTCTTTATCATCGGTGGTCTTGCAAAGAAGATTGCATTTGGTATTGTGGATATGAGAAGAGATAATCCGTTCCACCTTGTACTTGCAATCTCAGCAGTATCCGTTGCATTTATGTGTCCATGTATGAGCTTTGCGGCAACTGTGCTGATCAAATATGCACCGGCAAGTCAGATCATTCCCACATGGCTCCAGACAACAGCAATGAACTTTCCGATGGCATTCTTCTGGCAGATCTTTTATGCCGGACCATTCGTAAGATTTATTTTCGGAAAGCTTTTCCCGGAGAAAGAAAAGGCAGCAGCTTCTGCCGAATAAAAAATATGTAATTTTGACTGCAGCATTCTGTATTTCAGGATGCTGCTTTTTTGTGTTCTTATCTACACAACATAAATTGTACTTATTTTAATACACTATTGACAAATTCTGTCATTTCTTGTAATATCATATAAAACATATCGAATAACTATGAAAAGTAGAGAATGCAAAAAACTACTGGTACCTTAAAGGAGATGAAACATGATCAGAAAATTATTTGCCTTTGGTCTTGCAGTTGTACTGGCACTGATGCCGGTACAGTCTTTTGGAAAAACGGTGTCTGTCACCAATGTTTCCTATGATCCTACCAGAGAGATGTTTGAACAGTATAATAAAATATTTGAAGACCACTGGAAGGAGAAGACCGGGGAAGATGTGGAAGTGATACAGTCCCATGGCGGTTCAGGGAAACAGGCACTGGAGGTAGCCAATGGTCTGGATGCAGATGTGGTAACCCTGGCACTTGAATATGATATTGAGTCTATTGAAAACGCAGGGTTGATCAAGGCAGGATGGAAAGATAAATTTGACAATGACAGTTCTCCTTATACATCCACTATCGTATTTCTGGTGAAGAAAGGAAATCCCAAGGATATCAAAGACTGGGACGATCTGACGAAAAAAGGAGTGGGAGTAGTAACACCAAATCCGAAAACCTCCGGCGGTGCCAGATGGAACTACATGGCAGCGTGGGCTTACGCAGATAAAAAGTATGGTGGCGATGAAGCGCAGATGAAGGAATTTATCAAGAAACTTTACCGGAATGTGGTGGTTCTTGACTCAGGCGCAAGAGGTGCAACGACCTCTTTCGCGGAGAACGGACAAGGAGATGTGCTGGTTGCGTGGGAAAATGAAGCTTATCTATCCATGTGGGATTATCCGGATGAGTATGAGATTGTTACTCCAAGCGTAAGCATTCTGGCACAGCCTTCTGTGTCGGTGGTAGATGAAGTGGTGGATTACAGAGATACAAGAGATGTGGCAACTGAGTATTTGAATTATCTGTATTCCGACGAAGCACAGGAGATCGCAGCAGAGAATTATTTCCGCCCCACTAATGAGAAAATCCTGAAGAAGCACAGTGATACGTTTGATCTGAATATAAATCTGGCAAATATCAGTGATTATGGCGGATGGGATAAAGTGCAGGAGAAACATTTCACAGATGGCGGAATTTTCGATCAGATTTATGAGAGATAAAGGAAGACAAGATGAAGCAAGAGCATAAGCACAGACAGAATATATGAGACAGGAGAGGTGGTAATTGATTATGAAAAAAAGAAATAAACCGGTGATTCCAGGGTTTGGGCTCTCCATGGGAATTACCATTTCCATATTGAGTCTGGTAGTTCTGATACCCCTGGCAAGCCTGGTGGTCTACACAGCGAAGCTGAGTTTTAAAGATTTTATCGAAACCATCACAAGGGCCAGAGTGCTGGCATCCTTTTATACCAGTTTTGTATGTGCTTTTGCAGCAGCAGTAATAAATGGAATTATGGGAACTGTTCTTGCGTGGGTGCTTGTGAAATATGATTTTCCGGGCAAGAGACTTATGGATGGGATGATCGAACTTCCCTTTGCTCTTCCCACAGCGGTAGCAGGTATTGCGCTGACATCCCTGACTTCAGATTCCGGAATTGTCGGCAGCTTTTTTGCAGGATTCGGTATCAAGATCGCATACACAAGAATCGGCATTACAGTGGCTATGATATTTGTAGGGATACCGTTCGTTGTGCGAAGTGTACAGCCGGTTCTGGAAAAGATGGATAATTCTTACAGCGAGGCAGCAGGAGTGTTGGGAGCAAAGAAAACAACTATCTTCTGGAAAGTCATTTTTCCGGAACTGAAGCCCGCGATCTTTGCGGGAACCGGACTTGCGTTCGGAAGATGTCTGGGTGAATATGGAAGCGTTGTATTTATCGCAGGAAATAAACCCTATTATACAGAAATCACACCGCTGGTTATTATGTCAGAGCTTCAGGAATTTGATTATTCAAGTGCAACGGCAATCGCACTTGTGATGTTGGCAGTTTCATTTTTCATTCTGTTCCTTAACAGTATGATACAGCAGAGAAATGCAAGAATTTTAAGAGGAGGAAATGCCTGATGGACAACAATGAAAAGACTTCGGAGAAAATTACAAAATGGCTGCTTGTCGGGATCAGTGTTCTGTTTCTGGCAGTCATGCTCATTCTTCCTCTGATCACTGTGATTACAGAAGCATTGCGGAGCGGATGGAAGGTCTATGCAGCTGCAGTGACAGATGAGTACACCATCAAAGCACTTCTTCTTACAGTGAAGGCAACAATTTTTGCAGTTGTTTTTAACACTGTTTTTGGTGTTTTTGCAGCCTGGGCACTGACGAAGTTTCAGTTCAGGGGTAAAAAGCTTCTTACTACCCTGATCGACCTTCCGGTTACTATTTCCCCTGTTATTGCAGGTTTGATCTTTCTTCTGATTTTTGGACGACAGAGTCCTGTTTACTTTTTTCTCATGAAGTTAGGGATTAAAGTTGTATTCTCTGTACCGGGAATCATTATTGCAACTGTATTTGTAACCTTTCCTTTTATTTCCAGAGAGCTGATTCCGGTTCTGGAAGCAGAAGGAAGCGATGAGGAGGAAGCGGCAGCCCTGATGGGAGCAGGTGGATGGACCATTTTCTGGAAGATCACATTCCCTCATATCAAATGGGCATTACTGTATGGAGTTGTGCTCTGTACGGCAAGAGCAATGGGAGAGTTTGGAGCGGTATCTGTACTTTCCGGACATTTAAGAGGAAAGACCAATACACTTCCTCTTCATGTAGAGATTTTGTTTAATGAGTTTCAGTATGTTCCGGCGTTTGCCGTATCTTCGCTGCTTGTGATCATGGCGGTTATCATTCTGGTAGCCAGAAGCCTGATCGAATATAAAGGAAAGAAGGAAGCCTGATATGTATGTAGAGTTAAAAAATATCAATAAGACATATGGTTCTTACCAGGCATCAAGGAATGTAAATTTCGGAATTGAGAAAGGTAAACTGATTGGTCTGTTAGGACCAAGCGGAAGCGGAAAAACAACTATTCTTCGAATGATCGCAGGTCTGGAAACCCCGGACAGCGGAGAGGTCATTATTGATGGAAAAGTGGTAAATGATGTTCCGGCCAGTCAGCGTGGGATTGGATTTGTATTTCAGAATTATGCGTTGTTTCGCTATATGACAGTTTATGACAACGTTGCATTTGGTTTGAAGGTTCAGAAGGCTGATAAGAAGAAAATTGATGCCAGAGTCAGAGAGCTGATCAAACTGGTGGGGCTGGAAGGACTGGAAAAAAGATATCCAAGCCAGTTATCCGGCGGTCAGAGGCAAAGGGTGGCATTTGCCAGAGCCCTTGCTCCAAATCCCCAGGTGCTGCTTCTGGATGAGCCCTTTGCAGCCATTGATGCAAAAATCCGTCAGGAACTGCGAAGCTGGTTAAAAGAGATGATCGGGAAGCTGGGAATTACCAGTATTTTCGTTACTCATGATCAGGATGAGGCCATTGAAGTAGCAGATGAGATTATTATCACTAATGCAGGACGGATCGAACAGAAAGGAACTCCTATAGGGGTTTATAGAAATCCTGAGACAGCTTTTACAGCGTCTTTCTTCGGACAGCCATCTGTGTTGAAAAATGCGGATGATTTCCATACCTTTGCTCAGGCAGAAGGAGCAGACAAGATCATTGTCCGCCCGGAATTTGTAAAAATCTCCAAACTGGATGAGGTGGAGAAGTTCAAAACTTCCGTATCCCGGGGAGTGGTTGAACGGGTTTCTTTCAGGGGAGATAATCTGGAACTTCAGGTGAGAGTCAACAATTCCGTAGTAACTGCCAGAAGAAGCCTGGAGAAAGCAGATATCCGGGAAGGAGAGACTGTGAATGTATTCCTTTACAGGATTTTTGCACTGAGAGGTGACAGTGTACAGTTGATCGAGAATGAAGCTGTAAGGGATGACTTTGTAATTATCTGACAGCGGTGGCTACGGCAACTGACGACAATGAAAAATAAGAAATTCAGACGCAAGAGTGATCGGAAAACCAACTTGTTGGCACAATGGTATGGAGGAAAGGGTAAGAGAGAATGAGAACAGAGAGAATCAGGACAGATGTGCTGATCATCGGCGGCGGTACGGCAGGATGCTTTGCAGCCTATGTGATCGGTAAAAAAAGCGGCAGAAAAGTTCTGATCGCAGAGAAAGCGAATATCAAGCGAAGCGGATGTCTGGCGGCGGGTGTGAATGCATTGAACGCATATATTACAGAAGGCAGAGTGCCGCAGGATTATGTGGATTATGCCAAAAAGGATGCCCATGGAATCGTAAGAGAAGACCTTCTTCTTACCATGTCAGAGAGACTGAATCATGTGACAAAGGTGATGGAAGATCTGGGGCTGGTCATCCTGAAGGACGAAAACGGAAAATATGTTGCCAGAGGAAACCGAAACATCAAGATCAATGGCGAAAATATGAAGCCAATCCTTGCAAAGGCGGCAGTTGAACAGGAGAATGTTACGGTTCTCAATCATGTAAATATTACAGATTATAAAACAGAAAACAAAAAAGTCACAGGCGCAGTTGGATTTAGCGTTAATGAGGATATTTTCTATGACATTGATGCGAAAGCAGTTCTTTGTGCCACAGGTGGTGCAGCGGGACTTTACAGACCGAATAATCCGGGATTTTCCAGACATAAGATGTGGTATCCTCCGTTTAACACAGGTGCAGGATATGCAATGGGACTTCTTTCCGGTGCGGAGATGACAACCTTTGAGATGCGTTTCATTGCATTGAGATGTAAGGACACGATTGCTCCTACAGGAACTATTGCTCAGGGTGTTGGGGCCAGACAGGTCAATGCACATGGTGATATTTATGAAACAAAATATGGTCTGACAACTTCCCAGCGAGTTTACGGTACAGTCATGGAGAACAGAGAAGGAAACGGTCCATGTTATCTCAGAACGGAAGGTATTTCCAAAGAACAGGAGCAGGACCTTTACAAAGCTTACCTGAATATGGCACCGTCCCAGACTCTGAAATGGATGGAAGCCGGAAAAGGACCATCCGAAGAGAATGTAGAGATTGAGGGCACAGAGCCATATATTGTAGGCGGACATACAGCCAGCGGTTACTGGGTAGATAATAACAGAGCTACAACTATTGAAGGTTTATATGCAGCCGGAGACGTAGCAGGAGGATGTCCGCAGAAATATGTAACCGGCGCACTGGCAGAAGGTGAGATTGCAGCAGAGGCGATTTTGGAATATCTGAATGGCAAAGATGATGACCGGATCGCAGCGGAAAATAAGGAAGAGGCTTTAGAGCGTGGCGGAGAACAGGAGCTGTCTCAAACTGCAATAGCTAAGAAGGCAGAATACGAATCACATTTGAATGCTTCCCGTTCTTTGATGAATGCAGAGCAGCTTGAGGAAGCCATGCAGAAGATCATGGATCAGTATGCAGGAGGAATCGGTACAGACTACAGATACAGCGGGATGAGTCTTGCAAAGGCAGATGAAAAGATTGCAGCATTGTTGCCAGTAGTTGACACTCTGGCAGCAACAGATACTTATGAACTGATGCAGATTTATGAACTTCGCGAACGACTGATCGTGTGTCAGGCAGTGATCGCACATCTGGCAGCCAGAAAAGAAACCAGATGGCATAGTTTCGGAGAGAATACAGACTACCCGCAGCAGAGCGAAGAGTGGATGAAATATGTAAACTCCCGTATGGAAAACGGCGAGATTAAGATCTTATATCGTGACCTGATCACAAAGGAAAATACAGGTTTGAATACAGCAGAGAAAGGAGCAGGTGAGAGATGAGCATTCGGATTCAGAAAAGTAAATGTGCGGGATGCGGCAGATGTATCGAAGCCTGTCCCGGAAATCTGATCAAAAAGGATAAAGAGAACAAAGCCTTTATCCGTCAGGTAAGAGATTGCTGGGGATGTACTTCCTGTATTAAGGAATGCAGGCATGATGCCATCCGCTTTTTCCTTGGAGCTGATGTGGGAGGCAGAGGTGCAAGTATGGTTATATCAGAGAAACCGGATATTTCCACATGGACAGTGGAGAAGCCGGATGGCACTAAGATCACTATTCAGGTTAATAAGAAAGACGCTAATAAATATTAAACATAAGTATGTACTCTCAGAGTCTTTAGAGTGTGTTTGAAAAATGCTTTACGCAAGATGTGCGTCACAATTTGTGGGAGATTTTGTTCGGATGAGGGCGTCGTAGCGGGCTACGACAACCGAATTCGGACAAAATATACCGCAAAGTGGGGCGTGCAGATTGCGGGAATGATTTTTCAGACACGCTCTAGTGTGTTTGTTCAAGTACGAAAAGATTCCGAGTATAAACAAACAGAGGAGGATAATGCAATGAGTAACTTATCTCATCTTGATGCGCTTGAGGCAGAGGCGATTTATATTATGCGAGAAGTAGCAGCCGAGTGTGAAAAGCCGGTTATGCTCTATTCTATAGGAAAGGACAGCTCCGTTATGCTCCATCTGGCGATGAAGGCATTTTACCCGGAGAAACCGCCTTTTCCCTTTCTTCACATTGATACTACATGGAAATTCCATGAGATGATCGAATTCCGCGACAGAATCGCAAAGGAAAACGGAATTGATATGCTGGTTTACACCAATGAAGAGGGGGTAAAGGCAGGAATCAACCCATTTGACAATGGTTCTGCATATACAGATATCATGAAAACACAGGCGTTAAAACAGGCTCTGACCAAATATGGATTTACAGCGGCATTTGGAGGCGGCCGCCGTGACGAGGAGAAATCCAGAGCAAAAGAGAGAATCTTTTCTTTCCGTAATTCAGCTCAGGCATGGGATCCGAAAAACCAGAGACCGGAGATGTGGAAGCTTTATAACACTAAGATCCAGAAGGGAGAGAGTATGCGAGTATTCCCAATTTCCAACTGGACAGAAAAGGATATCTGGCAGTACATTCAGCGTGAAAATATCGAAATTGTACCGTTATATTTTGCGAAAGAAAGACCGGTCATCTACAGAGACGGAAATATCATTATGGTGGATGATGACAGATTAAAACTCCGTCCGGGTGAAAAGATTGAAAACAAAAAAGTCAGATTCCGTACTCTTGGGTGCTATCCGCTTACTGGAGGTATTGAATCTGAAGCAGATACTCTGGATGAGATTATTGATGAGACGTTAAGTGCTGTTTCTTCTGAACGTACCAGCAGGGTGATCGACCACGAGGCAGCAGGCAGCATGGAGAGAAGAAAGAGAGAGGGGTATTTCTAGAATGAAAGGATTATTGAAATTTATTACATGCGGAAGTGTGGATGATGGAAAATCCACTCTGATCGGACATATTCTTTATGATGCAAAGCTTCTCTATGCAGATCAGGAGAAAGCTCTGGAGCTGGATTCCAAAGTAGGAAGCAGAGGCGGTGCCATTGATTATTCTCTTCTTCTGGACGGTCTGATGGCAGAGCGTGAACAGGGAATCACCATTGATGTTGCATACCGTTATTTTACAACAGATAACAGAAGCTTCATTGTTGCAGATACACCCGGACATGAAGAATATACAAGAAACATGGCAGTGGGTGCGTCCTTTGCAGATCTGGCAGTTATCCTGGTGGATGCTTCACAGGGAGTACTGGTACAGACAAGACGTCATGCAAGAATCTGCGCATTGATGGGAATCCGTTACTTTGTATTTGCAGTAAACAAAATGGATCTTATTGAATATGATGAAAAACGTTTCCGCGACATTGAGAATCAGATCGCAGCACTGATAGAAGAACTGAAACTTGCCAATGTAACTATTATTCCGGTATCTGCCACAGAAGGTGATAACGTTACAACCAAATCTGACAATATGCCATGGTATAAAGGGGAGGCGCTTCTTTCCCATCTGGAAACCGTAGACATTAAGGAAGATACAGAGAAGGGCTTCTATATGCCTGTACAGAGAGTCTGCAGACCAAACCATGAGTTTCGCGGATTCCAGGGACAGATTGAAAATGGTGCCATCAGGGCAGGCGACCTTGTGACTACTCTTCCCAGTAAAGAAGAAGCTCATGTAAAGAGTATTCTTGTTGGCGATAAAGAAGTTCAGGAAGCTGTACAGGGACAGCCTGTTACCATCCAGCTTGACAGAGAAGTAGATGTTTCCCGCGGATGTGTACTTACCATTGATTCCGGCGCAGTTCTTACAGATTCTGTGGAAGCAGATATCCTCTGGATGGATGACAATGCTCTTACGGATGGCAAGAACTTCTTTGTAAAAATCGGTACAAAGATGATCCCCGGCCTGGTTACAAAGATCAATTATTCTGTGGATGTTAACACAGGTGAAAAGAAAAGCGCATATACCTTAAAGAAAAATGAGATTGCTTCCTGTACTCTGGAATTCTCAGAGAAGATCGTTGTAGACGAATTTGACAAGCACAGAACACTGGGTGAGCTGATCCTGATAGATCGTGTCACAAATATGACTTCTGCCTGCGGTGTTGTGAGAAAAACCTTTGTTTCTCAGGATAGATCTCAGATCGGAAAAGTGGACGAGCAGGTTCGTGCAGGACTGAAAGGTCAGACACCGGTAGTAGTGGAATTCCCGATCGGTAAAGAAGGAATCACTCTTGATTTTGCAGAGCAGGTAGAAAAGGGACTGACTGTACTTGGAAAACATACCTATCTGTATCATCCGGCAGCGAGTGAAAACTATGCAGAAACTGTCCGCCATCTTAAGGCAGCAGGTCTGATCGTACTTCTTGTTCTTGATGAAAATACAGCAAAAGACGAGACATTAAAGACTCTGGATGGTTTCTATGCGAACTGGCAGATTGACGGAATCACTGTGAAAGATGCGATTGATTTCGTGAAAAAGAAATCTGCATTTACAGTGCAGAGTGTACATGATGGAAATTATATCTGATTATAACAGGGCTATAAATCGCCGCAGAGACAAAGAAAGTCTCTGCGGTATTTTGTTTTCTTGACAAGTGTCGTTACAGCGGATTATACTTATTTTCAAATATTCAGAATCCATAATAATACAGACAGGAAAGATAACAGAAATATGCAAACGAACAATGAAAGTAAACAAAACCAAAAAAAGAGATGATGCTTGGAACTTTGTTTGTAATTGCTACGATCATCATCCTGGCGATACCAACAAAGAAAAGACAGAAATAAAGATGAGTGAATATCGATCAGAATGTAGAATGGGCAATTGGTTACTGTTCACACACCACTATCCCGCGAGGTGTTTTGGCATGAATATGCTAAAATCCCGAGACCTACAA
>ERZ835880.1524-NODE-1524-length-18471-cov-4.809405_pt1 | contig 18471 bp, 8 predicted proteins | sample MGYA00519944_ERZ835880 | MGnify/ENA primary metagenome ERZ835880 (study PRJEB31850, sample SAMEA3708787) | human gut metagenome | biome: human gut; feature: human-associated habitat; material: faeces | place: China | collected 2014 ... | reverse complement strand
CGGAATGCGGACTTCCGGCCATCGTGTTTCCGGCGATGTGGTTGCCTTCGGCAAGATTGCCCTCAAAGAACAGTTTCCGTATCTCGTCGAGTTTTTCTCTTCCCAGCGGACGCTGTTGATGTTCATCATACTCCCCCGACCACATGGTCGATTCGTTCAGGCCGATGGTTTCCGTTTCCACGCCACCATATACCATTGCTCCGAGACGACCATTCCCCAAAGGCAGAGATTTCATCCATTCGTCAGCAGGTTTGTCATACCATAATTTCATATTATCTGTGGTTGCTTCTGACGGCAAGCAACTACTGAACAGAAGTGTGGCCCCGATAATCAGGCCAAGTGATCTCGTTATGTTTCTCATGTTACAAATTAATTATTCAATGATGCTGCAAAGGTATCCGGGAAGGTCAATTTAAAAATGAACAAATGCGCCTATTACTGAAACAAATGCGTCAACTGCTTTCTGCGTACCATTTTTTTGGTGTATATTTGCCCGCATAGCAAATTATAATAGTTCTATGTATATGAAGAAACACCTGATGCGATTGTTCCTCCTGAATTGTCTGCTGTTACTCTCCATCTGTGTCGTTCGTGCACAGGATCGTTCCGATTTCTATTTCACTCATGTCAATGGAGAAAATGGATTGTCGGCCAGTAATGTGAAAGCAATCTTGCAGGATAGTTATGGATTTATGTGGTTCGGAACTAAAAACGGACTCAACCGCTATGACGGAACTTCCATCCTTCAGTTCAACTGTGATGATCTGGTAGCGGGAGTGGGTAATCATAATATTGCCGCCCTTTTTGAAGATAACAAACGAAACCTATGGGTAGGAACGGACAGGGGCGTTTATATCTATGATCCAAGGATTGATGTTTTTACTCATTTCAGTTTGTCTACACGGGAAGGAATAACCGTCGATAACTGGGTGGCGGAGATACTGTCCGACTCGTTGGATAATATATGGATACTGATTCCCGACCAGGGAATCTTCCGTTATAAGGACGAAAAGTTAAGTTTTTACTCTCTCACGAATAAGGATAATCTCAAAAATAATAATCCCGAATGTATCTGTGTGAATGAAAAAGGTGAGGTATGGATAGGTACTTCGGGTGTCGGGCTATTCAAGTATAATCCCAAGGAAGATAAGTTTGAGCAATATCTGACCGACCGGACCGGACGTTCGCTGGCAGATAAGACAATTATAAGTATTTGCTTTCAGGGTGAAAATGCTATCCTTGCCATACACGAAGGAGATCTGATAAAATACAATACCGTCACCAACGAATTAAGTGACATTCCTTTTCTTGGTGAGAAGAAGACATTCCTGCGGGATGTGATGTGTTTTGAAGATGAAATCTGGGTAGGTTCGCTTCATGGTGTTTTTATCATTAACGAGAAGAAGAATAAGGTGACTCATCTCAAGGAGGACTTGATGCGTTCGTTCAGCCTCTCCGATAACAGTATTTATTCTATCTACAGAGATCATGAAGGAGGAATCTGGATCGGTACGATGTTCGGCGGTGCCAATTACCTGCCCAAGCGTGAGCTGACCTTTGATAAATATGTACCGGGAAGTGACTCACATTCGTTGAATACCAAACGAATCAGAGGACTGGCGGAAGATAACTACGGATGTATTTGGATAGGGACGGAAGATAACGGTGTCAATGTACTGGACCCTAAAACGGGTGAAGTGCATCAGATACACGATCATGTTCCCGGTCGTCTGATTACATTATGTGTCAGACATTACAATGATCATGTCTATGTGGGATTGCTTAAACAGGGGATGAACGATATCAGTCTGCCCGGTGAACATCTGCGGTATGTCAGTGATGCGGAGTTGGGCATTGAGGAAGGTAGTGTATATAGTTTCCTGATAGATAGCAAAGGGCGCAGATGGATAGGTCCGGGATGGGGGCTGTATATGTCACAACCCAACGAAAAGAAATATCATAAGATAAATGAAGTAGGGTATTGCTGGATTTACGATATCATGGAGGATAAGGATGGTCTGATCTGGATTGCCACGATGGGAAACGGTATTTGGAAATGCAATCCCGAAACCGGTACGTATCATAACTATTATTTTAATGAAAAGAAAAGCTCCAACTCCGTCAGCTCCATCATGCAGGACAGTAAAGGGAATATATGGTTCTCTACCGACCGTGGCGGTATATGCAGATATAATGAAGCGCAGGACAACTTTACCACTTTCAGCATCGAAGACGGGCTGCCGGACGATGTAGCTTACAACATATTGGAAGATGATGCTGGAAATCTGTGGTTTGGCACCAATAAAGGATTGGTCAAGTTCAATCCCGAGAATGGAGATGTACGTGTCTTTACCAATAAGGATGGATTGCTGGGTAATCAGTTCAATTATCAATCGGCATTGAAAGCTCAGGATGGAAGGTTCTATTTCGGCGGGGTGGACGGACTGATCGCTTTTGATCCTGCTGTTCAGGAAAAGGAAAAGCCGCTTCCTCCTGTCTACATTTCCAAGTTTAGTATATATAATAAGGAAGTGACAGTGCATACTCCTGACTCACCCCTGAAACAATGTATCGTACATACGGATGAAATCGTCCTGCCTTACGACCAGGCCAATATAAGCTTTGATGTGGCATTGCTCAGCTACTCTACGGCCGAGTCCAACCAATACTATTATCGTATGGAACCGCTGGACAGGGATTGGGTACGGGCAGCCAGCAACCAGAACATCTCGTATGCCAAACTTCCGCCGGGAAAATACACCTTCCGTGTGCAGGCTACTCACGGCAGTAAGTCCGAGTCGTCCACACGTTCTCTGTCTATTATCATTCTTCCTCCGTGGTGGCAGTCTATCATCGCTTACATTGTATATACCGTATGCATTATCCTGATCGTGGTTGGCACCATCTTATGGTACAAACGCCGCAAGGAGAAACAACTGGAAGAACGGCAAAAACTGTTCGAGATCGAAAAAGAGAAGGAACTGTACGAATCCAAAGTAGACTTCTTCACAGAGATAGCGCACGAAGTGCGTACCCCTTTGACACTGATCAACGGTCCTCTCGAAGCCATTGAGGAAATGGAGATACAGGAGCCCAAGATGAAGAAGTATATCAGTGTGATGGTCCAGAACACCAAACGCCTGCTGGAACTTACCGGACAACTGCTGGACTTCCAGAAGATCGGTGCCAACAAGCTGACCATGAAATTTGAGAGCGTGGACATTACCGAACTTCTTGCCGGAATCGTGGCACGCTTTGAAGTGACGTTCAGCCTGAACCGGAAAGAATTGCAGTTAAAATCGACAGAAGAGCAGGTGTGGGCAGCTGTAGATAAAGAAGCAATCACCAAGATACTGAGCAACCTGCTCAATAATGCGCTGAAGTACGCCAGCCAGAATGTACTGGTAGAACTGGAAAAGGGAGAAGACAGCTTTACGATTCGTGTCACCAGTGATGGAAACAAGATTCCGGCCGAAGTCAGCCAATATATATTCGAACCGTTCTATCAGGTGGACAGAAAGGAGAAGCCCCGTAATGGAGTAGGCATCGGCTTGTCTCTGGCACGTTCGTTGGCATCCCTGCACAAAGGCACGATCTATCTGGATACCCGTCAGGAAAACAATATGTTTGTACTGACCATTCCTTTGAATATGGAGGGCATTAAACAGGAGAACAACAAAGCCATACAGAAAGACATTGTCGAGCTGGACGAACATACGCCCGTCACGGCTGATATGTATGGATATACCCTTCTGTTGGTAGAAGACAACGAAAGTATGCTGACCTTTATTCTCGAACGCTTGCAGGAAAACTTCACCGTAGAGACAGCGATGAACGGGATAGAAGCACTGGAAATATTGAGAAGCGGCCATATCGACTTGATCATCAGTGATATCATGATGCCTGTAATGGACGGATACCAACTCTGCAAGGAAGTAAAATCGGATATGGAGCTTTCTCATATTCCTATTATCTTCCTGACAGCCAAGAATGACATCGACAGCAAAATCAACGGTCTGAAATATGGTGCGGAAGCATACGTTGAGAAACCTTTCTCTTTCAATTATCTGAAAGAACAAGTCCTGTCCTTGCTTGACAACAGGCGCAGGGAAAGAGAAGCCTTTGCGAAACGCCCCTTCTTCTCTGTCAACAATATGCAGATGAACAAGGCGGACGAGGAATTTATGAATAAAGTGATCAAGGTCATTGAAGATAACATAACCGATGATAATTTCGGTGTAGAACGGATGGCGGATATACTCTGCATGAGTCGTTCTAGTTTGTTAAGGAAAATCAAGACACTGTTCAACTTGTCTCCGCTCGATTTTATCCGGTTGATCAAGTTGAAAAAGGCAGCCGAGTTTATCCAGGAAGGTAAATACCGGATCGGAGATATCTGCTATATGGTCGGCATCAATTCGCCGTCTTATTTCAGCAAGTTATTCCTGAAACAATTCGGCATGACACCCAAAGATTTTGAGAAACAATATCAATCCGGCAAGCAGATCATTATCACGCAGGAGATAAAGAATGTCGAGGCAGGAGAGGGCACAAAATAGATAAAATACCTCTCTTAGCCCGCATTGGAGCTTATTTGCCGTATTTTTATCATTTTTTGAATCGTTTGTATATAGTAAAGGAGATGCCAATCCTTACCTTTGTGGCATACCTCAATAAGAGAAAAAGGTTTCTTATTCGGGTATGCTTTATTTTTTTACATAAGAACATTGTACCATATGAAAAACCAAAAGCTACTACTAAAAAAAATGTCGGGAGTATCCCTGATGCTTCTTCTGTTTCTTTTCATTTCCAACTGTGCCAGTGGAGACAAGATTTTCTCTACCGATGTATGGAATATAACTTACGATGATCAGCAAGGGGGAATAGCACTCACTTATAAGTCAAAAAATATTTGTAACGGAATGTATGCTTCCTATCAATGGGAAGGGAAGGAGATCAAGACAAGTGACTATGCCCGCCATAAAATCAGTACGGGCAAAGTTTCCGATTCTTTCGGGAAAGGACATATATATAAGGTGGAGTATACGGATAAGGAGCTTCCGAAGCTGACTCAGTATTTCTATCTTTATCCGGGTAAGGAATATATACTAACCGATTTTACGGTCGAAGCGAAAGAGGAAATCCGTTCCGGCAGAATGGCTCCTGTTAATGTCGATTCTATATCCGGATTCTTGCAGGCAGGTGATAACCGTGCTCTTTTTGTTCCGTTCGACAATGACAAATGGATCAGATATCAGTCTCACCCGCTTGGTTTCGATACATTGGTGAGTTATGAAGTGACAGCCATATTCAATAATGAAAGCCGGAACGGTCTGGTGATCGGCTCCGTAGAACATGATAACTGGAAAACAGGTATTTCAATAGGTAAGGGGGATCGTGATAACATTGGTTCGCTGGTATGTTATGGGGGCATAGCAGATGAGCAGACTCGTGACGTAAAGGCTCACGGTGCATTAGCAGGTAAAAAGATTAAATCCCCTAAAGTCTTTTTGGGTTTCTTTGAAGATTGGTGCGATGGACTTGAAGCGTATGCAAAAGCCAACGCTGTAATTGCCCCTCCCAAAGCATGGGAGAAAGCTGTTCCATTTGGTTGGAACAGCTGGGGGGCATTACAATTCAATCTGACTTATGAGAAAGCGATGGAAGTCTCCGATTATTTTAAGGAGAATCTGCAGAATAATCATTTTGTAAACCCTGATCAGACTGTCTATATCGGTCTGGACTCCGGTTGGGACTGTATGAATGAGGAACAACTGAAATCATTTATAGAAAAGTGTAAGTCGAACGGACAGATCGGTGGTATCTACTGGACTCCGTTCACCGACTGGGCACGCGATCCGGAACGGACGGTAGATGCCGCACCGGAATATAAATACAAAGATATCTATCTCTATGCCAACGGAAAGCCGCAGGAACTGGACGGCGCTTATGCAGTCGATCCAACGCATCCGGCAGTGGAAGCTATGATGAAGAAGACTTCCGGTTTGTTCCACCGTGCAGGATTCGAGTATGTGAAGATGGACTTCATGACACACGGTGCGATGGAAGCGGACAAATGGTATAATCCTGAGATTACCACAGGTATACAGGGATATAATTATGGCATGAAACTGCTCAATCAATATTTTGGAGATATGTATATCAATCTCTCCATTTCTCCTGTTTTCCCTGCCCAGTATGCGCAGTCACGCAGAATAGCCTGTGATGCGTGGAACCAGATCAAGGATACCGAATATACATTGAATGCTCTTTCATACGGCTGGTGGCAGAAGTATATCTATCAATATAATGATGCCGATCATATTGTACTGAGAGATGCTACCGACGGAGAAAACCGTGCCCGTATTACTTCGGGTGTCATTACGGGTATTTACATTACAGGAGACGATTTCAGTGCGGGAGGAGGAAAAGACGCCAAAGAGAAATCACAGAAATATCTGACCAATGCGGCAGTGAATGCAGTAGCGACAGGAGAAGTGTTCCGTCCCGTGGAAGGAAACGGAGAGAAGTCGGAACATATCTTTGTAAGGAAGACACCCGATGGTCGTTTCCATTGTGCGGTATTCAACTACTCGGACCAGGAACAGACAACTGTGCTTTCGTTGGAAAGAATAGGATTGGACAAGGCACGCAACTATCAGGTGAAGGAGTTGTGGAGCGGCAACGAGACTTCTGCCACAGGACAGCTTGAAGTGACCGTACCCTCCAAAGACGTGCAATTACTTGAATTTAAATAACCGAAGAAATGAAAAAATATCAATTAACACTCTTATCGTTATGTGTGGCAGCCTTTGCGCAAGCGAAGGTCACATTGCCGTCATTCTTTACCGATAATATGGTTATTCAGCAAAACAGTCAGCTGACGTTACCGGGAAAAGCGAAAGCCGGTAAACAAGTGACTGTGAAGGTGAGCTGGAATCATGAGAAATATACGGTTAAAGCGTCAGCTGATGGTCATTTTAGTATAGAAGTCCCGACTCCGCCTGCCGGAGGACCTTTTCAGATCACTGTTTCGGATGGTGAGAAACTGGTGCTGAACAACGTCCTGTCAGGCGAAGTCTGGATCTGTTCCGGACAGTCGAATATGGAAATGCCCGTTGCCGGATGGGGAAAAGTGATGAATTACGAACAGGAGGTTGCCGATGCCGATTATCCTTCCATCCGTCTGTTGCAGGTAAAGAAGACCGTTGCTTTCTCTCCGCAGGATAATGTAGAAATGAATATGAACGGCTGGCAGGAATGTAGTTCCGCTACTGTACCGGAGTTTTCTTCCGTTGCTTATTTCTATGCCCGTAAGTTGTGGAAAGAACTGAATGTGCCCGTTGGGGTGATTGACTGCACTTGGGGCGGCACACCTGCCGAATCATGGACAAGCCATCAGACATTGAAGCAAGTCGTGGGATTTCAGAAAAAGATGGCCGAAATGGAAAGCGCAGGCTTCCAAAGAGAGAAACTTGTCGAACTTTACCATCGGGAAATGGACGAGTGGCTTCAGCAGTTTGATGCCAAGGATGCCGGATTCAAAGACGGAGTTCCCCAATGGATATCAGCTCTTCAGACAGGGAATGAATGGAAACCGATGGAACTGCCCGCCTACTGGGAAACCCGCGGACTGAATTTTGACGGTACTGTCTGGTTCCAGAAAGAAGTGGAAATACCTGCTGACTGGAGCGGTAAGGAAATCTCCTTCCATCTGGCTATGATCGACGACGACGATATCACTTACTTTAACGGAAAAGAGATAGGAAGAACTTCGGGATGTAATACGATGCGTACTTATAAGATTTCCGCAGCCTTGGCAAAGGCAGGTAAAGGGGTTATCACCATCCGTGCCATAGATTATGGAGGTGAAGGTGGTATCCACGGAGAACCTCAGCAGATGTATATGGAAGCGAACGGCAAGAAGATTTCCTTGGCGGGCAACTGGAACTATCACACCGGAGTATCGATGACCGGCGCACCTTCCAGACCATTGTCTCCCGAAGGAACCGGCTGGCCGACATCCTGTTACCCGACCGTACTTTACAATGCAATGATACATCCTTTTACTGTCTTTCCTATCAAGGGTGCTATCTGGTATCAGGGAGAAAATAATGTAGGATTCGACGAGCAGTACAGAGTACTTTTCCAATCAATGATTACAGATTGGAGAAGGGCATGGAAACAGGATTTTCCTTTCTACTTTGTGCAGTTGGCCAATTATCTGAAACCGGAAGAAGTACAGCCGGATTCCAAATGGGCGGCTCTCCGTGATGCACAGGCACATGCGCTGCACCTGCCTAATACAGGTATGGCATGTGCCATCGACCTCGGCGAAGCTTATGATATCCACCCGAAAAACAAACAGGAAGTAGGAAAGCGACTGGCGCAAGCGGCATTGGCGAAGACCTATAACAAAGGTACATACGAAGTGCCCGCATTCCTTGGATACCGCATTTCGGGACGTACGCTGATTCTTAGTTTCGATCAGGAAGTAGTAGCCAAAGAAGGTGCTCCGAAAGGCTTTATACTGGCGGGACCGGACGGGAAATACGTTCCGGCACAGGCTACCATCCGGGGAAAAGAAGTCATTCTACAATCCGACCAGATAGAAATACCGACGGCGGCTTGCTATGCGTGGGCAGACAATCCTGTTTGTAATCTATATGGCAAGAGCGGGCTTCCCGTACCCCCGTTCCGCACCAGAGAATAAATATCAACCATAACAATGTAAACCATGAAATTAAAAGCATTCTTACTTTTTTTTCTATTGAGTTCTTTTTCTCTTTTGCAGGCTGCCGACAAGCCTCTGATCAAAATAGAAACCGAACGGACCAGCCTTATCTATCAAGTAGCTGACAACGGACGTCTGTATCAGAAATACTTGGGCAAAAAGCTTAACCATGATTCCGATATCCAGTATCTGCCACAAGGGACTGAAGCTTATCTGACTCATGGTATGGAGGACTACTTTGAACCGGCTATTCACATACGTCATAATGACAATAACTCTTCATTGCTGCTGAAATATGTAGATCATTCGAGCAATGCCATCAGTAACGGGGTCAACGAAACCGTAATTACCCTTAAGGATGATAAATACCCTGTGACTGTGAAGTTGCATTATGTAGCTTACGGCAAAGAGAACATTATCCGTGCGTTTAGTGAAATCAGCCATGAAGAGAAGAAGCCTGTGATACTTTGCAAGTATGCTTCATCAATGCTTCACTTGAACAGCAGCAAGTATTTCCTGACTGAATTTTCCGGTGACTGGGCACACGAAGCCAACGTGACTGAAAGAGAACTGGCTTTCGGCAAAAAGGTGATCGATACGAAGTTGGGTGCACGTGCCAATATGTTTGTATCTCCTTTCTTCCAGTTGGCTCTTGACAATCCTTCGCAGGAGAATGCAGGCGAAGTGCTAGTAGGAACCATCGGGTGGACGGGTAACTTTCGCTTTACTTTCGAAGTGGACAACAAAAACGAACTGCGTATTATCAGCGGTATCAACCCGTACGACTCCGAATACAGCCTGCCCGCCAAAGAAGTGTTCCGTACTCCGGACTTCTATTTCACTTACAGCACGCAGGGGAAAGGTGAGGCCAGCCGTAACTTCCATGACTGGGCGCGCAATCATCAGGTGAAAAACGGTAATGATACCCGCATGACTTTGCTCAACAACTGGGAATCTACCTATTTTGACTTTGATGAAAATAAACTGATCGGCTTGATGGATGAGGCTACCAAGCTGGGCGTAGATATGTTCCTGCTGGACGATGGTTGGTTTGCCAACAAATATCCTCGTAGCAGTGACCATCAGGGGTTGGGCGACTGGGAAGAGACTGCCGACAAACTTCCGAACGGAGTAGGGCGTCTTGTTGAAGAAGCACAAAAGAAAGGTATCAAGTTCGGTATATGGATAGAGCCGGAAATGGTAAATCCCAAAAGCGAGCTTTACGAAAAGCATAAGGACTGGGTGATTCATCTGCCTAACCGTGATGAATACTACTTCCGCAACCAGATGGTGCTCGACCTTAGCAATCCGAAAGTACAGGATCATGTATTCGGCGTGGTGGACAACCTGATGACCAAATATCCCGGCATCGCTTTCTTCAAATGGGACTGCAACAGCCCGATTACGAATATCTATTCGGTGTATCTGAAAGATAAACAGTCTCATCTGTACGTTGATTATGTGCGCGGACTTTACAAGGTGCTGGACAGAATCAAGGCTAAATATCCTAATCTTCCGATGATGCTGTGTGCCGGTGGCGGCGGACGCTCCGACTATGAAGCATTGAAGTACTTCACAGAGTTCTGGCCAAGCGACAATACCGATCCTATCGAACGCCTGTTTATCCAATGGGGCTATTCGCAGATCTTCCCAAGTAAGACACTGTGTGCCCACGTCACTACTTGGAATCGTGGAACCAGTATCAAGTTCCGTACCGATGTAGCCATGATGTGCAAATTAGGATTCGACATCAAACTGGAAGACATGAATCAGAATGAGCACCTTTACTGTGATCAGGCAGTCAAGAACTACAACCGTCTGAAACCTGTCATCCTTGAAGGTGATTTGTATCGCCTCGTTTCTCCTTACGGAAGCAACCATACTTCTTCCATGTTTGTAGGCAAGGACAAGAAAACGGCTGCGGTATTTGCCTTCGATATCCATCCGCGCTATGCGGAAAAGACATTGCCTGTCCGCCTGCAAGGGTTGAATGCCGACAAGAAGTACCGTGTGAAGGAAATCAATATGATGCCCGGTAGCGGTTCCTCATTGAAGGGTAACAACCAGGTTTTCTCCGGAGAATATCTAATGAACGTCGGACTGGATCTTTTCACAACACAGCAGCTCAACAGCCGTCTCATTGAAATAACAGAAGAATAAAAAGCCATAGACATAAGAAACATATCTTATAAAAACACCATGAACCATGAAGAAATTACTTTTAAGTGTATGTGCATTTTCATTGACTCTCGCTACGTTGCAGGCAGGGGAAATCACTAAATATGTAAATCCGTTTATTGGAACGGGGGCCATCGATGGGGGACTTTCGGGTAATAATTACCCGGGGGCGACCTCGCCGTTCGGTATGATACAGCTTTCTCCGGACACCAGCGAAGCTCCCAATTGGGGGGACGCTTCCGGCTACGACTATAACCGGAATACGATCTTCGGTTTCAGCCATACCCGCCTGAGTGGGACAGGAGCCTCGGACCTGATCGACATTACATTGATGCCGACCAGTAGCGGACGCACTTCTTCCGCATTCACGCATGACGAAGAGAAGGCCCGTCCCGGCTATTATCAGGTAATGCTGAAAGATGAGAATATTAATGCAGAGCTTACCACTACTCAGAGAAACGGTATCCACCGCTATCAATATCCCGCCGGCAAAGATGCGGAGATTATATTGGATATGGACCACTCGGCAGATAAGGGCAGTTGGGGACGCCGGATCATTAACTCTCAGATCCGCATTCTGAATGATCATGCAGTGGAAGGTTACCGTATCATCACCGGATGGGCGAAACTGCGCAAGATTTATTTCTACATGGAGTTTTCGAGCCCTATCCTTACTTCTACGCTGAGAGACGGCGGTCGTGTTCATGAAAACACAGCTGTGATCAACGGTACGAATCTTCATGGCTGTTTCCGTTTCGGCCAACTGAATGGCAAACCATTGACGTGCAAAGTAGCCCTTTCGTCCGTCTCTATGGAGAATGCCCGTCAGAACATGGAACAGGAAGCACCGCACTGGGATTTCGACCGCTATGTGGCTGCTGCGGACGCTGATTGGGAAAAACAACTAGGAAAGATCGAAGTGAAAGGTACGGAAGTGCAGAAAGAGATATTCTATACGGCTCTTTACCACACCATGATACAGCCTAACACCATGTCCGACGTGAACGGCGAATACATGGCTGCCGACTATACGACCCGCAAGGTGGCGAACAATGAAACTCATTACACCACATTCTCCCTGTGGGATACTTTCCGCGCTTCTCATCCTCTCTACACATTGCTGGAACCCGAACGGGTGACTGACTTCGTGAAGAGCATGATACGCCAGTATGAATATTACGGCTACCTGCCTATCTGGCAATTATGGGGACAGGACAATTACTGTATGATCGGTAACCACTCCATCCCTGTGATCACTGATGCCATCCTGAAAGGTATTCCCGGAATTGATATGGAGAAGGCCTATGAAGCAGTCTATAACAGTTCGGTAACCTCACACCCCAACTCTCCTTTTGAGGTATGGGAGAAATACGGCTTTATGCCCGAAAACATTCAGACTCAATCTGTCTCCATCACTCTGGAGCAGGCTTTTGATGACTGGTGTGTTGCCCAACTGGCTGCAAAATTGAACAAGGATGCCGATTATCAGCGATTCCACAAACGCTCCGAATATTACCGGAACCTTTTCCATCCGAAAACAAAGTTCTTTCAGTCCAAGAATGACAAGGGAGAATGGATCGAACCTTTCGACCCGTATCAATACGGTGGAAACGGCGGGCATCCGTTTACCGAAGGAAATGCATGGCAATACTTTTGGTATGTTCCGCATAACATCCAGGCCTTGATGGAACTGACAGGAGGAACGAAAGCCTTTGAACAAAAGCTGGATACCTTCTTTACCTCTACCTATAAGAGTGAGCAGATGAATCATAACGCTTCGGGATTTGTGGGACAGTATGCACATGGTAATGAGCCCAGCCATCACGTAGCTTATCTCTATAATTTTGCAGGTCAGCCGTGGAAGACGCAAAAGTATGTCAGCCATATTCTGAACACGCTGTATAACAACACTTCTTCGGGATATGCCGGAAATGATGACTGTGGTCAGATGTCTGCCTGGTATGTATTCAGTGCGATGGGATTCTATCCGGTCAATCCTGCCGACGGCCGGTATATCATCGGTTCCCCGCTTTTGGATGAGTGTACTTTGAAACTGGCAGGTAATAAGGAGTTCCGTATCCGGACCATCCGCAAGTCTCCCGAAGATATCTACATTCAGTCGGTGACTTTGAACGGGAAGAAACACAAAGATTTCTTCATCACTCATCAGGACATCATGAACGGTGGTACGATGGTATTCAAGATGGGTAAGAAACCATCCGGATGGGGAAAGTAAACAGTATGAATTCAGATATTGTATCTAATAGAAACATGGATGAGTTATATCATATAGGGCAATAAATATTATAGCCTTGTTTCTATATAATAAGAGACTGTCTACCTTCTGACAGTCTCTTATTATTATTTTCTTATTTAACCTCTTCGGAAGTCTGTAACATCTGGAACAACTTGTCCAGCTTTGGAGCCATGATAATCTCCGTACGGCGGTTCTTGCTTCTGCCTTCCGCTGTTTCATTGTCGTCAACAGGCATATATTCGCCGCGACCGCTGGGCTGTATCTGCAAAGGATTTACACCGTAGTTCTTGATCAGGATACGTACGACGGAGGTAGCACGAATCACGCTCAAATCCCAGTTGTCTTTGAACTGTACGGTGTTGATCGGTTTATTGTCGGTGTGACCTTCGATAAATACGTCGATGTCCGTCTGTTTGTTCAGTACTTCGGCCAGTTTGCCGAGAGCTTCCTCTCCACGTTTATCCAAGCGGGCACTTCCTGACTGGAATAATAATTTGTCGGACATCGCTACATATACTTTTCCGTCTTTCTCGCGGACGGTCAGTTCGTCAGTACTAAAACCAAGTAATGCGTCTTTTACATTACTCAAGAGATTTTGTACCTTATCATTCTGCGCCTTAATCATGTCCTGCAATTCATTGATCGTGCGTTCTCTTTCGTTCAGCTCATTTTTCTTTTGGCTCAACAGCGCATTCAGTTTTTCCTGTTCAGTCATGTTGACATTCAACATACTCTGATACTGGCGGATACTGTTCCCCATCTTGGTCGTATCACGCAAGAGGTTTTTGACTTGTGCCGATAGTTGGTTACCAACTTCGCGGGAGTTATTCAACAACCCTTGCAGACTGTCTTTGCTTGCGGTGGCTGCCATCTCTGCAAGCATGAACTTCTTTTTTGTTACACACGAAGTACACAATAGGAGCGTAAGTAAAGTAAATAAAGTAATTTTCTTCATTGTGTTTTATATTTTAAGTGGGTATGTATAATCAGCTTTGCAGAAACTCACAAAGTTTCTGTACAGCCAGTGCACGATGGCTGATTTGGTTTTTTATATCATTTCCCAATTCGGCAAAAGTCCGGTCGTAGCCTTCAGGCTTAAATATAGGATCGTAGCCAAATCCGGAATCACCGCGTTTTTCTTTGATAATTTCGCCTTTTATCACTCCTTCAAAGAGATACTCCTTTCCGTCCAATATCAACGAAATAGCGGTGCGGAATTGCGCTTTACGGTTTTCCTTTCCTTCCAGTTCGTGAAGAAGTTTGAGCATATTAGCCTGGGCGTCATGTCCTTCACCTCCTGCATAGCGGGCGGAATAGACTCCGGGAGCTCCGTTCAAGGCTTCCACTTCCAATCCTGTATCATCGGCAAAACAATCCAGATGATAGTTTTTATAGATATAGGAAGATTTTAATAGCGCATTTCCTTCCAGTGTTTCAGCTGTTTCGGGAATATCTGTTTGGCAACTGATATCATTGAGACTTAGTAATTCCACTTGATCTCCTAAGATAGCGGCTACTTCTTCCAGTTTATGAGCGTTATTGGTAGCAAATACAAGTTTGCGTTTCATCATCTTATTTTTTGTTTTAACAAGGTTGTTCAATACTTTTCAACCAGTTATTATTTCACTTTCAGTTTATCGAATCCTTCGCCATACACGCCGATAACAGAACTTTGAGAGATAAAAGCATTCGGATCAATGCGTTTTACCAAACGGAAAATTTCGAGTGACTGACGTTTCTTGGCAAGTACTACCAATACTTTCACATTGTTTTTACTGTACCATCCCGTACCGTCGAGTACTGTAACTCCCCGGTCGGCATCTTTAATAATCCGGTCGGCTATTTCGTCATATTTCTTTGAGAAGATAAAGAATTGAACTGATTGACGGGCACTGTTGATAATCCAGTCGAGCACAACACCAATGATAAACAAGGTGACAAAGCCGAAAATAACCCGGCGCCAATCATGAAATATAAAGTAACAGGAACTGATAATGAATACATCACAAATCATAATCATTCGTCCGAGTGATACATCTTTGTATTTATTGACGATAGCGGCGATAATATCTGTTCCACCCGTACTTCCATTGTAGTTGAAAGTGATACCCAGACCTACACCGCACATGGCTGCACCGATAATGCAGGCCATGAAATCCTGCCCTGTACCGAGTAACAACGGTTTACCGTCCGGCGTCATATCCGGTGCTTCTACATAATTGTTCACCACCAACTGGAATAACCAAAGCAGAAAAGTCAGTGTAAAAATAGCATAAGTGGTTTTTATACTAAATCTTGGACCTAATACCCGGATGGCAAAGGTCATCAGAACTGCATTAATAATGAAGTATGACCATTGGATTGGAAATCCCGTTGCATAATAGATAATAGCTCCGATACCGGTAGTTCCTCCGGTAGTTATCTGATAAGGTAACAGGAATGCAGCCCATCCCAAAGAATAGCTTATCAATCCGAGAGTGATGTAGATATAATCTTTCACTTCTCTCATTACTTCTGCTTTTGATAGTTTATGCATAGGATTTTAAGTAATAGGATTTTTAAAGTATTAGGTATAAAGTATTAAGTATTAACCTGGCGGATATATTGGGATAGCGGCTACGGATAATACTTAATACTTATTACTTAATACTTTAAATTACAACGTTTACAATCTTCTTCGGAACGACAATGATTTTCTTTGGAGTCTTGCCGTCAATCCACTTCTGCGAACGTTCGTCGGCCAATACCGCCGCCTGAATAGCGTCCGAAGCTTCATCTGCTGCAAATTCCATATTGAAACGTGCCTTTCCGTTGAAAGAGATGGTATAGTTGACAGTATCTTCTTTCAGATATTCTTCATTGTATGCAGGCCATTGGGCGTCGCATACGGAAGTCTCGTGTCCCAATACGTCCCACAACTCTTCGCAGACATGCGGAGCGAAAGGAGCGAGCGTGATAACGAGCTGTTCCAGAATCTCTTTCTTGCTGCATTTCAGGTTGAAGAGTTCGTTTACGCAAATCATGAATGCGCTGATAGATGTATTGTAAGAGAACTGTTCAATATCACCTGTCACTTTCTTAATCAATTTATGAAGGCTCTTCAACTCTTCTTTCGTTGCAGGTTCGTCCGTCACCAGATATTCGTCCGTGCGGCTGTAGAACAACGACCAGAATTTACGGATAAAACGGTGTACACCGTCGATTCCGTTGGTATCCCACGGTTTAGACTGTTCTACCGGGCCGAGGAACATTTCGTACATACGAAGTGTATCTGCACCGTATTTCTCAACAATCATGTCCGGATTGACTACATTGAACATTGATTTACTCATCTTTTCAACTGCCCATCCGCAAACGTATTTTCCGTCTTCGAGGATAAACTCGGCTGTTTTATATTCAGGACGCCATGCTTTGAATGCTTCCAAATCCAAAACATCATTGGATACGATATTTACGTCTACATGGATAGGAGTAACTTCGTATTGATCTTTCAGGTTCAGTGAAACGAAAGTATTGGTATCTTTGATACGGTATACAAAGTTGCTGCGACCTTGAATCATTCCTTGATTTACTAACTTTTGGAATGGCTCTTCCATTACAGACACACCCATGTCGTACAAGAATTTATTCCAGAAACGAGAATAAATCAAGTGCCCTGTTGCATGTTCGGTACCACCTACATATAGGTCTACATTTTTCCAGTACTGGTCAATTTTCGGATCAACTAATGCCTTATTATTATGCGGGTCCATGTAGCGGAGATAGTAAGCCGAAGAACCGGCGAATCCCGGCATGGTGTTCAGTTCCAGCGGGAAGACAGTTACATGGTCAATCTTCTCATTTTCTACTACACATTTGTTTACTGTATCCCAAGCCCATTTCGTTGCGTGTCCCAATGGAGGTTCACCGGTTTCGGTAGGCAGGAATTTAGCGACTTCCGGAAGTTCAAGCGGCAGGCTGGCTTCGTCGATCATATAAGGCATTCCGTCTTTGTAGTAAACAGGGAACGGCTCACCCCAGTAACGTTGGCGAGAGAAAATAGCGTCACGCAGACGGTAGTTCACTTTCACACGGCCCAGATTGTGCTCTTTTACATATTTCTTGGTCGTTTCTATCGCTTCTTTGATAGTCAGTCCGTTCAGTGAAAGATCACAGTAAGGAGTGACATCCGGACGCGGAGAGTTACACACGATACCTTCTTTTGCATCGAAACTTTCTTCGCTAACATCACAACCTTCTACCAACGGACGGATTTCTAATCCGAAATGTTTGGCAAATGCATAGTCGCGGCTATCATGAGCAGGTACAGCCATAATAGCTCCTGTTCCGTATCCGGCCAGTACGTAATCGCTGATCCATACGGGTACTGCTTCACCTGTGAACGGATTGATGGCATACGAACCACTGAATACACCGGTAACGCTACGGTCGGCAATGCGTTCACGTTCCGTACGTTTTTTGGTACGGTCGAGGTAAGCGTCTACTTCTGCTTTTTGTTCAGGAGTCGTTAATTGTGCCACCAATTCACTTTCCGGAGCTAATACCATAAAAGTAACACCGAACATGGTATCTGCACGAGTGGTGAAAATTGTGAATTCGAGGTCACTGTCTTTTACTTTGAATTGCACTTCAGCACCTTCCGAACGTCCGATCCAGTTTCTTTGGGTTTCTTTCAGAGAATCTGTCCATTCGATCGTGTCCAATCCATCAAGCAAGCGTTGTGCATACGCAGATACACGCAAACACCATTGGCGCATTTTCTTCTGGATAACAGGAAAACCGCCACGTTCGCTGACTCCGTCTACTACCTCGTCGTTAGCCAGTACAGTTCCTAATTCGGCACACCAGTTTACCATTGTTTCACCCAGATAAGCGATACGATAGTTCATCAGGATTTCCTGCTTTTCTTTTTCGCTTTTGGCGTTCCATTCTTCGGCAGTGAAACTGATTTCTTCGCTGCAAGCGGCGTTCAGTCCTTTGTTTCCGTAGATGGCGAAGGCTTTTTCCAGTTCTTCGATAGGACGGGCTTGCTGTTCATCGTTGCAATAATAGCTGTTGAACATTTTTTGGAAGGCCCATTGCGTCCAGTGATAATATTCCGGGTCGCACGTGCGGATTTCACGGTTCCAATCGAAAGAGAAACCTATTTTGTCCAACTGCTCGCGATAGCGGTCGATATTGTTGACGGTAGTGATTGCAGGATGCTGTCCGGTCTGGATGGCATATTGCTCGGCAGGCAAACCGTAAGCGTCATATCCCATCGGGTTGAGTACATTGAAGCCCTGCAGTCGTTTGTAACGGG
>ERZ835880.1509-NODE-1509-length-18594-cov-4.833810_pt1 | contig 18594 bp, 20 predicted proteins | sample MGYA00519944_ERZ835880 | MGnify/ENA primary metagenome ERZ835880 (study PRJEB31850, sample SAMEA3708787) | human gut metagenome | biome: human gut; feature: human-associated habitat; material: faeces | place: China | collected 2014 ... | reverse complement strand
GGCGCGCACCTATTGGGAAAGCGGCAATATCAGGAATAAGGACGGCGAGACCGTCCCCATAGAAATGAGGCGATGACCATGAAATATGCGGCAAAGAAGATCGTGTGGATGCTGCTGACCATGGTCATCGTCTCATTTTTGGCCTTTCTGGCCTTTCGCATCATCCCCGGCGATCCCACCGCCAAGCTGCTGGGCGAACAGGCCACCCCGGAGCGGGTGGAGGCCCTGCGGCAGGAGCTGGGGCTGGACCGCCCGTTTCTGGAGCGGTACGTCAGCTGGCTGGGGGATTTCGTCCGGGGGGACATGGGCTCGTCGTACAATTACAGTATGCCGGTGAGCCAGATGCTGCAGGGGAAAATTCCCGTGACGGGGCTTTTGACCCTGCTGTCGTTTCTGCTGATCGTGGTGCTGTCCATCCCGCTGGGGCTGTTCACCGCCCGACACAGCGGCGGGGCGCTGGATAAGGCCCTGACGGTGGTGAATCAGGTACTGATGGCGGTGCCGGCCTTCTTTACCGGCATCCTGCTGACGTACCTGTTCGGCCTGCTGCTGCGGTGGTTCGTGCCGGGGAGCTTCGTCTCACCGGCGGAGAGCTTCTGGCAGAGCGCCGGCTATCTGGTCTTCCCTGCCGCCGCCATCGCCATCCCCCGCATCGCCATGACGGTGAAGATGCTGCGGGGCGCCATTCTCTGCTGGCGGAGATGAACAAGGACTATGTCCGCACCTCGTACAGCCGGGGCAACGACCGGCGGGCCACCCTGTACCTCCATGTGCTGCGAAACGCCCTGCCGCCGGTGGTGAGCTTTCTGGCCATGACGGTGGCAGATATTGTGGCGGGCTCTGTGGTCATCGAGCAGGTCTTTGCCATTCCGGGGCTGGGGCGGCTGCTGCTGACCTCTATTTCCAACCGGGACTATCCGGTGGTGCAGGCCATCGTGGTACTGGTGGCCTTCTGGGTGGTGCTGGTGAATCTGCTGGCGGACCTGATCAACCAGCGGCTGGACCCCCGGCTGCGGCTGACGTGACAAATCGGAAAAAGAAAGGTGGGAGCGGGCCTTGCTGCTGAACGAAAAAAAGAATCACTATCTGCGGACGGGGCTGATCCTCACCGGATTGATGACGGCCCTGGCCCTGGTGGGCTGCGTGTGGACCCCCTATTCCCCCACGGCCATGTCCGGCAGCGAGAAATTCCTGGCCCCGTGCCTGCGGCACCTGTTCGGCACGGACAACTTCGGCCGGGACATTTTCAGCCGGGTGCTGGCCGGGGCGGGCACCACCTTCTTCATCAGCGCCGCCACCGTGTGCATCGGCGCGGCGGCGGGCACCCTGGTGGGGGCCTTTACCGGCTATTTCGGCGGCGTGGTGGACGAGGTCCTGATGCGCCTGAATGACGCGCTGACCGCCTTTCCCAGCATCCTGCTGGCCCTGGTGTTCATCTCGCTGCTGGGGTTCGGCAAGTACAACGTGATCCTGGCCCTGGGCGTCGCCTTTGTGCCCAGCTATGCCCGGGTGATCCGCAGCGAATTTGCCCGGCACCGGGAGATGAACTATGTCAAAAGCGCCCGGCTCATGGGAGCGGGGCATCTGCGCATTATGTTTCTGCATATTCTGCCCAACACCCGGCAGGTGCTCCTGCCGACGCTGGTGATCGGGTTTAACAACGCCGTGCTGGCGGAGGCCAGCATGAGCTATCTGGGCATCGGCGTGAAGCCCCCGGACGTGTCCCTGGGGTATATGCTGTCCGAGTCCCAGAGCTATATGGCCAGGGCCCCCTGGTATATGCTGACGGTGGGCGGCGTGATCGTGCTGCTGATTTTAGGCGTCAGCCTGCTGGGCGAGGGGCTCCAGCGAAAGCAATGGGGGAGGTGACGGTATGCTGGAAATTCGCGATCTGCATGTGCAGTTTCACGAGGCGGACCACGAGGCGGTGCGGGGCATCGACCTGACGGTGGGCGACGGCGAGATCGTGGGCCTGGTGGGTGAATCCGGCAGCGGCAAAACCGTCACGGCCATGATGATCTCCGGTCTGCTGCGGCCGGAGCAGGCGGCCTTCCGGGGCCAGATTCTGCTGGACGGGCGGGACCTGCTGACCAGCAGCGGCGACACCCTGCGCAGCATCCAGGGCCGGGACATCTGCGTGGTGTTCCAGGAGCCCATGAGCGCCATGGACCCCACCATGCGGATCGGCAAGCAGGTGGAGGAGTGCCTGCGGGTACACACGGACCTGCCGCCGGGAAAGCGGCGGGAGCTGGCCCTGCAGGCCCTGCGGGACGTGGACCTGCCGGAGGCGGAGGAGGTATACCGGAAGTATCCCCATGAGCTGTCCGGCGGCATGCTGCAGCGGGCCATGATCGCGGCGGCCATCATCCGCAATGTGGGTGAGTATGGCGGCGGCTACACCGTGTATATGGGCGAGATCAATGACATTGGCGGCATCTGCCTTTCGTTGTTCCTGGGCATGGCTATGATCACCCTGAAGCTGTGGCAGCTGGCAGAGCTGGCCCTGCCGCTGATCGTGCTGCTGGCCGGGCAGACCCTGTTCATGATCCTGTATGTGGTGCTGGTGGTGTTCAACATCATGGGCCGCGATTACGACGCGGCGGTGATCGTATCCGGCACCTGCGGCTTTGGCATGGGCGCAACGCCCAACGCTATGGCCAACATGCAGGCCATCTGCGATAAATATTCGCCCTCGGTCAAGGCGTATCTGCTGATCCCGCTGGTGGGCAGTCTGTTTGCGGACTTTCTGAACAGTCTGGTCATTACGGTGTTCATCAATTTTATCTGAAGCTGATCTTTACAGTTCGGGCGGGCTTCCGCACCGGGAAAGGAGACGTGCAATGTCGCTTTATCACCATCTGAAAACGTGGCTCGGAAAAAAGCGGGAGCATCCCCATGAGGAAGAAACCGTGGCCGTGCCGGAAATCCATACCGGCAAGGTGGCACATCATACGGATGCGGACGGCACTCCGGCGGCAGATAAGCCGATCCACTATGATAACGTGGCTATCCCGGAAGTGCATATCCACCCGCGGCGCAAATAACCCCGATTGCAAAAAAAGAATAGTTCCACGCCGGACAGCCCGGAGCGAATGCACAGGCTGTTCCGGATCACAGGAAGCAGAAAAGCTCCCGTCCATCAGGACGGGAGCTTTTTTGCTTGCGGTAAGATCAGCGGCTTAGAGGAACACGTACTTGAGGATGAACAGCACGGTCAGCACATACATCAGGGGGCTGATCTTCTTTTCCTTGGCCTTGCCGGTGACCAGATTGATCAGGGTCCAGGAGATGACGCCGATGGCGATGCCCTCGGAAATGCTGTAAGCGGTGGGCATGGCCAGAATGGTCAGGAAGGCGGGGATGCCCTCGCTGGGGTCATTGAAGTCGATCTTGACGGCAGAGCCCATCATGTAGAAGCCCACGATGATCAGGGCCGGAGCCGTTGCAAAGGACGGGATGGTGAGGAACAGAGGGCTGAAGATGGTTGCCAGCAGGAACAGGATGCCGGTGGTCATAGCGGTCAGACCGGTGCGGCCGCCCTCGGTGACGCCGGAAGCGCTCTCGACGAAGGTGGTGGTGGTGGAAGTGCCCAGCACAGCGCCTGCGCAGGTGGCGATGGAGTCGGCCATCAGTGCGCCCTTGATGTGGGGCAGCTTGCCGTCCTCGTCCAGCATGTCGGCCTTGGAGGCAACACCGATCAGGGTGCCCAGAGTATCGAACAGGTCAACGAACAGGAAGGAGAACATGACGGCGAAGAAGTTCAGGATGCCAACGCCGGAGAAATCGGTCTTGAATACCTGACCGAAGGTCTTGCCCAGCGCGGAGAAGTCGAAGCTGACGAAGGCGGTGGGAATGACGGAGTACATGCCTGCGTCGGGGTTGGGAACATAGATGCCGGCAATCTCGCAGAGGATGCCCAGCACCCAGGTGATAAGAATGCCGTACAGGATGCCGCCCTTGACCTTCTTTACCAGCAGGATGGCGGTGATCACGATACCCAACAGGGCAAGGATCGCGCCCATGCCCACGCTGGAGAAGGTCTCGCCCTTGAAGTGCTGGTAGGTGACGAGGGTGGAATCGCTGTTGACGATCAGTTTTGCGTTCTGCAGGCCAACGAAAGCAACGAACAGGCCGATGCCCACGCTGACGGCGCTCTTCAGGGTCATGGGGATGGCATTGAAGATGCCCTCACGGACATTGGTGAGGGACAGCACGATGAAGATGATGCCCTCTACAAAGACGGCCATCAGGGCCAACTGCCAGCTGTAGCCCATGGTGAGAACGACCGTGTAGGAGAAGTAGGCGTTCAGGCCCATGCCGGGTGCCAGTGCAAACGGATAGTTGGCAAGCAGAGCCATAAGCGCAGTGCCAACAAAGGATGCCAGCGCGGTGGCGATCAGAACGGCTTCCGAATCCATGCCGGAAGCAGAAAGGATGTTGGGATTGACCGCAAGGATGTAAGCCATGGTCATGAAGGTGGTGATACCTGCCATGATCTCGGTCTTGACATCGGTGTGGTTCTCCTTCAGATGAAAGATGTTTTCTAACATGAGGAACCTCCTGATTCAGATAAAACATCCCGTCCGTGCGTGGGACGAGAAAGAACAGAACCTATTGTAACATTTTACAAAAGCATTTGTCCACAGAATAAACACACTTTTTTCATTTTCTGTCCAAAAATCGCAAATGAGTATGACTTTGAAGGTTTTCTGCGGGTCTGCCACAAATTTTGATGGAGAAAAAACACTGCTTTTGAAAAGATACGAAACAGCGATGAATTAAAAGGAATAAAAGTATACGAATCGGATTCCTGAATTTAAAATATACGCTATGGCCCTGTAAAAGTGCACACTGTTGGGAAAGCAGCACCAGTGGTATCCTTTTGCCATAGCCCAGCACACCAGGGCGGAAAGGAGCTGATACCCAACACCATGGGGCAGACAAAACAGGCCAGAGGGCTGGCCAGCCTGAGCCGAGCCACGGACACCCTGAGCACCCTGCTGGCACAGCAGGTGCGGGAACTGAATGCCCGGCAGAAGGCGGCAAAAAAGGAAGGCGCATCGGGAGCAGGCACCATGAAAGACCTCAAGGAGGCCACGGCGGTGCTCAAGGATCTGGCCGGTGTAGCCAAGACCCTGAACGATCAGGGGGCACAGGCAGAAGGAGCGGAGTGCGGCGTGGTGCTGCTGCCGACGGTGGAGGAAGAACCATGAGCATTGTACAAGCAAGAGCGCCGGTGGTCTGGCGGCCCCAGCCGCGGCAGGCCGAATTTATGAGCCGCCCGGAACCGGAAGCGCTGTACGGCGGTGCAGCAGGCGGCGGCAAGAGCGACGCGCTGGTGATCGAAGCGCTGCGGCAGGTGCACATTCCGCACTACCGGGCGCTGATCCTGCGCAAGACCTACCCGCAGCTTTCTGATCTGGTGGACAAGAGCCAGGTGTACTACCACAGGGCGTTCCCGCAGGCACAGTACAACGCCACGGCCCATGTGTGGAACTTCCCCAGCGGGGCAAAAATTTACTTTGGCTCCATGCAGTACACTAAGGACCGTACCAATTATCAGGGCAAGGCCTTCGATTTTATCGGTTTTGACGAGCTGACCCACTTTGAATGGGAAGAGTACAGCTACATGATGAGCCGCAACCGTCCCACCGGCCCGGGCACCCGGGTGTACATGCGGGCCACCACCAATCCCGGCGGCATCGGCCACGGGTGGGTGAAGGCACGGTTCATCACGCCCGCACCACCCGGCACGCCTATCACCGAAGAATACACGGTAAAGCTGCCGGACGGCACCGAACAGAAGCTGCAGCGGGCGCGGGTGTTCATCCCTTCCAGCATTTTTGATAACCCCGCCCTGCTGGCAAACGACCCCGGCTACCTTGCAAGCCTTGCCAGTATGCCGGAAGCGGAAAAGCAGGCGCTGCTCTACGGCAGCTGGGACAGCTTTTCCGGGCAGGTGTTCACCGAATGGCGCAACGACCCGGCGCACTATCAGGACCAGCGCTGGACCCACGTCATCGCACCCTTTGCCATCCCTAAACACTGGCCCATCTGGCGCGGGTACGACTTCGGTTTTTCCAAGCCCTTTTCGGTGGGGTGGTATGCGGTGGACGAGGAGGGGCGGCTGTACCGCATCAAGGAACTGTACGGCTGCACCGGCCGCCCCAACGAGGGCCTGCGCATTGACCCGGTAGAGCAGGCCAAGCGCATCCGGGAAGCTGAGCAGAACGACCCGCTGCTGCGGGGCAGGGTGATCCACGGAGTGGCAGACCCCGCCATCTTTGACGAGAGCCGGGGCGAGAGCATTGCGGCCATGATGGAGCGCAGCCCGCATTTTTTGCACTGGCAGCCCGGGGACCACACCCGGCTGGCCGGTAAGATGCAGTTTCACTACCGGCTGCGGTTTGCGCCGGACGGACGGCCGATGCTGCAGGTGTTCAGCAACTGCAAGCATTTTATCCGTACCCTGCCAAACCTTGTGTACGACGAGAGTAATGTGGAGGATATCGACACCCGGCAGGAGGATCACATCTACGACGAGTGCCGCTATGTGCTGATGGAGCATCCCATCAGCCCGCCCGAGGCTTCTGCCGCGCCGCCAAGGCCGGACGACCCGCTGGAACTGCACCGGCAGGCGCGGGTCTACCGCATCTGAAAAAACAGGACAGAAAGGAAAGAACTATGGAAGATACAAGAGCAGAAGCTTTGCCCATCGGCGCGGCAGAGGCGGCGGCTGCATTGCAGACGCTGCAGCGCTACAAGGCGGGCAAGGCGGCGCTGGACAAGCGCCTGATCGATAATGAGCTGTGGTTCCGCATGGGACACTGGAAAAACTACCGCGACCCGCTGATGCCCGGCAAGGCGCAGCCTTCCAGCGGGTGGCTGTTCAACAGCATTGCCAACAAGCACGCCGATGCCATGGACAACTACCCCGAGCCCATGGTGCTGCCTCGGGCGGCAGACGATCAGGCCACAGCGCAGGCACTTTCCAGCGTGCTGCCGGTGGTGCTGGAGCAGGCGGATTACGAGCAGGTGTACAGCGATGTCTGGTGGCGCAAGCTCAAGCAGGGCACCGGCGTTACCGGCATCTTCTGGGACCCGGCGGCGCGCGGCGGGCTGGGCGACATTGCGGTGCGCAGCGTCAACCTGCTCATGCTCTACTGGGAGCCGGGCGTGCAGGATATTCAGGACTCGCCGGATCTGTTCCACCTCAGCTTAGAGGACACCGCCCGGCTGACCGCGCAGTACCCGCAGCTGGCAGGGCACGCCGCCGGGGTGGTGGACGTGCCCCGGTACATCCACGAGGATGGCCAGACCACCGCCAACAAGAGCGTGGTGGTGGACTGGTACTATAAGCGCCCGGACGAGAACGGCAAATTGCGTCTGCACTACTGCAAGCTTTGCAACGGCGTGGTGCTGTATGCCAGCCAGAACGACCCGGCGCTGGCGGCGCGCGGATTGTACGACCACGGCAAGTATCCCTTTGTGTTCGACCCGTTGTTCGTGGAGGAGGATTCCCCTGCCGGGTTCGGCTATATCGACGTGATGAAGGACTGCCAGAATGCCATTGACAAGATGAACCACGCCATGGACGAGAACGTGCTGCTGGCCTCCCGCCAGCGGTATGTGCTCAGCGATACCGCCGGTGTGAACGAGGAGGAACTGGCCGACCTGAGCCGGGACATCGTGCACGTTGTGGGCCGCCTGAACGAGGACAGCTTCCGTCCGCTGCAGACGGCGGGCTTGCAGGGCAACAGCCTGAGCTACCGCAACAGCCGCATTGAGGAGCTGAAGGAGATCAGCGGCAACCGCGACCTGACGCAGGGCGGCACCACCGGCGGCGTGACCGCCGCCAGCGCCATCGCTGCCCTGCAGGAGGCGGGCAGCAAGCTGAGCCGGGATATGCTCAAGAGCGCCTACCGCGCCTTTGCAAAGCAGTGCTACCTCATCATTGAGCTGATGCGGCAGTTCTACGACGAGCAGCGGGTGTTCCGTATCACCGGGCAGCGCGGCGAGAGCGAATTCGTGCCCTTCTCGGCGCAGGGGCTGCGCGCAAAGCCTGTGCCCGCCGTGGGCGGGGTGGAGCTGGGCAGCCGGGAGCCTGTCTTTGATATCGTGGTCAGCGCCGCCAAAAAGAGCACCTTCAGCCGCCTGTCCCAAAACGAGACCGCCAAGGAGTGCTACAAGCTGGGCTTCTTCGACCCCGCCAACGCAGATGCTGCCCTTGCGGCGCTGGAAATGATGGACTTTGAAGGGGTGGAAAAGGTGCGCGCCCGGGTGCGGCAGAACGGCACGCTGGCGCAGCAGCTGGTGCAGCTGCAGGGGCAGATGGCAAGACTGACCGCCGCCCTTGCACAGCAGCCCGGCGGCACCCAAACGGCGCAGGACACTGCCGGCCTGACGGCACAGCTGCCGGTGGCGGCGGCTGCCCGCACCATGAACTGGAACGGAAAGGAGGTGAAGTGAGATGATCAAGGTATGTTACAGCGAGCTGGACGGCCCCAAGGGCTTGAGCCTGCGGTTGGAAGCCGCCGGTCACGCGGGCTACGCGCCCGCCGGGCAGGACATCGTATGCGCTGGCGCAAGCACCCTGATGCAGGCACTGGTGTACCTGCTGGCAGGGGAGGAGAGCGCCCGCAGCGATGCATGGGACGAGCCGGAGGGCCCGCGCCTTGCCGTGGCAGCACAGGCCCCGGTAGCGCCGTGGGTGCAGGGCGCATTTGAACTGGCCAAGGCGGGCTTTACCCTGCTGGCAGAGCGCTACCCGGACAACCTGCGCTTTGCGGATGTGAGCCGCAGCGGACAGCAGAGCATGATGGACTTGCAGCTGTTTGCAGAAGGGGAAGCCGCACCTGCGTTGAGCCCGGAGCAGACCCGGCAGGCGGTGGCTGCGGGCACGCTGAAGCCGGAAGCCCCCGCTGCGCAGCCGGAAGCGCCCCGGCAGACCCCGGCAGAGCCGGAGCCGCAGCCGGAAACACCCGCACAGCCGGAGCGCCCGGTATTGCCGCCTCCGCCGCTGCCGGTGCAGAACACGGTGCGCAGCCTGCACGCCCGCTGGGCGGCAGAGGAAGCGGCCATGCGCCGCAGCCAGCCGGGCTTTGACCTGAAAGCAGAGCTGAAGAACCCGGAGATGCGCCGCCTGATGCAGCTGCCCGGCATGCGAGTGCAGGACGCCTACCGCCTTGCCCACTACGAGGATGCCCTGCGTGCCACGGCACAGACCGTGGAGCAGGGGGTAGTGGAGCGGGTGCAGCAGCGCGCCGCGCGTCCGCTGGAAAACGGCCTGCGCCCCGGCGCAGCTGCCTCGGTACGGCCGGACGTAGCCGCCATGACCCGCGCCCAGCGGGAAGCCTTGGAGCGCCGTGTGCTGCACGGTGCACAGATCGAACTTTAACCTGACAGGAGAAAGGAAAAAAGCATGATGAATTTTAACATCCAGCTGTTTGCGGACGCGCAGACCAACACCACCGGCACTATGTCGGTGGAGATGAAGACCTTTTACGAGAAGCGCCTGATCGATCAGGCGGAGCCGCGCCTTGTGCACGACCAGTTTGCGGATTACTACCCTGTGCCCCAGAACGGCGGCAAGACCATCGAGTTCCGCAAGTACGACAGCCTGCCCAAGGCCAGCACTCCGCTGACCGAGGGTGTTACCCCCAACGGTCAGGCCCTGAACGTGACCAGCATCACCAGCGATCTGCACCAGTACGGCGGCTGGACCCCGCTGACCGATGTGCTGCAGATGACCGCCATCGACAACAACGTGGTGCAGGCCACCCGTGTGCTGGCAAGTCAGGCAGGCCGCACCATGGACAGCATCACCCGCGATGTGCTGGCGGGCGGCACCAACGTCATCTACGCCCCGAAGCTGGGCGCAGACGGCACCGAGACCGCCGTTACCAGCCGCAAGGCGCTGGACAAGAGCTGCACTCTGACCCCGAAGCTGTTCTTTCAGGCGGCGGCGCAGCTGGGCGCAATGAACGCCGACCCCATCGGTGACAGCTACGTTGCCATCATCCACCCCTATGCGGCCTATGACCTCAAGACCTGCAAGGAGTTCATGGAGGTGCACAAGTACGCCGACCCCGACACCATGTTCCGCGGCGAGATCGGCAAGCTGGGCAACATCCGCTTTATCGAGACCAGCGAGGCCAAAATCTGGAAGGACGACACCTGCCCGGCGGGTCTTGCGGTGTTCGGCACGCTGGTGCTGGGTGCCCACGCCTACGGCGTGACCGAGCTGGAGGGCGGCGGCCTTGAGCACATCGTCAAGCAGCTGGGCTACGGCGACGACCCGCTGAACCAGCGCGCCTCTGTGGGCTGGAAGGGGATGCGCGCCGCCGAGCGTCTGGTGGAGCAGTACATGGTGCGCATCGAGAGCGTGTCCAGCTACTCTGCCACCGCTGCCGCCAACTAAGGAGGTGCCCATGGCTGAAAAGAATGTGCGCATCCGGCTGTTCAAGGACAACAGCCGCTACAAGGGTGACCTGTTCGTCAGTGTCAACGGCGTGAACTACAAGATCCGCCGTGGCGTGGAAGTGGAGGTACCGCCCGCTGTGGCCGAGGTCCTGGAGCACAGCCAGCGTCAGGACGAGCTGACCGCTGCCCGCATTGCCGCTGCGGAGAACGCGGCACAGTAAAAACAACGCTGCCCGGCTGGGAGAAATGCCCCCGGCCGGGCTTTTTATAAAAAGGATGTGATGAGATGACCATAGGAGAGGCTTTGGAGCGTGCCGAGCAGCTGCGCCCCAACTGCCGCATTGAGACTGAGACCCGGCTGCAATGGCTGCGGGAGGCGGACGCCCTGCTGCGCACAAAGCTATTTGACCGCGCCGCCGCCGGGGCGTTTGCCGCCTTGGGCGAGACCGACCGCTACGCCGGGGAGCAGGCACAGTACAACGCCCTGTATGCAGAGTTGGCGGTCTGGCTGCGGCAGAACTACCCGCCCCGCAGCCGGGCGCAGTGGCGCTGGTAAGGAGGTGAGGTGATGGTACTGGCAGACAGAATACGGCTTGCCAACACCCGGCAGCTGCTGCGGGCCTTTGGCGGCCTGAACGAGACCTACGGCTGCTCGGAAGCAGAGTACAGCGCCGGAGTGAACTTTTCCACCCGGGATTTCCCCGCACTGAGCACCCGCACCCCCCGCCGCAGACTGCGGGCACTGACCGGGCTGAACGGGATGTATCACCTGAACGGTCTGCTGACTGTCTGCGGACGGGATGTCGTTTATACCCCAGACGATGCCGCCGCCCCGGCGGTGACAAAGCCGGACGCCGTGACCGACGGCCGCAAGGCGCTGGTGGGCATCGGCACAAAGATCCTGATCTTCCCGGACAAGCTGGCCTTTGATACGGCAGACGGCAGCGTGACCGCACTGGGAGCACTGTGGACGGCGGCGGGCAAAAGCGTGACCTTTGCCCCCTGTGATGCCGCAGGCAAGACCTATCAGGTGGAGGCCTTTGGCCGGGAGGAGCCCGCCGAACCGGCAGACGGACAGCTGTTTTTAAAGGTAGAGGATGCCGACCATCCGTGGCGGTACGACAGCACGCTGGAGATGTACAGCAAAAACTCCGGCAGCTGGACAGCCATCCCGCTGGAATACTGCCGTATCACGGCGGCAGGGCTGGGCAAGCTGTTCCGGCAGTGGGACACCGTGACCGTGCAGGGCGCAGCCGCCGAAGCGGCAGGGCAGAGCCCGGAGCTGAACGGAGATCAGATCGTGTATGACGTGGGCGAGGACTGGCTGCGGGTGCGCTGCACCCCACAGGGCGAGTATTTCTACGGCACACTGGTGCAGAACGCCGCCGCCGCCCAGTGGCAGAGCATGGACGGCAAACAGCACCGCAGCGTGGAAGCCGCCCAGACGGTATCCATGGAGCGCCGGGTGCCGGAACTGGATTTTGTGACCGAGTGCGACAACCGGGTGTGGGGCTGCAACAGCAAAGAAAACGTTATCTACGGCTGCAAGCTGGGCGACCCCACCAACTGGTTCAGCTACCGGGGCATCGCCGCAGACAGCTACGCCGTCACCGTGGGCAGCGATGGTGCCTTTACCGGAGCAGCTTCCTGCATGGGCTATGCGCTGTTCTTTAAAGAGAATACCCTACACAAGCTGTATGGCTCCAAGCCTTCGGATTTTCAGCTTTCCAGCCTGCGCTGCCGGGGCGTGGCAAAAAACGCCGCCCGCAGCCTGTGCGTGCTGAACGAGACGTTGTATTATCTCTCGCCGGACGGCGTCATGGCGTGGGACGGCAGTCTGCCCACCAAGGTGTCCGGCGCGCTGGACGCTGCAAAGCTTTCCAACGTGCAAAGCGCTGTGGGTGGTGCGCTGGATGGCCGGTATTACCTGCACATCTCCCGGGAGGATGCCCGGCTGCTGGTCTATGATACCGAGAAGGGGCTGTGGAGCGAGGAGGACGTCTGCTCCTGCGATATGACCAGCACCGGTGGGCAGCTTTATCTGTGGGACGGACAGGTGCTGTGGGCGGCAGACCCCACCCGCGAGCCGGACTGGCAGAGCACCGACGGTGTGGAAACGGACATTCCCTTTGAACTGGTCACAGGCGATGTGGGACTGGACGGCACCGAGCAGCGGTACCTCTCCCGGCTGACTTTGCGGCTGGAGGCTGAGTGCACCAGCACAGTAGAAGTGGCGGTGAGCTATGACGGCGGCGCGTGGGAGACAGTGGCCTCCCTTGCCGCCCAAGGCAGCCGCCGCAGCTATGACCTGCCCTTTGTACCCCGGCGGTGCGGGTCGCTGCGGCTGCGGCTGCGCGGCAAGGGGCAGATCACCCTGCGCGGACTTGTGCGCACCATCGCCCCGGCAAAGGGAAAAATATGGGAGGAGGATGCCTCATGGCAAGCATGAACGGCCTGAGCAAACTGGGCCTGCCCAAGTTCAGCGATCACATGGACCCGGAGGATGCCCGGGCACTGCGCAGCTATCTGTACCAGATGCAGGAGCAGCTGCAGTATGTACTGACCAATCTGGATACAGAAAATATGTCCGATACCCTGCGCAGCAAGCTGCAGGGATTATAAGAAAGGAGAATTATATGGCATCCAAAAAGAAGGAGGAACTGCTGCAGCCGGAGGTGCAAACGCAGGCACAGCCCGCTGCGCAGTCCGCTTACAGCGCCGAGGGGCTGAACAGCCGCGCCGATGTGGAAAAGGCCATGGCAAACGTCAGCTACCGCCCCGGTCAGCAGGTGACCGATGCGGCCGACGCCCTGAAGCAGTGGCAGCAGAACCGCCCCGCAGACTACCAGAGCAGCTATCAGGATAAGATCAACAGCCTGCTGGGACAGCTGCTGGAACGGGAGAATTTTCAGTACAGCTACACCCGTGACCCGCTTTACCGCCAGTACGAGCAGCTGTATACCCAGAACGCCCACAATGCCAGCGCGGACGCGGCGGCACAGGCTGCTGCTCTGACCGGCGGTTACGGCTCCAGCTATGCCACCAGTGCGGCGCAGCAGGCCTATCAGCAGCAGATCGGCGGGCTGGCCAGCGCCATCCCCACCCTGTACAATCTGGCGCTGGATACCTACCAGAGCGGCGGCGAAGAACTGGTGAACCGGCTGGACCAGCTGAACGGACAGGAGCAGAACGCCCAGACCCTGTACGACCGTCAGCTGCAGGACTACTACACCCAGCTGCAGCAGAAGGGCGAAGCGTACAACGACGCCTATGCCAAGGACTACGGCCAGTATCAGGAGCACCTGAATCGGCTGGACACCCTGCACGGCTACTACACCGCGCAGGAGCAGGCGGAAATCAGCCAGCGCCAGCAGACTTTCAATAACATCATGACGGTGTTGGGCGTCATCGGGGACGTGGTGCAGCTGGCCATTACCGGCACCACCGGTCTGGGCACGTTGGCGGGCAGCCTGCTGAACACCGGGTACAACATCTACTCCGGCAACCGCGCCTACGAGGCCGAGCGCGCCGATACCCAGTGGAGCCAGCAGATGCAGGAAAAGCAGCGGCAGGACGCACTGACCCAGCAGCAGTACGACAACACCGCCAGCGAGCGCGCCTATCAGGATGCGCTGAAGCAGCAGGCCTTTAACAACAACGTGACCAGTCAGAAGCTGAACATTGCCAAGGGCGAGTGGGCACTGAAGCAGGCTAACGCCCAGCAGAAGGCCGCACAGGCCGCCAGCAGAGCAGCGGCTGCGGGCAAAAAGTCCGGCAGCTCCAGCAGCGGAAAGGCCACCGGAGTTTGCATCGTTGTCAGTGTTGCCGCCCGTCGAGCCGCCGTTTCCAGACCCTCCGGCAGAGGAACCCGACCCAGAGCCGCCGCCCGAACTCGACGAATCCGAGCCGGAGCCAGAAGTATCCGAGCTACCGGGCTTTCCGGACTGCTGGGCGTCCTGCTCCTTCTGCTGCTCGACCTTATTCACCGTTGCCGCCACGCTATTGTTGGACAACCGATCGATGATCTTGGTGTTGGTGAGCACGATGGTTTTGCCATTGGCAAGCGTGACTTCGTTGTCCGGGGCCTCGGTGCCGTCCGCGTCGTCAGTGCCAAACACAATATGCGCGACCACACTTGCCCAAGCATATCCAGTCGTGGTGCCCAGGTCACTTTTGACCTCATGCCCTACGCGCGGTTCGCGTGCGGCATGTGCCTGTATCATGGACGGCACGGTCATGCCATAGGCAGAAACGCCAGCTATGACCAGCACCAGCGAGCACGACAGCAGCGCGTACGCCCGAGGCGCCAAGCCCAGTCGGCGTCGCATGCGCACCGCGGCGCCGCGCTTTGTCTGAGTGCCACCGGGCCGCATGCGTTCTCCTCCAACAAAAACACGCCGCTCGGGAGCGGCGCATTCATTCGAATCCATATTTGAGTGTATCAGCGAACCCAAAAGGTTGCGCAACGAATGAGCAAATTAAGGATGCGAATGGAAGCACCCATGCGATAAGCGGATACAAAGTATCTTTGTTGCACAACAAACTTATAGTCGCACGGGGAATTATGACTACCCCGTGCGTCGCGATGAAGACATACGGCAGGAGCAGGCTCGCCACCTAAATCGTGCGACGGGCCTCGATGGCGCGCCCAAGCGTAAGCTCGTCGGCATACTCCAGGTCGCCGCCCACGGGAAGGCCGCTCGCCAGACGCGACACCTCAACGCCCAGCGGCTTAATGGTACGCGCCAGGTAGCTCGCCGTGGTCTCGCCCTCGATATTGGGGTTGGTGGCGATAATGACCTCGGTGATATCCTCGTGCCCCAAGCGCGCCAACAGCTCACGAATGTGCAGCTGCTCGGGGCCAATCTTGTCCATGGGACTGATCACGCCGCCCAATACGTGGTAGAGACCATGGTAGCTGCCCGTGCGCTCAATCGCCTGGACATCGCGCGGCTCGCCCACCACGCAAATGCGAGTGGTATCGCGCATCGAATCCTGGCAGATGGAGCACTCGTCGGCCGTGGCGTAGTTAAAACAGCGGCTGCAAAAGTGAACCTCCTGCTTAACCTCCAGGATGGCCTCGGCCAGGCGACGCGCTTCCTCGGCATCGGCCTCGAGCAGGTAATAGGCGATGCGCTGAGCCGACTTGGGGCCAATGCCCGGCAGGCGGCCCAGCTCATCGAGCAGTTTTTGCAGGCTATGGTTGGCACTCATATATATGCGCGTCTTAGAACGGCATGCCCGGGATGTTGAGGCCGCCAGTGATGGCGCCCATCTGCTTGTTGGCGAGCTCGTTGACGCCGCGAACGGCCTCGTTGACGGCAGCCATGATCATGTCCTGCAGCATATCGACGTCCTCGGGATCGAGGGCATCGGGGTCGATGGTGAGGTTGACGAGCTCCATCTCGCCGTTAACGGTCACCTTGACCATGCCGCCGCCGGCAGAGGCGTCGACGGTCTGGGACTTAAGGTTTTCCTGCGCGGCGGCAAGCTGCTCCTGCATCTTGCGAGCCTGCTTCATCATTTGCTGCATGTTCATACCGGCCATGATGGCTCCTTTACGTGCGGCCGCGCGACAAGCTGCAAGGGCAGCCGGAGCGCGACGGGACTTTCAAACTCAAAAATCGTACCACGGCGCGGGGCAAGCAAGCGGGGCGGACACGCTACCTCAGTCGATATACATGTCCTCCAATACAAACCACGCGCAAAGATTATGCAAGGCCGAATTATGCAAGGTTGCATAATATCGCATACTCAATCTAGTAGAGCCGAATCCGGCATTTCATGTGTGCCACTAAATAGCTAAATGCCAAACCGCTGCTCGAGGCGAAGCACATGGCGGCAGGGTATAATTTAATTGTCATAGATAGCAATTTGGAGGTGCCCCATGAATGCCCCCGACGCGCTCCAAAACATCCGCTCAAAACACCCCGTTGCATATGTGGTTCTCTATCTCTTTGTCGGCTGGGCATTACTGGTTGTCATCACCCATGCTATAGCCTTTGGAGCAGAGCTGCTGATAGCCAGCTCGGACCAGCCCGTCGTCAAATGGGAAGCGACCGATGAGTGCACCGACGGAACTCGAACCATTTACTACAACAGCCCGTCCCTCTACCAAGAGTTCAAGGTCAAGATAAAGGACTCCAAGATTGTTGATGCCGAGCCGGGCGCTTTCTTGACAATCGGACGCCGAGCAAGTCGAGTACACGGACAGCCGCGCGACGTATCGTGTCGACCTCAGCACCCTAGGCCGACCGTCACGCGCTTGTCTACTCGAATGCGATATACGCGGCACCACACTACACATGTCCGAAATACAGATGCGCCCGGACAAAAGAAAGTGATATATGGCCGAGTCGGAAGAGACTAGGCATAGACTCGTCCGCCTTCGTAGGCAAAACGCAGGATGAGCGGGGCATTGTTACGCACGAAATCATCGAGTTCTTTGAGGTCCGCTTCGCTAAAGCCCTCATGTGACACCCAATTGAATGCCGGCAAGATACACTCCGCCGCGTCAAAACCCCAATCGCGCGGGCGCTCCACAACGACCTTCACCGTGTTGTCCTCACGGACTTCGGAATACGAAACTTGCGTATCGTCCTCGAGGCGGACATATTCCCACATCATAAGCTCGCTCCGTTCAAAGAAGTCTCTTCCTGAGCAGTATACCCGCCCGTACAGCTACTCCACCGGTTTGAAGATGGTGGACTGGCCGAAGACGCTGCGGATGAGGGCTTTGGCCTCGTCCTCGGTCTGCGGGATGCATGGGGCTGCGCCCTGATGGCCGAAGGGACTGCCCGTGCCGGGGTTGGACTCCCAGGGAGCTGCAGGAGCGTCCTCCTCTTTGGGGGCAGTTGCAGCGGGCTTGGGCGCGGGCGTCGCACCCGGCACGTCGAACGGAGGCAGATCGTCCCCGCTCACATCGCCTGCAAAGCCGCCGACCATGGCGTCATCGTAGGGCACCTGCTCGGATTCCCACGGTGCAGACTGCGCAGACGGCTGAGCCTTGGGAGCGGACGCGCGCTCGGGCGCTCGGGGCGCGGGCTCGGTCGGGAGCTTGCCCGTGGCAGGAGCGCCAGCGGGGTTGTCGGAGCGCAGCCAGGGGGCTTTGCCCAGGTCGGATGACTTGGGCGCAGGCGCGGCGGCGGGCTTGGGTGCCGGTGCCGGAGCAGCCGATTTGGCCGCGACGGGCTTAGGCGCCGACGGGGTCGGTGCCGCTATCGGTGCTGTTTTTGGCTGCGTCGCGTTGGCACTCGAGGATGCAGGGGCCGCCGAGGACACGGGTTGCGGGTCCGCAGATGCCGCAGCCCGTGCAGATGGAGAATGCTCCTCATGTTGAGGAGCCGGCGTGCCACCCCCATCCAGGACATAGTCGACGGTGCGACGACCGAAGACCGCGCTGATTGTCGGCAAGACCACCGACTGCGTATCGGCGCGACCGAGCATCTTGATGGCAAAGGTCGAACCCGCGGGGAACGAGACCGTGAGCTTGGAGCCATCGTCGGCCGTAGCGCGGGCGTTAAGCAAAAGCCCCGCGTAGGAGGCCTGCTGGGCCTTGACGCGCTCGACGACCTCGGCCCATTTGCGCTGGAGCTCACCGGCATCCTCGACCGCGGGGGTCTCGGCGGCGCCGGCGGCAGCAACCTGGGCGGCATTGTTGAGTTGGGGCTTGGGTGCCGGAGCGGCGGCAGGCGCGGGAGCCGTAGCCGGGGCAGCCTGGGGCGCGGGCGCCACAGGCTTGGGAGTCGCCACGGACGCAGGACGAGGCGCAGGCTGGGCCGCCGGAGCGGCGACACCGCGGTCCCAAGGCATGCCGCCCTGTTGCGCGGGCGCAGCGGCGGGGGCAGTGGACGGGGCAGGGGTGGCAGCTCGGGCACCCGAGATCAGCGTCGGCTGTTGTGACGCCACGGGCGCAGCCGTAACAGCTGCAGGCGCAGCGCCGGCAGCAGCCACGCTCGCCGCAACCATGGCCTCCAAGCGAGCTACGCGCTCAGCCAAAGCTTCAATCGTCAAATCGGCCTCGGGACGTGCCAGACGCGTGCAGGCGATCTCGAGCACCAGGCGCACGTCGCTCGCGCCCCTCATCTCCAGTGCGGCATCGTCGAGCACCGTCAGCACGCGGGCCAGGCGGTCGGCAGGATGCTCGCCAAAGGCAGCGGCCTCGGCAGCAAG
>ERZ835880.1490-NODE-1490-length-18761-cov-3.529028_pt1 | contig 18761 bp, 22 predicted proteins | sample MGYA00519944_ERZ835880 | MGnify/ENA primary metagenome ERZ835880 (study PRJEB31850, sample SAMEA3708787) | human gut metagenome | biome: human gut; feature: human-associated habitat; material: faeces | place: China | collected 2014 ... | reverse complement strand
GATGTTGGTGTAAGTGATGGTGCCGGTTTTCAGGCGGGGATGGTCATCCTCAATTTGAAACGGCCATGTTCCCCGTGTGCCCAGTGACGGGCGGTGGGGTGTTTCCGGGGCCTGACGGCTGCGGGTGATGCTGTTGTAGCTGCTCATTTTTTACCTCCACAGAGTTGCCGGGCGAAGGTGGCGGCGGAGATGTAGCCGCCCTTCTGCAAAGGGAAATGGCGCTGAATGGTGCGCAGATCTTTCATGCCGGTGAATTTCCGAATGTCAGATAGGTTCAGAAGCTGTCGCCCGCCGGTAAAGGCGAGGATTTGTTCCAGGTTGTCTCGATATGCGGGATGTTCCATAAGGGTCCTCCTTTTTGGGTATTGTCGTGATTGCGATTGGTGGGGCGATGCGTAGCTAATCTAAGCCGCCGCACTTCCGAGCCTATCTATGCCATGCCGTGGCCTCGCCGAGCTGAGCTATTCCGTTGCATTTCCTTGCTTCTCTGTGCGTTGCCTTAGCTAAGCGTTTCTCCGCTTTGCCGTTGCTGTTCCCAGCATCGCATAGCATTGCCGTGGCCGATCTTTGCGTTGCATGGCGTTGTCGTTGCTTTGCTGAACGATTCGCGGCCCTTCCGTAGCGCCTCGATGCAATGCTATGCCGTGGCTTTGCGCCTCATGACATTGCCCAGCATCTCGTCTCCATTCCATGGCAAATCATCGACGGGCTATGCCTTGCCGTTGCTATTCCCATCTGAGCATTTCCTACGCTTTTCTTTGCATTTCTCTTCCTTGGCTTTGCGTCGCCGTGCCACGCCTCACCATGGCAGTGCTGTGCAGCGCTTAGCTTTTCCGCTGCGTTACTGGATCTCCTCCCAGACGAACCGGCCCTTGCCGCTGTTCCGCCACTGGCCAATGCCGGAGTACCGTCCATAGTCCAGCCATTCCCGGACGGCCTTCTCGTGATCGTCGCTGAAGCAGACCACCCGGAACTCGCAGGTAGCGCCTGCGGGGATCTCCTCACTCATGGCAAGGCTGACGCGCTCGCCCTGCGCCGTCTGTGCTCTCAGGGGGCGCTGACACTCGCCAATAGTGCCGTCAAACTCCAGCGGGATCACGCGGGGCTCCGGGAAGATCAGCTTGTCGATCTCCTTCTTGTAAGCCTTGATTTTCTCACTGGCCGTACCCTTGATCTTGCGGAGACCGCCGCAGGTGTCCTTGAAGAAGCCTTTGATCTGGTAGTCATACAGGAACGGGGTGCCGTCCTCCAGTCGGGGGAACACCGTCATGGCCTTCTCTGCCACGACATCAGCGCCCAGCGCGGAGACTTCCTCCTCCACGGTGGCGGCATCGGGAGACTTGGAGCCAATGAACTCCCGGTAGATCTCCGGGTTGGCCGGGGACGTGCCCAGAATTGGCTCGGTGAAGGTGAGCTTTACTTTCAGTTCTTTCATGTTGTTTCTCCTTTTCGTGATTGCTGATTGCAAGTTGGTGTGAATTGGTGTATGTTTGGGGGTAAGGGGGGTATATGCGGTGCAGAGGGAATTTGAAGAATACGCCAAAGCGTTGGCGGAGACTTCACGAAAACAGCAGCAGGCCGAGGAAGTGGCCGAGAAGAAAGCCGAAGAAAAGCGTGTAAAGCGTGCGGACCTTCTTTTCGAGCTTTTCAAGGCGCTGGCTGTCGCCGGGGTCACGCTCCTTGTGGAGCATATCGGGGATATTTGGGCGTTCTTGCATAAATAACACCTCAGGAGGGATTGAAATGGAACCATCGGAAAGAAATAAACGAATTATTGCGATTGCAACGGGGATGTTTTGGTTTTTCATTGTGGGGTGGGTGTTGCTGGAAAGCCGCCCAGCCGGGCCATTTGAATTTCATTGGATTCGTAGCGGTACTACAGGCGAACGGCTTCCGTTAATTGCGAACATCTTCCTTTATGGTATCGCATGGGCGTTTTTCTCTATGATCCTGTCAGCTTGGGTATTTTTATTTGCCTTGTGCGTTTTCTTTTTCCTACATAGGAAAGATAAAAAACTTCACCAAAGGCATTACTACCCGCCATATGAAGAAGAGATGCACTATGGGGGAAAACTGGCATTTGCTCTCGTTTACATCACAACGGGAGCTTTGCTGCTTCTTCACATTACAAACTTGGTTGAAATCAAGATACCGTGGTTCAATTAAATCTTACTTTCTGGGTATAAAAATATTGTCCATGGGGACGCCGTAAAGATCGCAGAGGGAAAGCAGCTTGTCCGCCGGGGGAAATCGCTTGCCGATCTCCCAATTATAAATCGTGCGGCTGCTGACCCCAATGGATCTTGCGGCGTCTGTCTGCTTCATTCCACGGTTTACGCGGGCGGCGCGGAGGGTAACTTGAAAGCTCATAGCGCGAACTCCTTTCGTTCGATTTAATCTAACATTATAATACCACCGGCGAAAAGGGATGTCAAGCAAAAAGTTAGGTTAAAACGAAAAATAGTTCTTGCAATTCGATTTAAGATGACTTACAATGGATTTAACAACAAAGGGGGTGAAACCAATGGGGCAAGAAGAAATCTGTGCAGTCTTTGCGCGGAATCTAAATAAATTGATGGCACAGGAGAACCTGAAACAAAGCGATCTCGTATTAAAATTGAACGTGTCGAAAGCGCAGGTGTCAGATTGGTGCGCCGGGAAGAATATTCCCAGATCGAACTATCTGGCCGCAATCGTAGATCTGTTTGGCTGCCAGCTTTCGGATCTTATGAGCGAAAAACAGCCCGCCCCCACGAATGGAGACGGGCTGAGTGAAGAGGATAAGAGGATCATTGAGCTTTTACATCAGCTGACGCCGGAGAACCGGGAGCGGATCGTTGCGATAATAGAATCTCTTGCAAAGCTTGAATAGCAAGTTCCTGCTTTTCCGGGGACAGGGATCGCAATGCCAACAGGATTTCGAGGTCTGTCATGGGATGCTCCTTTCTGTTTGAAACCCCGGCCCGCCGAAGCGGGACCGGGGAAAGGGGAGGGGCCTGAGGATAGAATAGCACAGCGGCGGAATGGATTTGAGGACATTTTGTCGAAAGAAAATAAAAAGCCGCCTGAGTGCTGGAACACTCAGACGGCAAACGATACCACCAATCAGCAATCACGACAAAGCCCAAAGGAGGATCACTCACAGTATAGCACGATCCCCCTGGGTATGCAACAGGAGGAAAGGCAAAAATGGCAAAGAAAAGCAAATATGGCGTCCGCAAGGACGGGCTGCATGAGGCGATCCGCACCATCAACGGCAAGCGGGTAGCTTTTCGCGGCAAGACAGATCGAGAGATCGACCGCAAAATCTTAGAGTACCAGATGGAGGCGGAGAAGGGCCGGAATTTCCCGGTGATCGCGGATGAGTGGGAGCGGGAGCACGAGCGCGACGTTTCCGAATCGACGCGGCGGGTCTACAGCTACGCCGTGAAGCGGCTGAAAGAGGCGTTTCCGGGGCGGGCGTCGGAGATCGAGCCGGTGGACGTGAAGAACTACATCAAGCGCTTTGAGGCCCAAGGGCGAAGCGCCAACAGCGTCGGCATTGAGCTGGCCGTCTGCCGGATGATCTTCTCCCATGCCGTCATCAAGGGAGACATCAGGATCAGTCCGGCGGCGGAGGTCAAGAAAAGCCGGGGCCTGCCCTGCAAAAAGCGGGAGGCGCTGACGGAGGAACAGGAGGAGGCCGTGAAAGCGGCGGGAGTGGCAAAGGCGGCCCGCTGGTGGCTGTTTGGCTATCTGCTGCTTTACACCGGATGCCGCCGGGGTGAGGCGCTGGCGCTGACCTACAAGGACATCGACCGCAAAACCGGCGTGATCCATATCACGAAAAAGGTCAGCTACGCCACCGGCAAGCCGATTTTGGAAAACCACCTGAAATCGGATAACGGCCTGCGGGATATTCCTTTGCTGCCCCCTCTGGCGGCGGCGCTGCCGAAAAACCGGATCGGGCTGCTGTTCCCGGGGGATGATGGAGGCTATATGCGGCCCCATGAGATCACGCGGGAGTGGCGGCACTATTGCCGGGACGTGGGTCTGAATGAGATCCAGCAGGGTGCCAATGGTGAGACGGTGGAGACGTTCTCCATCACGCCGCACTGCTTCCGGCACAGCTTCGCCACGATCTGTTACGAGGCGGGGTTGGACCCCAGACAGGCGGCTGGCCTGCTGGGCGATACGCCGGAGGTGGTGGAAGCGGTTTACACCCACCTTAGACAGGACCGAAAGCAGACGGCAGCAGAGAAGCTGACGGCGTATTTTGAAGCTGTAAAGTAAAAACACTTTCGTGTGTATCTTTATGGAAGAAAATGGAAGCAAACTGTGAAGTTACTGTGAATGTCGTGGCATGATTTATGCAACATCGTGTGACACTATCAGGCAAAGGCTAAAGAAGCCGAAGGCGTTCAAAATAAAGGCTTTGATGGCGCACAGTGTCAACGAGTGGAATTTAGAGAAAATTGTGAAAATTTAATACTTTTGTAAGACTTTTTTGGAAATGACAAGGGATTGGCGGCTATACTGTGAATGTTCTGTGAAGCGCAGAGAAAATGGCATAAAAAATCAGCGGCTCGGATGGCTCCGGGCCGCTGATCTTTTTCGGTTGTCAGATGCTCAACATGGCGGCACCGTTAACGATGATCTGTGCCTCATCTGGGTGGACATCATTCCATGCATCCTTGAACGTCCACGCGTTGAAACGGAAATCCGGCAGACTGGGAAAGGGGATCAGCTCGCCCAACTCGCTTAGCACGTTACACACGGCCAGCGCGGACGCGCGGGAGATCGGGAGAAAATACAAGCGCTGGATCTCGCGCATGATGGCGTTGTGTGCGTCCTGTTCCGGGGTGGTGGACATCAGCGGGGTCGGAAATGCAAGGGTGTCCGCCTCCGGCTCTGCATGCTTGCGCTCCACCTCCGCTACGATGTCGGCAGTGTTTCCGCCCAGCATATACAGGTAGCCACTCGCAGCGGCGCCATATTGGGCCTTGTAGCTGTCCATCAGATTAGCCATTGTTCCGGGCCTCCTCTCTGTGATCTCTCAAGTATTTTTCGGCCTGCTCCGCCATGTGGGAGCAGCGCCAGCCCTCCGGGGTGGTTAGCCCGCAGTTGCCGCAGTTACCGCAGCGGCGGTACTCGCCTAGGATTGCGGCGGCGTGGGCCGCGTCTCGGATATAGTAGTTTGCCATGGAGATCAGTCCTTTCTCCGGCGGTGGCCGGTCTGTAAGTTGATGGTAACATGGTCCGCGTGACTTGTCAACGCTCCCAACTGCGCTTGTCGGTGTCCTGCATGGTCTCAATGCCGGGGCGCTGGTGCTTCAGCTCCGCAAATCGGGCAAAGGCTTTCCGACGCTCCGTGCCGAAATATTTCTCGTCCAAAACGCGCTCCGTGGTTCCGTCCTCATAGGTGCGAACGATCCGCACAAAGTAGATTACCGGCTTGCCCCTGTAACCGGGGTCACGGGTCAGCTCCAGCCGGTCACGGTAGGCGGCAGTGGCAAGGGCGGCGTATCGCTCCGCCAGGGCTGCGCGGTACTCGGTCAGCTGGTCGATCAGCTCGTTACACCGGGCAATCATCCGGGCGGCGCTGTCATCGTGGGCCTTGATACGGTCGGTGGTCAGGGCGTCGGGCCGGAGCAGATAGGCGGTCAGCCGTATTTCCGCCTCCCGGCTGGGGCGGCCGTAGCGCTGGAATAGATCAAGATAGCTCATTGGGTAGACTCCTCATAGCTCACGCTGTAAAAAACACAATCATCGTGCTGCCCTATTAGCCACTCTTCAAGTTCGTATTGCTTTTCGCATTCTTTGTTGTAGTTTCCGCCCTCGCTATATGGGAATTTCTTTTCAATTCTCGTTCCGTCTGCATACTCTGCAACTGCAATCCACATAAATTTGCCTTTCTGCCCTCGTTACCTCCGGGGCGGGCGGTGGTGTCAGTCGGCCAAATGTAACAGGAGGCGGGTGGCTTCCTCGTCAATGTAGTTTGTGCATCCGCTGCTGTAAAGCTCCACGGCGGCTTCCTCCAGCGTCATTTTGCCGCTTAAAACGTCATCGCGCAGACTATCGAAAATATTTTTGATCTGGATCATGGTTTATTCTCCTTTCTGGTGGTGGGGCGGCTCAGCAGGCCGCCCCGATTTTCTCAAATGCGCTATCTTCACACCCGCCGCTGAAAATCTGGCTTCCATACTTCCGGCGGATCTCGTCCATTGTGGCCTTGCCGCGTCTCCACTTGCGGCCCGCCTCGGGGTGATGCCAATACCATCTTTCCTTGTTCTGGGACCAGTGGAACCCGGCGGCTTTCAGTTCGTCCTTGTGGGGCTTCGTATTGCCGCCGCACCACACCCAAGAGCCGACCAGCTCGACTTCCAGATCATCAAACTTCATCAGAAAGTCGATGATGTCGCGGAACTCGGCGGCGGTTTCGGTGGTCTGGTGGTATTCGTCCGCGCTGGCGTTGTGCTGCTTCTTCAGCATTTCAAAGAGTGCGTCATGCTCGGCGTTGATCTGCTGCATAGCCTCAGTGCTGCCGCCCATGTCGGGGTGATACTTCATAGCCAAGCGGCGATACTGCTTTTTCAGCTCGTCCAAGGTCTTTACATTCTCGAAATACTTCATCATTTTGTGATCCTCCTAAATTCGTTATACATACTATTGAGAGTATGTTAATTTTTAAGGGGGGATTATTCCCCGCTTAAAAATTCATCGATTGCGTCTTTTAGCTTTTGCGAATAACTGATGCCGTGTTCTGCGCATTTTGCCTTATACTTTGCGGCAGTTTCCTTTTCAACGGAAATCGTCAATCGCGTGTAATGGGCTTCGTTCCAGCGCCGCTTGACTTCCGAGCTGGTGGTTGTTTTTCGGGTTGCTATTGACTTCTGCCCCCTTCCGGGTTATAATCAGTAGCAAGGGCGCCGTTCTCCCTGAGTGGTAGTCGGGAAATCGGCCAACTTGTCAAGTTTGTAGCTTGAAATTGCCGCTTCTCGCTATTGTCGGGGGGCGGTTATTTCTTTATCTGGTTCCCCAGAGAAACAGCCGCGATCACGAGCATAAGTAACGCGATGGTTTCCGTTAGGCTCATGGGCTGCCCTCCTTTCGGAGCTGGCCCCGGTCGCCCTTGCTGATGCTACAATAGCATACTTGTGAGAGTATGTCAAGCCCTTTTTGAAAAAAATTTCTGAGCGGGTCAATGCAGAATTTTGAGGTAGCGGCAAGCACACTCAAAAAGATATGAGCAGTGCCAGCCCTCAGCGTTGTTCAACGGGCATTCGCCACAGCCGCTGCACTTGTTGTATGCAGAGATGATGGCGCGGGCTTGCTCCTCACTGGTAATAACAAATTTGCTCATGGTGTTATCCTTTCCGGCCTGTCGGCCTGTGGCGTTGTCGTGGTTGCTGTTGTTGTCTTGGATTATAAGGCGGACTGATACGAGCTGTCAAGAGGGTTTTCGCAAATTCGTGCAGGTTTGGCGGGTTCGCACAGTATCAGGCGGACTTTTTTGTGCAAGTTGTCAGGCTGACTTATACGCGCATATGCGATATAATAAGACGCAAAAGGAGGTGTAGCCATTGGAGCGCAAGACATTGAGGACCAGCGACGCCCAGCGCCGCGCCTCTCTCAAATGGGAGCACGCGAACAATGAGAAAATCACAATCAAGCTGAGGACCGGCAGCGATCCCAGCAAGGCCCAGATCAGAGCGGCAGCAGCGGCGGCAGGCCAGAGCGTCAACGCCTGGATCATTGAGGCCATCCGGGACAAGCTGTAACGAGCGACAGAGCGTCGAGGGATAACACCCCCGGCGCTTTTCTCTTTGTGTGGGGCGGGGCGGCAGCAGCGAGAGAGGGAGAGAGGGAGAAGGAGGGGGGACTATAGGGGGGAGAATAAGAGAGTGAGAGTGTTACAAGCGTCTAATAAGCGTTAGATGCTTAGTATTAGCGTCTAATACTTAGCACACCCCCCAAAGAGATATATATATTCTCTGGGTATAGATATATATACTTGCTTCTACTGGGAGAGTAACGAAAGAGGGAGACACAGCGAATAAAAAAACGCGAGAGAGCGAGGGAACACGAGGAAACGTGAGCAAAACGGAGTATTTGCGAGGTATTCGAAGCTATTGCAAGGTAGACCGCAAATGGGGCGGGGCTGGCGGTGGGCTGGTGGCTGGCGGCGGCTGATGGGGGGGCAATTCGGCGGGGGCAATTCTCTTTTCCGGTGAGATTTAAGGGGCCGTTAAATATTTTCGTTGCGGCTGCTTGGCTTCGGCTGCTGCTGTGTTGTTTCTGTGCAGTTTCTCTCCCGGTTCGGGCTATTCCGGTCACGGCTCCGGCTGGGAGGCTGATGCCATGAGACAGGGCCGGGGCTTCACCGGCTGGGGGTCAGGGGGCCAGAGGTAGAGCCGGGATGGTAGGGGGTTAGGGGGTAGCGGAAAAAGAGGGGGTGTCTCTTCCTCGTGGTATAGGGCTATATACACACATCCCCTCTCCCCTTTCCGAGAACCGGCGAGGACGTGTCTGGGGCCGTGTTGGTGCGCCCTATGGGGGGTGGCGGAAAAAGGGGGGCGGGGGATTTTATGTAGAACATTACGAAAATAACTGAAACCTATTGTATTCGCTTGATGAAATATGCTTGAATGAAGTTGGCGGAAGAGGTTTCCACCTGCCTCCTATGTCAGACGCCAGTTTTCACTTTCCTTTCCTGTTGCCCGGTGGGTCCGACCAGCCCACCGGAGCATGGTTTCGTAGCTCAGTCGGAAGAGCGAGCGGTTGTTAACCGCTGGGTCGCAGGTTCGATACCTGCCGAAACCGCCAGAATTTTTTGCGAGAGGGGGCCGGGGCATGGCCAAGACAGCATCGAACCACAGCAAGGCACACATGGACGATATGAACAAGAAGGCCGCCGCGGCCCACAAGAAGCAGACGATTGAGAGGATCAAGGCGTTTTTGGAGAAATCCGAGAATTACTTTGACGTGCAGGACCGGTTGGAGCAGGCATACAGCGAGGCGGGCCTTGCCAACGCCATGAGGTGGACGCTGGGCCGTTTGCAGCGGTACTACGATTACAACGGCGGTTGCGAGGACGAGGAGGTGGAGGCGCAGGTAGACGCCTTTGAAGCGGGAAATGAGGAGATTGACGATCCCCGCTGCGTGTTCAGCTACTATGTGCGGCTTGCGTATCAGCGCATTCAGGAGCAGATCGACACCAGTCCCATCTACCGGGAAAAGGGCATGGTGACGCGGGGCATTTTCCTGAACAAGCAGAAGCGTCTGGGCGGCTATCAGGACAAGCAGGAGACCCGACAGGACTTCAGCGTGAACGTGACCTTCGGGGACGGCGTGGACGCAAGCGACTACAAGTGAGGAGGCGGCAAGGTGAACGGCCTGATTTTGGTTTTATCCCTGATCTGCGGCGCGGCCAGTATAGGCGCTGCCGTATGCGCAGTGCTGATTTTGCGGCTGCTGCGAGAGATCAAAGCCCCCTCCCCCACCGAACCGGAGAAGCCGGAGGCCGAGGAGCCTACGGACCGGCAGAAAAGCGTGGAACAGGGCATTGACAACCTGATGACCTACGACCTGAACACCATGAAAGCCAGCCTGAAGGGGCGGGAGGTGTGATATGGCGGTTACGGTACAGCAGATTTTTGACATCGCCATCCACCTGATGGATTCCCAGAACGAATCCACCGGCTCCACGGACACGGCGGACACCAAGGAGGACAAGCTGCGGACCGTTTCCCTGCTGAACAGCGTTTTAGACCGGGCATTTCCGTACAGCGACAACTACCGGGAAGCGCTGGAAGCAGCGGGCGGCAAGCGGCCTATCTGCCCCAAGGTGGCGGATATGGCGGACGAGGTGGCGTTAGATGAGCGGATCTGCACCGGGGCGCTGCCCTACGGTCTGGCAGGTCTGCTGCTGCTGGAGGAGGACCCCAGTAGAGCCAACTTTCTGTGGCAGACGTTCCTTGAACAGCTGGAGCTGTGCCGCCAGAGCCTGCCCAGCGTGATCGGTGAGGTGGAAAACCTGTACGGCGGCATTGAACACGGGGAGTTTGGAGCATGGTGGTAGATGGGACGTGGGTCTACCGCTGCCCTATCTGCGGGAAAGCGCTTCAGCACATCGAACCGGGCAGTGTGATCTACAACACGCCTATTTACTGCCGAAGATGCAAGGTGAGCCATTACCCCACCATTTTTGAGGGGCGGGAGCTGGATACAGACGTCCCCTTCCCCATCAAAACCGAATAACAGCGAGAGCCCAACGAGGCCATGAGAACGGCGAAAGCCGTTTCTTGTGGTCTCGTTTTTGTTTTATCAACAAAGCCAGACCAGGCTTTGGAAATACAAAAAACCGGCCAGACCAGGCCGGGGAAAGAGGCCAATATGGACGAAAACATGAACCAGATCCCCGAACAGGAGCCCGAGATCACGGACGCCTTTTTGGACGATTGGGACGGCGGCGCGGAGATGACGGCAGACCAGCCGGAGGAGACCGCAGAGCCGATGGAGACTGGCGAGGAAACGCCTGTCGAGGACCTTAGTGAGAGCGCAGAGACGCCGGATGAGGGCACCGAGCCCCCCGCAGATGCGGAACAGGCAGCCCTGACGCAGCAGACCGAGGCGGAGACCGTGGACGCACGGCCCCAGACATGGGAACTGCGGCACATGGGCGAAGTACGGCAGGTGAATGAGGCGGACATGGTGGCACTGGCCCAGAAGGGCATGGACTATGACCGCATCCGCAGCCAGTATGACGAGTTTAAGCCTGTGATGGAGATGGTCAACCGCTTTGCAAATCAGCAGGGGTTGAACACCAAGGACTACATTTCCATGCTCCGGGCGCAGGCCAAGCAGGCCGAGGGCTTGAGCGAAGCGGACGCACGGCGCTCCGTGGAGCTTGAGGACCGGGAGGCCGTTGTGGCCGCCGCAGAAGCGGAGCGGCAGGCCCAGCAGGACGCCATGGCGCAGGCCCAGAGGGCCGAGGCCGAGGCGGCAAGCCGCCGACAGGCGGACATTCAGGAATTTCAACAGACATTCCCCGAGGCAGCAAAGGACCCCAACAGCATCCCGCCCCAAGTGTGGGCAGACGTGCGGAACGGATCTTCTCTGGTAGCCGCCTACGCCCGGTACGCCGTGCAGCAGGCACGGCAGGACGCGGCAGACGCCAAGCGGGAGACCGCCTCCGTACAGCAGAACCAGCGGAACGCGGAGCGCTCCACCGGCAGCATGAGAAGCGCCGGGGACAGCTCCAAGACGCGGGACGATTTCGGAGACGCCTTTGACAGCGCCATGTAACGGCACTTTGCCTATGGGGAAACCGGACGAAAGAGAGGTTTTTACCTATGGCTATCAACTATGCAATCAAGTACGCAACCAAAATCGCGGAGCGCTTCAAGAAAGCCTCCATCACCGCCGATGACTGCGGCCACGCCTATACCTGGCTGAACCCCAACAGCCGCACCATTCGCATCGGCAGCGTGAACACCGTGCCTGAGACCCAGTACACCCGCAGCGGCTCCAACCGCTTTGGCGAGGTCCATGACGTGGGTGACACCCTTCAGGAGATGACCTGCGAGATGCAGCCCGCCTTCTCCTTCACCATCGACGCGCTGGACCAGACCGATCAGGCCATCCAGAAGTCCGCGGGCAGCGCTCTGCGCCGTCAGCTGGACGAGGTGACCATCCCCGGCATGGACAAGCACCGCATCAAGAAGTGGGTCATGGGCGCGAACATCGCCGTGAAGGAGGCTACCGCCCCCACCAAGGCCACCATCGGCGGTCTCATCATCGACCTGAACGCGAAGATGACCGACGCGCTGGTGCCTCTGGAGGGCCGCACCCTCTACATCGCCACCGAGTATTACAAGCTGCTCAAGCAGATGCCCGATTACATCGGCGTGGATGCTCTGGGCAAGGAGGCTCTGGCGAAGGGCGTTGTGGGTGAGTTCGACGGCTGCCGCGTGAAGCCCATCCCCACCAGCTACATGCCCGCCGGTGTGTACTTCTTCATCAAGCACAAGGGCTGCACCGTGGACCCTGTGAAGCTCCAGAAGTACAACATTCTGACCGAGGTGCAGGGCTATTCCGGCCCCGTGGTGCAGGGCGTGACCTACTATGACAGCTTCGTACTGGGCGCTAAGGGCGACGGTGTTGCCGTTTGCGGCAACGCTGCGGTTCTGGCGGCACCCGTGATGTCTATTACCGGCCATGCCGTCAGCATCACCGCCGTGTCCGGCGTGGTGTTCAAGTACACCACCGACGGCACCAACCCCCGGTATTCCTCCACCGCCGAGGTCTACACCGCCGCTGTGACCCTGACCGCCGGTCAGACCCTGCGGACCGTGGGCACCAAGGATGGCTGCGTGGGCATCGAGGGCACCAAGGATTACGAGTGATCTCATGGGAGGGGGCTGCGGCCCCTTCCCACCTATATGGACGGAGCGGGTGCATGAACCCGGCCCGTCCGCCAGATATAAGGAGCGATTATGCCTCGATATAAACAGACAGCAGGCGGAACGGTACAAGTGGATTTGGGGACGCTGAACCCCAAACAGAAGCAGTTCTGCCAGTCCCGGAGCCGGTACACGGCTTACGGCGGCGCCAGAGGCGGCGGCAAGACACACGTTCTGCTGCGGAAGGCGGCAGGCGGCGCGCTCACCTACCCCGGCATCAAGATTCTGATCGTGCGCCGGGAGTACCCGGAATTGGAGCAGAACATCATTCTGCCTATGCAGAAGCTGATCCCGCCGGAGGTGGGCAGCTACAACGGCAGTATGCGCATGATGTTCTTCTGCAACGGCAGCATCATCAAATTCGGGCACTATGGAGCCGGAGACGATCAGGAATATCAGGGCCTTGAATTTGACTGGATCTTCATGGAGGAGGCCACCCAGTTCTCGGAATCCCAGTTCCGCACGCTGGGCGCGTGCTTGCGCGGTGCGACCAAGTTCCCACGGCGGATGTACCTGACCTGCAACCCCGGTGGCATCGGCCACCTGTGGGTAAAGAGGCTGTTCGTGGACCGGGAGTACCGGGAGGGGGAAAAGGCCAAGGATTACACCTTCATCCCCGCCACGGTGGACGATAACCCCCAGCTTTTGGAGGCGTCCCCGGAGTACAAACAAATGCTGGACCTGCTGCCGGAGGATGTGCGGCGGGCGTGGCGCTACGGCGATTGGAACGCCATGGCAGGCACGTTCTTCCCGGAGTTCCGGCGGGAGACCCATGTGATCACGCCCTTTGTGCGGGTGCCCCAGGAGTGGAAGAAATACCGGGCGTTCGATTATGGTCTTGATATGTTCGCCTGCCTTTGGGTGGCGGTGGACTTTGAGGGGCGGGCCTATGTGTACCGTGAGGTGCAGCAAAGCGGATTGATCGTCAGCGAGGCGGCAAAGCTGGCAAATGCCCTGACCCCGCCGGAGGAGCACATTGAGTTCACCATTGCCCCGCCGGATATGTGGAACCGGCAGAAGGACAGCGGGCGGAGCATGGCGGAGATCTTTGCACAGAACGGATTAGGATTGCTGAAAGCCAGCAACAACCGCGTTCAGGGCTGGATGGCCGTCAAGGAGCTGCTGAAGCCCATGAAGAGCGACACGGACCGGCCCGGACTTCTGGTGACGGAAAACTGCGTGGGCCTGATCCGCAACCTGCCCTCCATCCAGCATGACGAGAAAAACCCTTCGGACTGCGCCACGGAGCCCCACGAGATCACCCATATCTGCGACGCTGCCCGGTATTTCTGCGTGACCCGCGTTCTGGGCGCTCAGAAAACCGTGGAGAAGATCGTGGACGATTTCGACGAGGGCGAGGACTACGATGACGTGATGACGGGCGGGGAGATGACCGCCGGTTATCTATCCTACGGATAAAGGAGGCCCGGACGATGGCTCAAATCACATCCAGCAACGACATTCAGGTGTTGAAGATCCGCCAGTTTCTGGGCCTGAACGAGAACCCGGACGGGGATACCAAGATCAAGAACGGCGAAATGAGCAAGATGCGGAATTTCCGGGTGACGCGGGAGAAGCACTTACAGCTCCGCCCCGGCACCAAGACGGTCCTGAACCTGAAAACGGCATGGGACGCATGGTGTGCGGAGAGCGGCCACACAGCCCCCACAGAGAGCCCTGTTTTCTCCGGGGCGTGGGAGGGCGTGGTAGACAGCAAGCAGCGGACCCTTGCCGCCTTCGGCGGGCTGATCTTCTCTCTGGACCCGGCGGCGCTTACCGTCAAAGTGGTAGGCCAGTGCACACAGGACCAGACCTCGTTCTTCGGCTTTTCCAACAAGGTCTATCTGCTGAACGGCCATGAGTACATGAGCTGGGACGGCAAGGAGGACAGCAGCTTTTCGGCGGTGGAGGGCTACATCCCCACGGTGATGAACGCCACCACGCCTGCGGGCGGTGGGTTTCTGCTGGAAAACGTGAACCGGCTGACGGGCAAGCGGAAGGTGCTGTATTCGCCGGACGGCAAGGAGACGGTTTTCCATATCCCGGAAAAGACGGTGGATGAGATCATCTCCGTGAAGATTGGAGACACGGCACAGACTTACACCTCTGACCTGAAGGCACGGACCTTCACCATTACCCCCGCCCCAGCCGCCGGGACCAACACACTGGAGCTGGTCTACCGCAGCGGCAACGGAGAACGGGCGCAGGTGACTGGGATGCGCTTCTCCGAGCTTTACAACGGCCAGACAGACAGCCGCGTGTTCCTCTACGGAGACGGCACTAACAAGACCATTTACTCCGGGATTGATTCCGCCACGGGTAAGCCTTCGGCGGAATACTTCCCGGATCTGTACGAGGCAGAGGTGGGCGAGGCCAACACGCCCATCACCGGCATGGTGCGCCATTACGCACGGCTGGTGGTATTCAAACAGGACGCCACCTACTCCATGAGCTATTCCACGCTGGTAACGGCTACGGACGTCACCACGGCGGCGTTTTACGTGACCCCTGTCAACCGGCAGTTCGGCAACAAGGCTCCGGGACAGGTGGACATTCTGGAGAACAACCCACTGACGCTGGACGATCAGGCGGTGTACCGGTGGCGGAGCGTATCTACCGGCGGCAATATCACCTTTGACGAGCGGAACGCAGAACGGATCAGCAACCGGGTAGAGGTGACGCTGCAAGGCTTTGACATGGCAGAAACCCGGACCTTCAACCGAAAATCGGCGCAGGAATACTGGTGGATGTACGGAGACAAGGCGCTGATCCTGAACTACGGCGCGGACGCATGGTATCTCTATACCGGACTGAGCTTCCGGGCCATGGTGGAGGTTGGGCTGGAGACCTACGGCTTCCGGCCCGACGGCGGCGTGGTGCATCTTTCCCGGCAGTACCGGAACGACGACGGCAAGGACATTGACGCCTACGCAGCTACCGGCTCCATGGATTTTGACCGGGACTGGGTGCTGAAGTACAGCCCGCTTATTTTCGTGGCGATCCAGCCGGAGAGCAACGCGCGGGTGCACGTGACGGTGGAGACCAACCGCCGCAGCGACTACCCGGAGAAAATCGTATCCTCCGGCCTGACCACCTTTGCCCATGCGGATTTCGCCCACTGGTCTTTCGGCACCAACCGAAAGCCGCAGGTACGGCGGGTGAAGATGAAGGTGAAGAAGGCCACCTTCTACAAGCTGGTATTCAAGAGCAAATCGGCATCGTCTACCGCAACAGTGCTGGAGACAGACGTGCAGCTCCGCTATACCGGGAATGTGAAATAAAGGGGTGAACCCATGAGCAAACAGACGATGACCCCGGAGCGGGTCGGTAAGGAATACAGCGCGGGGATCAGCTTCAACAGCGGTATTGACCTCTATGACTGCGTGGAGACCAACGAAAATTTCTTCATAGGTAAGCAGTGGGAGGGCGTTCAGAGCAACGGACTCCCAACCCCCGTATTTAACTTTCTGAAACGAGTGGTGCTGTTCTCCGTGGCGAATATCTCCACGGACAACCTGAAGCTGTGGGCGCGGGCCATGTCCTCCAGCGGGGAGCGGAACACGCAGACCTTGGAGCTGGTGGCCGACATTCTCAACGATCAGTTCGCGTCCATTTTTGAGCATAACAGCATCGGCGGGCGCATCCGGGAGTTTACCAGAAACGCCGCCGTGGACGGTGACGGCTGTATGTATACCTATTGGGACGATACGGCGGAGACCGGACAGGCCAGCAAGGGGGCCATCCGCACGGAGGTCCTGATGAATACGCAGGTTTTGTTCGGCAATCCCAACAACCGGGACGTGCAGAGCCAGCCCTACATCCTTCTGGAACGGCGGATGCTGCTGAGCGAGGCCCGGAAGCGGGCCAAGCGGTACGGCAAGGACCCGGACGAGATCCAGCCGGACAACAAGGACTGCGGAAACAACTACATGGATTCCATGAGCGGCAGCGGGAACAAGGTGACGGTGCTGCTGCGGCTGTGGAAGGATGACGAGACCGGCACCGTCCACGCCTACGAGTGCACCCGGCAGGCGGAGATCCGGGGCGATCTGGACCTTGGCATCAAACTGTATCCCCTGACGTGGATGAACTGGGACTATGTGCAGGACTGCTATCACGGACAGGCCATGATCACAGGCCTTCTGCCAAACCAGATCTTTGTAAACAAGCTGTTCGCCATGTCCATGATTTCTCTTATGACACTGGCCTATCCGAAGGTGGTATACGATTCCACCAAGGTAGCCAAGTGGACGAACAAGATCGGCGGAGCCATCCCGGTAAACGGAAGCGTGGAGGGCGTGGCGAAGATCATTGACCCGGCCAGCATATCCCCCCAGATCAGCCAGTTCATTGACATTGCCATCAGCTACACGCAGAAGTTCCTCGGCGCATCGGACGTGGCGCTGGGCGATACCCGCCCGGACAACACCTCCGCCATCATCGCCTTGCAACGGGCGGCGGCAACCCCCATGGAGCTGACGAAGCAGAACCTTTTGCAGAGCATTGAGGATCTGGGCCGCATCTACATGGAGTTCATGGGCGAATACTACGGAGAACGGTATGTGGAGATCTCCAACCCCTATGACAACAGCAAATTGGTGGTTCCCTTTGACTTCTCCATCCTGAAGGAGATCCCCTTTACCATCGGACTGGACGCGGGCGCGGCTTCCTATTGGAGCGAGATCGCGGCCATGCAGACGCTGGACAACCTTCTGATGCAGGGTAAGATCTCCACGGTGGAATATCTGAAACGGCTGCCTGCCGGTCAGATCACCGACAAGGAGGCGCTGATCCAGACCCTCCAGCAGCAGGAGCTTGCCATGATGGGCGGCGGTCAGCCGGGGGCAGAGGGCGAACAGCCTGTTGCTCAGGAAGAAAACGTCCCCATTCGGGGCGGGGCCGGATACGGCCAGTTACAGCGGAAAATCAACGAGACCGGCGAAGTGCCGAAAACGGAGGTAGGTGCTTAAATGGAGAAACGATTGACAGCGGACCTGAACGTGGTAGCTAACTCCAATCTGGAGATCCAGCTGCTGGACGGCGATCTGAATATCATTCAGAAGCTGGATGACGAGCCGAACGACGTAGGCGGTCTGACCAGTGCGGAGCTAAAAGCCAAGTTCGACGAATCCGGCAACATTATCAAAAAGTACATCAATGAGACCCTGATCCCGGCAGTGCTGACGGATGACGCCACGGAAGAAAGCCGCAAGCAGGCGGAAGCGGCGCGTGTCGCGGCAGAGCAGGGGCGCGTGACCGCCGAGGAAGGCCGGGTATCTGCGGAAACAGCACGGGCAGCCGCGGAGCAAGCCCGGTCCGAGGCCGAAGCCTCCCGCGTGTCCGCCGAAAACGCGAGAGCGGCGGCGGAGACGGCCAGAGCCGACGAAACCGCCGGGATCGTAGCCCGGGCAACCGAACAGGCCAACGCGGCGGCGGGCAGCGCGTCCCAAGCCGCAGGCAGTGAGCAGCGCGCCAAGGATGCGGCGGGGACGGCCATTGGCGCGGCAAGCTCCGCCAGTCAGTCAGCGGCGGCGGCATCCGGTTCCGCGTCTCAGGCCAGCGCGGCAGTGGCGGCGGCGGCTGGAAGCGCCGCAGGCGCGGAGACTGCCAGCAAAGCCGCTCAAAGCTGGGCCGTAGGCGGAACCGGCACCAGACCCGGTGAGGACACGGACAACGCTAAATACTGGGCGCGGCAGGCTCAGGCGGCGGCAGGCGGTGACTTCGCTACCAAGGCGGAGGCACAGGGCTATGTAACGACGCATAACGAGAGCGACGCCGCCCACCCGGACATCCGAGCGGCGCTGAACGACAAGGCGGCGGCCACACACGCCAGCCAGCACGGGAAGGATGGGGAGGACCCCATTACCCCGGACGCTATCGGAGCCATTGCATCTACGGCAAAGGGCACGGCGGGCGGCGTGGCGTCGCTGGGCGCGGACGGCAAGGTGCCAGCAAGCCAGCTGCCGGAGACTGACACATATACCAAGGATGAAATACTCAAGGACGCCACGGCGGCGCTGCTTGGCCTTGGCACTGACGCTGTGCCCGACGATGCATTCAAAAAGATCTGGGAACAAGCTACTGTATCTACTAAGAAGTACCATGTGGAACTTTGTAACTTGTTTTTGTCAAACGTCACAGGCATTCCCTCTAACCAAGTAGATGCGTCTGCATTTAAAAGTGCTTTAAAGACTAATTCTCCAGATGTCTCTAATGTAATTATACCCAACGATTTAATCACTATTGTAAACAGTGCATACTACACTATCTATAAACTATCTACTGAAGAGCAGTGGCATAGGATCGAGTGGCAGGGGG
>ERZ835880.1475-NODE-1475-length-18884-cov-2.472463_pt1 | contig 18884 bp, 17 predicted proteins | sample MGYA00519944_ERZ835880 | MGnify/ENA primary metagenome ERZ835880 (study PRJEB31850, sample SAMEA3708787) | human gut metagenome | biome: human gut; feature: human-associated habitat; material: faeces | place: China | collected 2014 ... | reverse complement strand
TATGTCCGCAAACCCGCCTCGAAGGGGATGGAGGACCGCAAGGGCGTGATCCTGCAAGCCCACCTCGACATGGTTCCGCAGAAGAACAACGACAAGGAGTTCGATTTCACCAAGGACCCCATCGACGCCTACATCGACGGCGGCTGGGTGACGGCCGACGGCACGACGCTGGGCGCCGACAACGGTATCGGCGTGGCGGCGATCCTCGCGGTGCTGGAGGACCGGACGCTGAAGCACGGGCCGCTGGAGGCCCTGTTCACGGCCACCGAGGAGACCGGCATGGACGGTGCGAACGGTCTGGAAAAGGGGCTGCTGCACGGCGACATCCTGCTGAACCTCGATTCCGAGGAGGAGGGCGAACTCTACGTGGGCTGCGCCGGAGGGCTCGACGCCAATATGACCTTCGGCTACAAGGCCGAGCCGACGCCCGCGGGCGGTTATACCGCTGCGAAGATCAGCGTCAAGGGGCTCAAGGGCGGTCACTCGGGCATCCAGATCGTCTGCCAGCGCGCCAACGCCAACAAGGTGCTGTTCCGCTTTTTGAATGCCGCGCCGTGCGACGTGCTGCTGGCGTCGGTGGACGGCGGCGGACTCCGCAACGCCATCCCGCGCGAGGCCGAGGCCGTGGTGCTGGTCGAAACCAGGGACTACGACGAGTTCGCCGCCGCGGTGAAAGCCTACGAGGAGACCGTAAGAGCCGAGTACGCCGGCATCGAGGACGCGGTGTCGGTCAAGATCGCGGAGGTCGGAAAACCGGCCGAAATGCTGCCGAAGGAGGTTGCCGGAAATCTGATCAAGGCCGTTGCGGCCTGCCCCGACGGGGTGCAGCGGATGTCGGTGGCCATGCCCGGGCTGGTGCAGACCTCGACGAACCTCGCACGCGTGGTGTCGGACGGCAGGACGGTGAAACTCCAATGCCTGCTGCGCAGCTCGGTCAACACCGAGAAGGAGGCGCTGGGCGAGTCCATCGCCGCGGCCCTGCGGGAAAAGAAGCCGGTGATGCTGGCAAGCCTTGCGGAACGCTTCGGCGTTTCGGAACTGGAAGTCGCCAGAGCCCTGCCGGACGAGGCGCGGGCCTTCGCGGGCAAGGACGCCTTCGATACGGTCTGGCAGGCCTTGGCCTCATGGGAAAACGCCACCTTTATCATGGCGCATCTGGGCTCCGTCATCGAAATCAAGGGAAAGATACCGGAAGGCAGGCACGGGCACGGCTATTTCAACCTGTCCGGCGGCAGCGGACTCGGCGGACATCTCAAGATCGATGATCTCGGTCACATCTGTTTCCTGTCTTTACCCTTTATGGGATTGGAAAGCCATTCCGTGCAGTTTTTCAACGCGGCGGGCATGGTCCTGTTCTCCGTGTACGTGGGCCGCGAAAACCGTCAACTCATCCCGGCAGCGCGCGAGTCGTTCTTCGCGTTGCGCGAGGCCGTGGGCACAAAGGACCCGTCATGAAAGCTCTTGTCGTCTATTCGTCCCGGACCGGGAATACCCGGAAAATCGCCGAAGCCATCGCCGCCGTTCTTCCCGGCTGTGAGATCCATCCCGTGGAGTCCGCTCCCGCGCCCGAGGGCTACGATCTGGTTGCCGTGGGCTACTGGGTGGACAAGGGTATGCCCGACGCGCAGGCCAAGGCCTATCTGGAAACGGTGCGGGACGCGAAGGTGGCTTTGTTCGGCACGCTGGGCGCATGGCCGGATTCCGATCACGCCAGGGACTGCATCGCGCAGGGCGAAGCGCTGGTGAACGCTCCGGAACGCCGGAACAAGGTGCTCGGCACGTATCTGTGTCAGGGCAAGGTCGATCCGAAGATCGTCGCCATGATGCAGAAAATGGCGTCCGACGTGCACCCCATGACGCCCGAACGCAAGGCGCGCCTCGAGGAAGCGGCCAAGCATCCCGACGAGGCCGACTGCCTCCGGGCGCAGGAAGCCTTCAAGGGGTTCGCGGAACAGGTGGCCTGACGGGCCAGAAGGATCAACGGGGCTCCGGCCCCGAAACCGGAAGGGCGGCTCTGCCGCCCATACGTCGTGTTCAGGAAACGCTCATGAATCTTGCCTCAATCTATGCGTCCATAGGCCCGTCCGGCGTTGCGCTGGTTTTTGTCGGTTGTGCGGGATTGTACCTCGCGCTGCGGAACCTTCTGTATCTGCATTTCGTCTGGCGCGACTTCAAGCGGGACTTTCTCGACATTGAGCATCAGGAAGGCCGCTGTATGCGCGATGTGTGCGATAAGAGCGACAATCCGCTGATTGCCATTATCCGCGATGTCGTGAAGACCCACGGAGGCCACTCCGAAGACATCCGGGCCGAGGTCGCTTACCTGTTCCACCGCAATTTCGAACAGGTCACGAAAGGGCTGTGCTGGCTGAGGCTCATTTCGGTGGTCTCGCCGCTGCTCGGCCTGCTCGGGACCATCCTCGGCATGGTGACGGTGTTCCGCACCATCGCGGAAAACAGCGCCCCCAACGCCGCGCAGCTGGCGGCGGGCATCTGGGAAGCGCTCATCACCACGATCATGGGCCTGTGCGTCGCCATCCCCATGCTCATGTTCTACTATTACCTGATGCTCAAATTCAAGGGCTTCCACATCGAGGCCGTGGAACACAGCTACCGTGCGCTGGAACTGTGCGGCGGCGCGAAGCGGGAAGCCCGGCCCGAAACCCGGAGAATGTGCCATGCATGATTTCGACGAGGATGCCAGCATCGATCTGACGCCGGTCATCGACGTTATCTTCATGCTCCTGATTTTTTTCATCATGACCACGACATTCAGCAAGCCGGTGCTGGATATCGTGCTTCCGGCCTCGGAGACGGCGGAGGAATCCAGCCGTAAGAATGCGGAACTGGTGATTTCGGTGAAGGCCGATGGGACTATCCATTATCAGGATCGGCAATTGACGAAAGAGGCGTTGGCCGCGGTGCTCGAGACGCGGCCCGAAGCCCTGCTGAATCTGTACGTCGACGAAAAGGCCCCTTTTAAAGCGTTTGTCGGCGTCGTAGACATCGCCAGGCTGAAGAGAGGAGGACACTTTGTTATCAGCACGCAGCCAAGTGAGCGTTAGGCCCCTGTACGGGGTGGAGGAATTCCGCAAGAGCCGCAGCATGGCGGGCGGCATGACCGGGGGGCTTGTCCTGCTGGCCTTGGCCGTGTGTCTGATGACCCCCTCCGTCAAGATCCTCACGCCGCCGAAAGCCCCTTCATCCATCATGCTGATGCGTGTGATCCGCCCCGAGCCGACGCCCGAGGCGAAACCCGTTCAGCCGGACGCCATGCGCAAGCTGTTGAGCCCGGAATCGGAGGTGACGATCCCCGTGCCGCCTCCGGTCGTCGAACGGCCCAAGCCTCCGCAGGAGGCGCCCAAAACGGTAGCTCCCGAACCCGTGAAGCCGAAACCGGTCAAGAAAGCTCCTCCGGTGAAAAAAACGCGGCCGGTGGTCCGGCAGCCGGAGAAGCCCGTGCCGCCTTCCGCTCCCGTAGGCCAACAGACGGAGATTCCTCCGGTTTCGGCGGGGACGGGCGTATCCTCCGTGGCGGCCGCGCCTCCGGCCCCGGTCGGGGGAACGCAGGAACGACCGGACGACAAGAGCAAGGCGCTGGGAGCCATCCTTGACGCCCTGAACCGTCACAAGCGGTATCCCAAGCAGGCGCGGCGGATCGGCGCTGAAGGGACGGTGCAGCTTCTCGTGACGATCTCCGCCGACGGAAAGGTCAGTGCGTGCTCGCTCGGCAAGGGCAGCGGCTTCGGGGTGCTCGATACAGCCACCGAACGGCTCGGCGAGAAGCTTGTCGGCCTTGATATACCCTCGGTCCGTGGGGGGAAAGGTTTTCAGGTTCTGGTGCCGGTGCGCTACTCGCTCAAGGATGCGTGACGTAGCCCCCTGTTGTCCTCGCCGGACAGGAGCGCCCGATGCGGGGGGCCCTCTTGACGTATGGGCCGCCGTTCCCGCAAAGTCCGTATTCGGAAACTTTGGGGTAGTCCGGATTGGGGGGGCGTTCTGGTGATAAAGGCCCCGGTTTCGCGTTCCCGACTCGTGGCGGATCTCAGCCCGGCTGTGCCGGGTTTTCTCCGTAGATAATACTTCCAGGTACCTCTCAGACCTTTGGAGAGGAGGCCAGTCGTTCCTCGTCCAGTCTGTTTTACTTGTACATGAAGCGAGGGAACGTCAGCCGGATAGACAAGGAGAGCGTATGCGTCATGTATTGCGGACGTTTTTTCAGAACGCCCGGAAGCCCGGCGGCCTATCCGGGAGGATCATGCTGTGGGCTATGAACTGGGGGCACGCTTCGCTGGCGAAGTGGGGTCGGTCGCATGTGTCGCTGGAGCCAGACGCCCGGGTGCTCGATATAGGATGCGGCGGCGGGGCGAATCTGGCGCAATTTCTGAAACTCTGCCCGCAGGGGTCTGTCTGCGGGATCGATTTTTCCGCTGAGAGCGTCGCCACCAGCCTCCGGAAGAACGCCGGGGCCGTCGCCGCCGGGCACTGCGAAGTGCGGCAGGGGGATGTTTCCCGGCTGCCCTATGCCGATGCGTCCTTCGATCTCGTCACCGCTTTCGAGACGGTCTACTTCTGGCCGGATGTATCCGCCGCCTTTGCCGAGGTGTTCCGCGTACTCGGACCGTCCGGCGTGTTTTTGATCGTGAACGAGGAGTCCGGGGATTCCCGGTGGTGCTCCATAGTGGACGGGATGCGGACGTATACGGCGGACGCGCTGGCGGAATGGCTGTGCGCCGTCGGCTTTGTCGATGTCCGGTCCGACGTTCGCGCAGAGGGCGGGGCGTTGTGCCTTGTCGCAAGGAAAGGCCCGGATTCCGTTGCGTAAGCGACCCAAGGCGCCGGGACGCAACGTATGGGGCAGGGGGGATCCATCCCGGAGAGCCGGGGATGTTTGCACGGAAGCCTTATCGGGCCTTCACGTTTCCACGCTTTCCGGCTGATGGCGAGGCCACGCGGAGGGCGTTCGCTTCGGAGGTTTTGCATGGTTTTTCGCGCCGCCGGAGGGCTCTGCCGACGCGTAGGATAAAGCCCGCTAACGGTACTTTTTCCGCAGTTCGTCCTGCCCCATCATCTGGGTGCGCATGGCGAGCATGGGCGGCGCGTTGCGGACAAGATCCCTGTCCGTATTGGACTGGATATGCTCCAGCCGGATTTCTTTGTAGTCCTCCTGCCAGTTTTTCCAGTCGTCCTCGCGGCTCCGCAGGTACAGGACGAATTGCCCCAGACGCCGTATGACGTCCGGCGGAATCACGTGTTCCAGTTCACAGGCCACGTCGTTGGAGACGTTCGGCTCCAACTGGAGGATATGCTGGAAAAATTCCTGAATGACGATGTGCCGGTGGGCGATATCCCGCCCGATGTGCATCCCCGCTTCGGTCAGGTGGACGAGGCTGTAGGGCTCATAGTCCACATAGCCCATGCTTTTCAGCGCCTTCAGCGTGCTGGTGACGGTGGAGCGGGACACGCCCGCCGCCTCCGCGATGGAACTGGCGCGGGCCGCGCCTTCCCGGATTTCCTGATGGAAGATGATTTCTAGGTAGTTTTCCAGCACAGGCGAGAGCTGTCTGGCGTCGTTTCGCTCTTCGGGCATACCGCGTTCTCCTCTTTCGGCTCGTCAGGCATTCTGACGTTTTCGCATACCGTATTCAAGCCATTTTTTCCCGGCGTAGAGCCGTGCGTACCAGAATGCCGAACCCGCGTTCGCGCAGAGCATGGCGGCGTAGATGCCGGTCGCGCCGAAGGCGTTGCCGAGCGTCCACGCCAGCGGAAGCTGGAGCGCCCACATGGTCACACAGTTGACTTTGCAGGAGACGCGCGTGGCCCCCGCCCCGGCGAAAGCCCCGTTCACAAGCATGGAATAGGTCTTGAGCGGAATGCCCGCGCACGCGAAGACGAGGAACTGCGCGGCCTGCCGGACGACCTCGGGCTGTGTGGACAGCATCTCCGCCACCGGAACCCGGAACACAAACAGCAGCCCAGCGCCGAATCCGAGCGCAAGGGCGGCGGCGAGTGCGAGCCGTTGGCCGAAACGGAACAGCGCTTCGGGCCTGTTTGCACCGATCAGATGCCCGCTCAGGATGGTGACGGTCATGCTCAGCGCCGCAGTGGGGAAGGTCAGAAAGCTCTCCACCCGCGAGCCGAGGGTCATCCCGGCAAGGACAGGCACCATGTCGCCGGGCAGCCCCGTGAGCAGCGACAGGATGACGAGATTCCCCATGTGTCCCGCCAGAGCGCCGAGGGCGGACGGTCCGCCCACCCGGAAGAGATAGGGCATGGCACGCCGGGCCCACCGCCACGGGGCGAGGGATGCGCGGGTCAGGATGCCGTGCCGGACGATGGCGTACAGGTTGCAGGCCAGCCCGAGCAGGGCGGACCCAAAGGTACTCCACGCGATCCCCTGATACCCGTAGTCGGGCAACCCGCACAGCCCCAGCCCGAACCCCGCGCTGCCGATGAGGTTGCCGACGGCGACCACGGCTATGGCGATGAGCGGGAGGCGGACCAGCTTGTAGGCCCGGAACACCGAGTTCAGCATGATCAGGGTGTAATAAAACGGCAGTTGGCAGCTGTAGGCAATGATAAACGTCCTGACCACGGGCTCCATTTCGGGGGAGACGTGCATGAGCCGGAGCGTCATCGGCAGGCAAAGGAGGCTTGTCGCTGCGATGGCCGTGCCCGTGAGACCGGCAAGCCCTGCGATCAGCGCCGCGTACCGGCGGGCGCGCTGTTCGAGCCCGGCTCCGAGGGCTTGGCTGATGGTCGTCAGGCAGCCGCTTCCGGCAAGGGAAGTGATCAGCATGAGGAGGGTGAAGACCTGCGAAACGATGCCGAGCGATGCCTGAACGGAGGCATCCAGCCGTCCTGCCACCCACAGATCCGTCATGGAAACGGCAAGATGGCACAGCATCATGCCGAGCTGCGGCACGGTGAGGGAAACGAGTTCCCGGGCGGTCGGCAGGGCGCTGTTCGGCGCGGCGTTTGTGAGCATGGATTCCCCCCAGAGCCGGGGAGTAGGTCAAAAGTGAGTATTTGTCAAATAAAGTTTGATGAGTCAATCTTTGAGCTTTTTTTCCCCAGAACGGCTCACGCCGTGTTGTTCAGGTTGGGAAAGTAACATTTCATCGGTTTCTAACACACGGAAATCGTACGCGATAGGCGAATACAGATGTTGTAATTGAAAGATTTTCTCACTTATATTGACAATACTTTTCAATAATGGCATCTTTCACCCGTTCCGGGAGGGCTTGTGTCAGAGTGTACGGAGCTTTGTTGAAGCGCCCCATGGGAAAACCGTAACGCACGCAGCAAACTGCATGCGATGGTGAAGTAGAGTGTCGTCAGGTTTTCTTAATAAAGAAAATCAAAATCAATTTGGAGGACTGTATGCGGAGGATAGGTTTGCGCCAGATGCAGGCGGGGCAGAAGGGCAGCATCATCAGCGTGGATGCCGATGGCGAGCTCGGGCGGCGTATCCGCGACATGGGGCTCATCCCCGGTACGGATGTGGAAATTGTGGGCCGCGCCCCGCTGCGTGACCCGGTTGCACTGCGGCTTTTCGGGGTCACGCTGGCCCTGCGGAACCGCGAAGCCGATTACATCACTGTGGAGGTCGCATGAGTCAGGCCCATGCCGATTGCCCGCACTGCCGCCAGGACGGCAGCGAGGCGAAGCACATCGCGTTGAAAGAGGTCCGCATTGCGCTGGCAGGGAACCCGAACTGCGGGAAAACCACGGCGTTCAACGAATACACCGGAACCCATCAGCATGTCGGGAATTATCCCGGCGTCACCGTCGACAAGAAGGAAGGCTACGTCTCCATCGACGGCGTTGAGGTCCTCATGGTGGACCTTCCCGGCACGTATTCCCTGACGGCGTACTCGCAGGAGGAAATCGTCACCCGTGCCGTGCTCGCGCCCGAAAAGGCCGAGGAAAAGCCGATGGCGGTCGTGGATCTGGTGGACACCTCCGCGCTTGAGCGCAACCTGTTCCTCACCGTCCAGATCATGGAGATGGGCCTGCCGGTCGTGCTGGCCTGCAATATGATGGATGAAGCCCGGAAAGCGGGCATTCAGGTGGATACGAAGGAGCTGGGCAAACAGCTCGGCATTCCCGTTGTGGCGACCGTGGCGCGTTCCGGCGAAGGCCTCAAGGACGCTCTGCGCGAAGCCGTCGCCTTTGGACGCCGGGGGAGCGCTCCGCTGAACATTTCCTATGGCCCGGATCTCGATCCGGTCCTCACCAAGATGGAACGGCTCCTTGCCGAGAAAGGGCTGTTGACGGATCGCTATCCCGCCCGCTGGATTGCCCTGAAGGTGCTGGAAAACGATTCCGAAATCCTGAGGCAGGTGGAACGTATGCCCGATGTGGCCGCGCAGCTGCGCGCCGACCGGGAAACCGTGGCCGACCATCTTCGGGATACCTTGCAGACGTCGCCCGAAGCCATCATCGCCGACTACCGTTACGGCTTTATCCGTGGTGTGCTGCGCAGCGGGGCCGTCCGGCGCGAATCGGCCAAGGACCGCCTTGAGCTGTCCGACAAGCTGGATAAGGTGCTGACCAACACGCTGTTCGGCCCTCTTATCATGCTCGGCGTGCTGTACGCCATGTTCCAGCTGACCTTCGTGATCGGCGCATACCCACAGGGATGGGTCGAAGACGGCTTCGGCTGGCTTGGCGAGACCGTAAGCGCCCTGATGCCCGACGGCTTCCTCAAGTCGCTCATCGTCAGCGGCGTCATCGACGGCCTCGGCGGCGTCATGAGCTTCGTGCCGCTTATCATCATCATGTTTACGCTGGTCGCGATTCTTGAAGACTTCGGCTACATGGCCCGTATGGCCTACATGCTTGACCGCGTGTTCCGCGCCTTCGGCCTGCACGGGGCTTCCGTCATGCCGTTCATCATCGCGGGCGGTATCGCGGGCGGCTGTGCCATCCCCGGCGTCATGGCCACCCGGACCTTGCGCAGTCCCAAGGAAAAGCTGGCGACCTTGCTCACGCTTCCTTATATGGCGTGCGGAGCCAAACTCCCCGTGTTTCTGCTGCTGGTGGGCGTGTTCTTCCCCGAAAACCCCGCCCGTACCATGTTCCTGCTGACGTTGGCCGGTTGGGCCGCCGCGCTTCTCATGGCGCGCCTTATGCGCTCGACCATCATCCGCGGCGAATCCACCCCGTTCGTCATGGAATTGCCCCCGTACCGGGTCCCCACCCTGCGCAGCGTGGTCACGCACTGCTGGGAACGCACATGGATGTATCTCAAAAAGGCCGGGACCGTGCTTGTTGCCGTGTCCATCCTGATCTGGGCGAGCATGACCTTCCCGACGCTGGATCCTGAGCAGGCCGCGCCGCTGGAAACGCAGATCGCCGCCTTGCAGGAGAAGGTGGACGCCTTGCCCGAAGGGGATGAAGCCCGCACTCCGCTGGAGGAAGAGCTGGCCGCCGTACAGGCGACCCTCGCTGAAGAATCCTTGCAGCATTCTTGGGCCGGACGTCTCGGCATGGCCATCGAACCCCTGACCAAGCCCGTGGGCTTCGATTGGCGCACGGACGTGGCTCTGATTGGCGGCATAGCGGCCAAGGAAGCCATTGTTTCCACGCTCGGCACGGCCTATTCGCTTGGCGAGCAGGATCCTGAAGAAGCGACGTCGCTGGCGGAACGCCTCGCACAGGACCCGAACTGGAACAAGGCGACGGCGTTGTCCCTCATGCTCTTCGTGCTGCTGTACTCCCCGTGCTTCGTGGCCCTCGTGGTCATCCGTCAGGAGGCGGGCAGCTGGGGTTGGGTTGCGTTCAGCATGATATTCAACACCGTGTTTGCGTACGGTGTGGCGGCGGCAGCCTATAGAATCTGCATGGCTTTGTAGGCTTCTTTTTTTCACTTTTAATTGATAATGAAATTCCACATCGAAGGAGAATGACATGAACGAGAACATGAAGTACGGCCTGTTTTTCCTTGGCGGCTTGGCGCTTGGTGCAATCGGCGCGGTGGCGGTGAGCAAGGGCAAGCTTGACCTGAAGCCGATGGCCGCTGATTTGTTGAGCCGTGGCATGGACGTCAAGGATGCTGTGCTCGCCAAAGTGGAAACCGTGAAGGAAAACATGGACGACATGGTGGCCGAAGCCCGCCATGCGGCGGAACAGCGCCGGGAAGCGAAGGAAGAGGCTTAGTCCTCCGGTGTTCCCCGCGAGCGTTTAGCCGATGTTTCCGGTAGGCTTTCGTTTTCCCTCGAAAGAGGGAGAAGCCCCTTCGGAAGCTGAACGCTCCCCTTTCTTACGCCTCCGGGGCGGCCTCGTGCCGCTCTCGGAAGGCGGGCGGTCCTTCCCGCCTTTCCTCCAAAAAGGAACTCCCATGCTGTTTTTTATTGTCCATGACGTGCCGGGACGGGTCCGCCTGCGCGCCCGGTACGGTTTCAGCCTCCGCAAGGCGCAAGTCCTTGCGGACAGGCTTGACGCCGTCGGGGGCATCGAAGGGGTGAGCGTCAATCCCCGTACGGGGAGTGTGCTCCTCTTGTATGCCAACGACGAAGCCAAGCGGGCCGCGTTCCTGTTGCTGGCGGTGGTCGCTTCGGAACAGCCTTCCGGGGATGTCGCCGTGTGCGGCGAAAACCTCCCCGAGCCAGCCGGAAGGCCGAGTTGGGGGCCTTTTCTCCGCTATATCTTTGTCCGGCCGTTCATGCCGGTTCTCGTCAGGGTGGCCACGGCGGTGGCGGCCTCCGTTCCCTTTATCCTCAAAGGGGTTGCGGCGTTGTGCCGTGGGCGCCTCAGTGTGGATGTCCTTGATGCCGCCGCCATCGGCATTTCCCTGTTGCGCCGTGACTTCAAAACGGCACGCCTGCTGACTCTGCTGCTCGGTTTCGGTGAAGCGCTCGAAGCATGGACGCGCAAGAAGTCGCTGGACACCCTCGCCCAGAGCCTCGCGCTTGACGTCGATACCGTCTGGGTGCGGCGCGAAGGCCGGGAGATGCATGTCGCCATCAGCGAACTGAGCGAAGACGATCTGGTCATTGTCCGCACGGGGTCCGCCATTCCGGTGGACGGCGTGGTGGCGGAAGGCGAAGCCTCCGTCAATCAGGCTTCCATGACCGGAGAACCGCTCGGTGTCCTGCGCTCTCCCGGTTCGTCGGTATACGCCGGGACTGTGGTTGAGGAGGGCGAGATCGCCATCCGACCCACGGGCGTGGGCGACGGCACGCGCCTCCGGCAGATTGTCCGGTTCATCGAGGATTCCGAAGCGCTCAAGGCCGGAGTGCAGGGCAAGGCCGAACGGCTTGCCGATGCGGTGGTGCCGTTCAGCTTTCTGCTGGCCGGGTTTGTCTGGCTGGTCACCCGCAATCCCGCCCGCGCCGCTTCCGTCCTTCTCGTCGACTATTCGTGCGCGCTGAAACTTTCCACCCCTCTGGCGGTGCTTGCCGCCATGAAGGAAGGGGTGGGGCGCGGCGTCCTCGTCAAGGGCGGGCGGTTCCTCGAATCGCTGGCGGCGGCTGACGCCGTGGTTTTCGACAAGACCGGGACCCTTACGGAATCCCGTCCGCGCGTTGCGGAGGTGATCCCCGGCGAAGGCTACGAGCGGGACGACATCCTGAGGACCGCGGCCTGTCTTGAGGAGCATTTTCCGCATCCCGTCGCCCGGGCCGTCGTTCGGAAGGCCGAGCAGGAAGGCTTGCACCATCAGGAAGAACATACCGAAGTCGAATATGTGGTGGCGCACGGCATTGCCTCCCGCCTGCACGGCAAGCGCGTGCTGTTTGGGAGCCGTCATTATATCCACCACGACGAAGGCGTGCCGGTGGACGCTATGCGGGAGGACATCGAGCGTCTGGCCCGCGAAGGCCGCTCGATCCTCTATCTGGCGGTGGACGGGAAACTGGCCGGGCTCATCGCCATTGAAGATCCGTTGCGTCCCGAGGCGGCTCCGGTTATTCGCAAGCTGCTCGGGCGGGGAATCCGCGTCGTCATGCTCACTGGGGACGATGAACGCACGGCCGCCGCTGTGGCCGAGCGGTTGGGAATCAGCGAGTACAGGTCGCAGGTGTTGCCTACGGACAAGGCGGAGGTCATCCGCAGTCTTCAGGCGGAAGGCCACGCTCGGCGACGGGATCAACGACTCTCCGGCGCTGTCCGCCGCCGACGTGGGGGTGACCCTGAGCGACGGCGCGGATCTGGCTCGGGAAGTGGCGGACGTGGTGCTGACGGAATGCCGTCTTGACGGCCTCGTCACCGCCGTCGATCTGAGTAAGGCCGCCATGCGGCGCATCCGGACTGACTTCGGCCTGATCATGACCCTGAATACCGTGTTCCTCGCGTCCGGGTTGGCCGGTTTCCTTCAGCCGGGTCCCTCGGCGCTCCTGCACAATCTGACGACGGTGGGCGTGTCCCTCAACGCCATGCGTCCGATGCTCAAAGCGGGCGCGGAACCCCAACTTGAGGAGGTCTCGGCATGAGCGAAATCGAATCGTGCATCACGAGTTTTGTGGATGGGCGGGTGCGCCTGCGCCATCCTTCCTTGAAACGGGCGGAGGACGCCGAACAGGTCCGCGGATTTCTGGCCTCACTGCCGGGAATATTGCGCGTGACGGTGAACAGCCGTACCGGGTCCCTGCTGCTGGAATACGATCCGGATCAGATCAGCCGGGAGGACTTGTTGGCCCTTGCCGGGCAGTGGGCGGATTTCGCCTCCGCCCAAGATGAGGCGGCGGCACCCCGGAAGCGGCGCTTCGACCGGGCCAGGGCCATCCGGTTCACGAACCGGGGCATGTTGGCGACGCTGGGCGCGTCCCTCGCCTTCGGCCTTGCCGGACGGGAACGCGGGCATGTCGTGGCGGGAGGGCTGTTCCTCCTCTTCAACCTCGCCCATCTCTATACCTATAGAAAGGCTCTCTAGCCGTCCAAGACGGGATCTTCCGCTCTCGGGAACGCTCAGCTGGCGACGGTGTTCCGCAAGCCGAGGCCATGCCTTGCGTCTTCATCCCGGGGGGCGGTCAGCCATAAACGGGCCATCGGCCCTTTCCGTGAACCTCAAAGACTCAATTCAGGAAGCAGCATGAAGAAAGTAGCCGTCCTTCTTTTGGCAGCAGGGCTTGTTTTCGGCGCGGCGCACAAGGGTGCGCAGGCCGCCGACATCAAGGTTTCGGGAGAATGGGATTTCAACACCGAATGGAACAATATCGGCTTCGCCAAGGAAAAGGCCGACGATCTGTTCCATGCCCGCCAGCGCTTGCGCACGCAGGTGGACATCATCGCGTCCGAATCCCTGAAGGGTACGGTGTTCTTTGAAGTCGGGGACACCAATTGGGGCAACAGCAGTGAAGGCGGCGCGCTCGGAACGGACGGCAAGGTCGTCGAAGTCCGGTACTCGTACGTGGATTGGGTTGTGCCCCAGACGGATCTGCGCGTCCGCATGGGCTTGCAGCCGTTCAGCCTGCCGAATTTCGTAGCTGGCGATCCCATCATGGGGAGCGACGACTCGGACGGCGCGGGCATCACCCTGTCCTATCAGTTCAATGATATGGCCGGGATGTCCCTGTTCTGGATGCGTGCGGAAAACGACAACACCACGATTGACCGCGGCGTGGGCAACGCGATGGACTTTGTGGGCCTGAGCGTCCCGTTGACCGGGGAAGGCTGGCAGCTCAACCCGTGGGGCATGTACGGCAATCTCGGCAAGAACAGCCTGAATGAAGTGGGCGAGAACGGCGAATCCCTGAGCGTCGGCCTGCTTCCCTATGGGCAGGACGGCGTTTCCGTCGTGGCCAAGGATTCGAACAACCCGGCATGGTGGCTTGGCATCGGCGGAGAGCTGACGACGTTTGATCCGCTGCGCCTCGCCTTTGATTTCGCTTACGGCAAGGCCGACTGGGGCAAGGCGGCCAACGGGCAGGATCTGACCCGGCAGGGCTGGCTGCTTTCCGGTATTGCCGAGTACAAGCTCGACTACGTGACCCCCGGCCTCATCGCCTGGTACGGCTCCGGCGACAATTCCGATACGATGGACGGCTCGGAACGCCTGCCCACGCTGTCTCCCGGCTGGGGCGCCACGACCCTTGGCTGGGACGGCGCTTATGGGATTTCGGACGGCGCTGTGCTTAGCAATACGCCCACGGGCACGTGGGGCGTGGTCGCCCGCCTTGCCGACATCTCGTTCTTTGAAAATCTCACCCATACGTTGGCGGTGGGCTTCTATACGGGTACGAACAATACCCGGATGGTCACTTCCGGTCCGGTCGGCGGCGTCGAGAGCGGCAACGTCTACCTGACGACGAAAGACCATGCGTGGGAAGTCAACTTCGATTCCCAGTACAAGCTCTACGAGAACCTGACGCTGGCGGCTGAAATGGGCTTTGTCCGCCTCGATCTGGATAAGGATGTTTGGGGGAGCAAGCTCAGCGGCGTCGACAAGACCGCGTACAAGGTCGGCCTGAACTTGAACTACGCGTTTTAATCCTTTCTAGTGGAAGTTGTTCCACAGGAACGAGGCAAGGCCGGGACTCACTGCCAAGAAATGAGTTCCGGCCTTTTTCTGTTTACCAATAAAGGAGCTAATGCAGTTTGTTTTTGTTGATAGTTTTTGATGCACGCCGAAAAATTTCCACCATAAGTTCTTCCATCGTGCATTCCTCCGGTGGCCTTATTTCCAAAACGGGTACATGCAGGGGGACAACCATTCCCATCCCATCGCAGGATTGCAGCATACGGGCGCCTTGCCCGGTGAGTATCCAATCCGGTCTGATTCCTTTTTTCCGCAGCGCAGTGAGAAGCCAATCTGGAGGAATCGTTTTTCTTTTCTTCGCATCCGAGATTGACGACTGTTTTATCCCCAAGAACTCTGCCAATTCGGCCTGCGTTCTACCGCCTCGCCAAACTCACAAAGCGTAGCGCCCGGTATATCAGCATGTTGGAGCACAACGCGCGTGAGCAGCAACTGTCGACCGGGCTCCTGCTTGCGCGGGCTCTGCGTATGGATGCTGGGAACTGGCCCGCGACGTTGACGCACTCATGCCGGAAGGATGGCGATCCCGTATGACAAAGACTTTGAGCCGAAGAGGGCCGGGCACCACAAGAAGATATGCGGGACTGCAGAGAAGAAATGAAGCAGTTGGGAATGCGGGGCATCCTTTGTTCGCCGTTTGAAATGTCCCTTTCCGGTTTACCCCTTACATTTTACGGTCTAAAAGGCCCTAGCGATTGGCACAGGAGCGCTCCGTTCTGATGTTGCCATGTTTGTTGTGTATCAATTTGAAAATAGATGTTCAATATATCACCTGATAAAATCAACGGCTATTTATAAATCAGGTGTTGAGTATGAACAAGGAATGAGAAAAAGACCTCCTTCCAAGTTCGGTGTGGCTCTTGTTCAAGAGTATAGAAAGCGCGGCCTTACGCAATACAGTCTTGCCCAAAAACTGGGGCGCAGCACCCGCTATCTGAATAACCTTGAGCACGACAGAAACGAACCGCGTTTCACAACGATCCTTTTGCTTGCCGACGCCATAGGCATGGATCCGGGAGAACTGGTGAACGCCGCCGCTGCCCTGAGCTGGGCGGCTCTGACTGAGGAAGAAGGCGCGCTGGGGGAAATGGAGGAAGGGTAACGCGGAACAGATTGACGTTAAAGTAAAAAACGTCTTTTTGTTTTTCGTTGAATCAGGTTCAGATAAGCATTGTTATGCAAAACAGGCTCCCCCGATGCCGTCGGGAGAGCCTGTTTTGTTTGATGCTTTCAAATGCGGCGAGTCAAGCCTTCTTACCCTTCAGCTCGTGTCAGGGGCGGCGTCTGAGGGATGACGTGGACGTCAAGCTGCGGGAAGGCGATTTCCACCTGATGCTCGGCGAAGACCTCCACGATCCGGTGGCGGATGGCCGAGGCGGCGTCCGTGGCGGTCCCGATGTCCGACCAGTAACGGAGTACGAAGTTCAGCGTGCTGTCCGCAAAATCCATGAACAGGACGAAGGGCTGAGGCCGCCGTACAATCTGCGGGACGGACTGCGCCACTTCAACCAGCAGCCGTTCCACGAGCTTGGGATCGGTCCCGTAAGCCACGCCGATGGCCACTTCACGGCGCACGATGCGCCCGTTGCGCGTCCAGTTGATCAGGCGGTTGGAGACGAATTCCGAGTTCGGGACAAAGATGATGGCGTTGTCGAACGTTTCTACCGTGGTCGCGCGGACGCTGATCTTGCGGACGACGCCCTGCAGGTTGCCCACGTCGATGACGTCGCCTTCGTGCAGGGTCCGGCTGAAAATCAGGATGAGGCCCGACAGAAAGTTGTTGACGATGGTCTGCATACCGAAGCCGATACCGACGGAGAGGCCGCCGGCGATGACCGCGAGGTTTTCCAGCCCGAACCCGAGGGCTTTCAGGGTGAAGAGGGCGAAGAGCGTCCACAGCCCGTAGGTGATGCCCGTCTGCATGGGCGGGATCAGGGTCTTGTCGATCTTGTAGGACTGGGAGGCCACGCGGTTCAGGAACGAGCGGGAGGCCGTGATGGCCGCCCTCGTAATGTAGAACACGCTGACGATAAGAATCAGGTGCACCATGTTGAACGAGGCGGACCCGACCTGCACGCCGGTACCGAGGTAGTGCCACAGGAGCAGCGCGCCGCCGGGCATGGCGATGACCCAGAGCACCATGCCGCACAGGATGAGCAGCAGCACGATGGGCGCGATGAAGGCCGCGACGAGTCCCGCGAGCACGCTGCGCTGGGCGTGCTGCTCACTGTCCTGCACGTCCGAGGAACGGTTGAGGATCTGGAGCAGGCCGATGATGAACTGCGTATTGATGGCGAGGCAGTCGACGAGGATGAGCACGAGGATCGCCATACGCGGCCAGCCGATGGCGGCGACGGCCATGCTGAGCCAGACGGTCAGCCTGTGGACGTGCAGCAGGTTGTTTTCGATGCCGGGAAGCTCGCGCGCGTGCAGTTCTTTGAGGATGTACAGCGAAACCAGGCCCACCGCGATCCAGCTCAGGGAGAGGATGCCGCCGGGCAGGTTGGGGTAGCTGATCAGGATGCCGAGGCTTGAGGCCAGATACATGGGCCAGAGCGGGGTGAGGCCCATCTTCTTGTCGAGGATGAAGCAGCGCATACCCCATGCGAGGGTCATCTCGCCGCCGATGACAAGGATGCTGCCGAGCACGAGCAGCCCCCGGAAGAGCTCGCCCTGGCTCCCGAAGGATGCCCCGACCAGCGCAAGGCCGGTGAATTGCCACAGGAGGCTGCGCAGGATGCCGGAGCGGGCGGCCGTGGGCATGGTGCCCTTCTTTTCGGCTCGGACCATGCGGCGGTTGACGAAGAAGATGACGACGCAGCCCAGAAGCAGCACGTTGAGGAACCGCAGCCCCACGCCCTTCCATGCGGAAGGGTTGCGCGGGAATTCGATGCTCATGCGCAGGTTCATGTTCTGGAGCGTCTTTTCCCACCGCTCGGTGATCCCTTCCCAGGCGACAGGGTCGAAGAAGCGGCTCGGGACTGAAAAATAATAGGTCTGCCACAGGTCCGGCAGGTAGCCGGTCACGCCTGTGTGCATACTCTCGATTTTGCCGAGCAGGTCCGTGGCGGAGGAAAGCTCAAGCGTCAGCCGCTGATCCATCTTGATGAGTTTGTTCTCGATGCGGCTGATGTTTTTCCACGTCTGCTGCTGATCGGGATTCAGCTTTTCCTTGCTGCCTTTCTCCGGAAGGGGAGGGTTCTCTTCATCTGTTCCAGCGCGGCGATTTTGTCCTTGACCACGTTTTGCGCGGTCAGGACGGGCTGCATCTGCTGGCGCAGGCCCGAAGCCTGCAATACGCCGCGCTGATCGATGGATTCCAGCATGATGGGATCAAGCTTGTGCGTCCCGGCCAGAGAGAACAGGCGCTGGGCGGCTTCCTCCATGCCGGGAAGGCTCTTGCGGAGCGGATTGATGATCGAGGCCCCCGGCCAAGCCGTCGATCTCGATTTCCATCGCGTTCAGCTCATCCTGATTCTGCTTGAACGCCTCTTCCCACACGGCGTCGTCGGAGGCGGTGGACTCGCTTTTCTGTTGGGCTGCTTCGGCTTCCGCCTGAAGTTTGGCCGTCGCGGCTTCGGCTTCCTGCCGAGCCCTTTCCTCGGCCTCCTGCTTGGCCTTGGCGTCCGCTTCGGCCTTGGCTTTGGCTTCGGCCTCCAGGCGGGCCTTTTCCTCGGCTTCCTGTTTGGCCTTCTCTTCAGCTTCGAGTTTGGCTTTTTCCTTGTCCGTCAGGGCGTCTCTATCGGCGGCCTTTTCGGAGGACGCGTCAGCCGTTTTGTCCGTTTTGGCCTTCTCTTCTTTGGCGGACGTTTTCTGGTCGGACGCGGCGGCGTCCTTGTCGGGAGCTGCGAGCAGGGGCCGCGCGGAAAGGCTTGCGCACAGCAGCCCGGCCATCATGAACAGGGCGAAGCGCCCAAAAGTGGAACGTGTGAAAAAACGCTGCAGGGACATGGTGTTCTATCCTTTATCAACCCGAAAAGATGTTCCCGTCTCATACGGCAAAGCGTCAGGCCATGCAAGGCCATTTAGCCTGCTGATCGAACGAATGGGACGGTTCCGCGCCGTGTGGCGGAGGCCCTCAAGAAGGAGGCCGTGCGAGCGCGTTGCCGCCTCGTTGCACGGGGAAACGTGAGGAAAGAGGAATGGGGGAGACGCTTCGATGAAAGAATGGATAGTACAATTTTGTAAAAATAGAACAAAAATCAAATGAACGAATTGATACCTAAAAATAAGTATGTTATTTGCTCATTGAATCGTCAAACAGGGTATGTGTTTTTCTTTTGACATTTAAAATAACAATTTTGTATAAAAGCGCGTGCCGCCGGGCCGAAAACGGCCCGCCAAAGTTCTTCCCCCCTTTGCGTGTTGATGCGGGCGATCGCCGCACGCACGGAAAGCGCGG
>ERZ835880.1473-NODE-1473-length-18910-cov-3.002334_pt1 | contig 18910 bp, 14 predicted proteins | sample MGYA00519944_ERZ835880 | MGnify/ENA primary metagenome ERZ835880 (study PRJEB31850, sample SAMEA3708787) | human gut metagenome | biome: human gut; feature: human-associated habitat; material: faeces | place: China | collected 2014 ... | reverse complement strand
AACGTATCGAAGCTAAAAGTGTAGAAATAGAACGTGCCAACAACCTTTACCGTACATATTCTCGATTAACCGGCTTGCAATCACGATGACGTATATGTTTCAAAAAGACGCCCTGCCACAATTAGCTCTGACCCAGAAAGACCTGATTGAAGCGATGTGCACATTTGCTTACCGTGTGCCATATTCCGTCGTGGCTGCTCCGGATATCAAGAAACGCAAAACCGGGGTTTCCGCCCTGCTTCCTTCAATTGCATTAATTGAAGAAGCCGTTAACGGCATGCTTGCCATGGATAAGGAAAGAATTGCGGCTGCGGAAAAGAAATTACTCAAATATCTTCCGCGTTTCAATAGCAATGATTGTTGGCAAGCAGTTTTGAAATATGTATTTCTTAACGAATTCCATAAAGGAGTCACTGACGATATTCCTTTGAGCAAAAAGCTGTTTGCTCTGCCTAAAGGCCATTTTCAGAGTTTGCAGGACTATGTCCTCAAACATAGGGAAGCTCCTTTATCTTATCAACTCACCGGAGGTTTAACAGAGCCTGATAAAAAACTGAACCTTAACGGAACAGTTGACGAACATCTTTGGATGGTAGCGTCATGCAAATCTTATCGTCTCGCCACTCGCCCTATCGTCAAAGACTTTTTCGAGCATTTAGCCAATAAAGCGGAGACGGACACCTGGGACCACGATATCTTTGAAATGATATTTTCCGATGTCATCACTGATGCCTATGGGAACAAATTAGCACTCCCCAAAACCACGGAAAATTGGGAAAAATGCATCTATGAAATTGCCGCCAAGTTAAAAGTTATACCGTCCTATATAACCGAAGAAGAGTGGATAGGAGTGGTCGAAAACGACAAAGAATTCAAAGCAGAAAACACTCCTGTCGCATGTAAACAATCCGGGCGTAAATGTCATTGCAAGGTAATCCGTTTCTTGTGCGATATCATGACAGTCTTCAAATGGGGTCGCACCAATTTCAGTTTCTGTAAGAGAGACTCGGCCGTTTACACACTTTACTTGACCAAGCATCTTGCGTTTTGGAAACTGAACTTTACCAGAGGTGCCAACAAGAGCTTTAGTTTTCCTGTCTACGAATCCGGCGAAAAACCTCGCTGCATGTTATTGAGGCCGAAAAGAGTTTGTGCATTCTTAATGCATCTTTCCCCGAAGTACGGACCCCAGAAATATCTTTATTGGTCGTTCGCCAACTTTGCCCAAAATTTTCTGGACGACTCAGAACTTGAGAAATTCTCCGAAATGAAAGCCAACGGGGAAGACGAAGAGAAAAGGGAAACTAAATACAGCCAATACCAAGGGGCCAGCGGCAAACATTTAACTTCTTTCATTTTGAATACTCCTTACCACTGTTAATTAGAATGCTTTCTCCTTCTACCTCCCAGCACGTTCATGCAGCGGATTTTGTCCGCCCGCGTCCTTTTGCTGAATTCGTTCAGAAAAATAAGGACCGCTTGAATGCACTTAAGAGAAATTGGCCTTATGGATCCAAGTTCCCAGAGGTACTTCATGTCGTGCGTGAAGTGCAGGCGCATCATCAGCGGCTGCCCCTTCACGAAGCTTCAGATTACGACCATGAAGAAGGAGCAATGCACTCCGCTTTGGATTTAGCTAACGAGGCGCTTGTTCTGCTTAAAGGCATTCCCGTTCATATGGACTTGCCGTTGGTAAAGAGAGAAGAACAAAAAGAACGAGTTTTCTTTTCCATTGTCCTTTGCGCTTTATTCAGCAACATCGCCGACGGCGATGTGCGCTACCGCATTGACGGCTTTGATGCGGACAATAACCGTATCACTAAGAAGCCTTGTCTTCCCTTAGCACGATTCTTCGAAAAAGATCACGTAAGCGTACGTCTATGGAAAAAGGCACAGCCGGAATTCCACCTTTATCAATCTTATGCTTCCCGCATTCTTCATGAAGCCGGAAAGAAAATCCTAGACAAAATTCCGGACCAAGACTTTTCCTCTTTATACGGTTTTGTCTGTGCCTTTGTAGAAAACCGAATGGAGGATGCTCAAAGTCTTGACCCGATCTTATTTGATTGTCTCTTAAGAGCTAAGAACAAAATTTCGGCCCGCAATCTTTTAATGAATTCCGGTTATCTGGATGACCGTACAGCTCCGGCTATCAAGACAGAAATTTCATTAATTCTTTCAGAACTCTTTAAGAACGAATGGTCTATTGATACGGGCGGTGCCTTACGCAACAGCATGGTTCTTTTCCATGCCGGAAAGGTTTATCTTCGCTACCCTGAGGCCTTTGCTCACATTGAAAGCAGGCTTAATGACCGCTGGGCGGATTCTCAGATCCCTATCAACTCAAAGGTTATTCTTTCTTATATGACCAAAAGTCAGATGGTCGAACAAGAACCCAATTCTTTGATGATTAAGCTCAAGTTCGTTGAAGAACCTGAACTTCCGGGACAAAAGACTAAGACGGTAACAGTTCAAGCCGATGCCGTTGCCCTTTCTAATCCTTCTCAGTATTTAGCAGAGGGGACCAAAACACGCGAGTATCACGAACAAGACCGGGTAAAAAACAATCTCTCCCGACTTATTAAAGAGAAAATTCAGTATGGAGAAAAGGATTTAAGCGGACTCGAACAAGAAACCTTTGTCGCCGAATACGATATTTCTTCAAACGGGTCTTCAGGTAAACAAACCGAAAGAAGCAAAGGCTTTTCTAAGCTGTTTGACGCGATTTTGCCTGTCCTTAAAAAGGATGCTGATTCAAAGAGCAAAATTAATAAAGACTCCGAGCCGAAATCTCCGGCAGAACTTGCCGTGATTAAGGCCAAACGATCCCGAAAAGATTCTCTAGTTAATCAAAAAACGAAAGAAATCAAAACTCAGCTTTCCGATGAGAATGTTTATCCTTACGCTGACAAAAAGGCCGCTGTCACCAAGGTAGCTCCGGGAGCACAGGCCTCAACTAAATCCGAAAAAAACGAAGTAGTGCCGGCCACCCCGGAGGAGCCTTCTCGAGACGCCAGCATGTCTTCCACCGAGCAAGATTCTACTGCCGGTAAATCTACAAATACACCGGCTGATAGAACGACCGAAGTCAACGCTTCTGAGGCTGCGGGCATTTCTTTGGGCAACCGCTTAAAAGGTTTTGGAAGGAGCTTTACTTCAAAGCTACAAGGAGTTGTTGCGTCCATTAAGAAGGTCAAGATTTTTGAATTTTCTAAAGAACCTTCTTTAAGTGTTCCAACAGGCGATACTGTCTCGGCTGAAGATGGTATTTACTATGTTGCCCCTACTGAAGCTGCTTTCAAAGACAAGGTTTCTTCTACAGAAGAAATAAAGGCTGTTTCAGCAGAGCCGACACCGGAGGAATCTTCCGAGATCAAAGCTTCTCCACTTTCTAAGAAAGAAGCAGAACCTCTCAAACAGGCGACTGTTTCAATTGATTCTTCTTCCATTGCAAGCCTTTCTGAGAAAGCGGAGCTTTCTCAGCCCTTAACCGAAACCGAAACCGAAGAAAATTTCTCTTCCGAGGAAGACTCTGTTCATTCGATTCAAGAGCAGAAGGACTCCTTACGCTCTCAAGAATCGCCGGAACCAAAATCTCCTGAAACCAGTACTGCTGGCCAAGAAAATTCCGTTACTGCTGATTCCTTAGAACCAAGTAAAGAGTCACTCACCTCCCTGCCATCTGCAGAAGTTTCTTCAACAGAAAGCAGTGTAGAAACCCTTTCAAAATCTTCGAACACACCGGCTTCCACCGTGGAAGGCCCAACTGAACGAGCCGTCCGGAAGCCGTCTGACCAACTCTCACAAAATAAGGCTAAAACAGAAGAAATTAGACAGAAAACAGAAGTAAAACCTTCCGAATTATCGAATAGCGCCGCCACCGCTTCTTCAAAGGATGTAAACCCGAAGGAAGTAATCTCGGCTGAATTTAAAGAAGAACAAAAAGAAAACGTAAAAGCCGGCAAGGCATCTAAGGATATAAAGCATGTTTCCAGCTCATCCTCCTTAGAAGGAAGCACTAAAACTGCAAATAACAATGGAGCACATAAGTCCGTAGATTTCTCTACAACCAGAAAACAGTCAAAGGAACAAACAGCCCAATTAAAGACATCTTCAGCTAAAGAAAAGAAATCAAACAAATCATCCTCTGATGCCAAGAAGTCTTCTAAACAAGAAATTACTAAGCAAGTACCCACTACGGGCGCAACAACTAAGGATGCTTCTGCCAATAAATCCGCCAAGACAAATAAGGCTGGAAATACTGGCAACGCTCGAGGCCAGGTTAAACCTGTTTCTGCGAAGCCAGTTAATCAGAAAGCAGATTCTGCAATTGCGCCCGGACACGCTTCCAACAAGCCAGACTCAAACACTAAGAACCACACCGTAAATGCACACGGAGCTTCTGCTCAGAAGAAATCTGAGTCTCAAATGACAGAAGCTAAAGACAGCAAGCCTTCGCAGAATGTTGCGAACAAGAATAATTCTGCAAAAGCAGCTTCTATGGGAACCGAGAAGCGCGCTGCCCATAATAAAAATCCAAAACACGCTGCTCAGCCAGTTACAACCTCAACTGCTAAATCCAAGCCGATTAGCAGCGAAGGAACAAATTCTGAAGGCCAAACAAGAACTGACATTCGTAATGAAGCCGTAAAACAGCACAATAAAGAAAAAGCAGCTGCCGCAAGAAAAGAGAACAAGCGAGTTAAAGACATTCTTGCAGTTGCCGGTAAACCTAAAGCCGAACTCCAAAGTTCGACTCCAATTACTGGAGCCAAAAAGTCAAAGATCGAATCTGTGGCTACCTCCCCCGCTTCGAATGGAGCAATCAAACAGAAAAAAGCAGAAAGTCAATTATCTTCTTCTACTGGGAAGAATCAGCCGAAGATATCTTCCGGCAAAACTTCTGTCTCCTCCGAAAAAGGAAAACTATCTACTCCAGCTCCCGATCAGAAGAAGGAAGGAGACGAAAAAATAACTTCAGGAGACAAGGACTTGTCTGCCCAGAAGTTGTCTACCCAGAAGAGGACTATTAAGACGTCGTCCCCTGAGAAGTCATCTACTCAAAAACCAACTACTGAAGGGATGCCCGCTGAAAACTTCCCTACTGAAAGTCATTCTTCTCAGAAGTCTTCTCCTGCAAAGGGGATGAACACAAGCCAGAAGGGTGCCAATAAAACCTCTCCTTCTTTGCTGTCTCCTACGGAAGACTTGTCCTCTCAACAGGAATCGTCTCCTGAGCAGAAGCCATCTTCTAAGGAACATCTCCTTTCCCGAGAAACGGTTTCCTCGGAGTCTGCCTCCCCTTCTCCGGCCTCCTGCACATCTTCTCAGACTACCTCCGCAGGAGATGGGGTTCCAACTCTTGAAAACAAAAAAGTAGGCAACGCAAAGGAAGAGGCTAAAGAAAAGGAAAGTGTCTCCTCTCAGAAGGCGACTCCTACTCAGGAGAAGGCATCCCCTACTCAGATCGAGGCGTCTACCGATAAAATCTCCTCGCTCGAAGAAGTTTCTCGTGAGAGGCAATCCTCTCCTGGTAAGCACTTACTTACTTCGACAAACCGCCCTTCCGAGGATGTGTCTGCCCCGGTAGAACCATTGTCTCCTGCTTTGACCATTTCCGATAATGAGGAAAAGAAGACATCTTCAGAAGAGAAAACGCTAGAGGAGACAACCGTAGGTGAAAAGGGCCCCGAGGTGACAGCTGCCGAGGGGTTGGCATCGAAGAAGATATCCGAGGAGAAGACACCTCTTCACGAAAATTCTTCTTTTGAAGTCTTGCCTACTTCTTTAGGAGCCAACTCTTCGGAAGACGAAGTCCGCCTTCTGCCGCCTCCCCTTTTCAAGGAGGAGCATACGGCCGGCGCAGGTCTTCCAACTTCCTCCGAGGGGACAAAACTACCCTTCTCCCCTACCCTCTTCTCCTCTTCTTTAGAAGAACCATCTCGAGCAGGAGAACAGGAAAAAGTTTGCGTTGCGCAGAATAAAAAGAAAGAAAAGCCCTCTTCCGTTGCGAGCATCGTATCCGATAAAAACGTAAGAAAGAAAAAATTTATCTGCCCTCAAGACGTCGAACTTCAGTTTCCTTCAAAGCCCTTGCTTCTTGGTGCCCCTGCCTCTGTTCCCATTGCAGAACACAAATGCGCCCATGACACTCAAGAAGCTGAAAAAGACTCTGATTCAGACAAGATTTCTCTTGAAGAGGGTCTGGCTCAGTTATTCTCCATGGATGTTAAGGATTTCTTTTCCGAGGATTCGGAAGCCGACGCTGATTTAAGCCGAGCCGCTAAGCAACGGTCCGGTGCACCTGCTGTGGCAAAAGCAATCAAGGAATTCATCCCGGATCCTAACAACCCGTTGGTAGCTAAAGGAGCTCAGTTTATTTACTCCGTTTCTGATGAGGAGATATTGGATGATTCAGAACCTTGCTCAAACCGTTCTGCAAAGGCTACAAGCTCTAAAATTCAAGCAGGCTCATCTTCCGGCCCCAACAAATTACCGGAAGGAGCATGCAAAGTTGAGCGCCCTTCTGCAAAAACGTCGGTTGACCCTACTTTAGGAGATCAATGCGTAATCACGCGTACTCATATGTTTGGGTCTTCTTCCGCCGGAAGAGAATACCAGAGCGGAATACTGACCATCAGAGCCGACGTAGCCAAGCTGACAAATCCGGAGACTAAAGAACCCGCCAAACAGCATACCGGCAAGAAAACTCGCGCCCAGAAAATCAAAGAAGCTCAATTGGCAACTATTCGGGGACAAGCCAAAAAAGAGGTCAGAGGCAAATCCCAGAAATCCGGTCGTAAGCACGGCAAGAAATCTGAACCGCCGGCGCCGCTCCCCAGCAAAATTTCTCACCTGGGAGTGAGCTTGTTCGTAAGCAGATTTGGATTGAAGAAATAACGCCTAAAGGACTAAAACATGACAACAGATAAAGAATTGCCGGTCCTTAACGGGATGCAGAAAAGACAACTATCCAACTTGGCCAGAACTTGCGTTCTCTACGGTCAAGGCATGGTAATTACTGCCGTGGCAAACCGTATCCAGCCCCTTAAGAGAGACAGAGTTAAAAGTAAAGTAAACGCTTACGGTCAGGTTGTTTATAAAACCGCCAGAAGAATCCTCCGCCCCGAGTATCAGCCGAGTTACGGCGAAGGCGGTTATAGAACCTTGGAAGATTTAGACCAAAAATATTGGTACTTCTTGGCCGATTGCCGTGCCGCTTATCGTCAGTCAAGAGCTTCAAACGAACTGCTTCATGTCGGCAATATGCGTTATTCCCATGAAGAATTCGAACAGCTTTACAAAGCCAACCGTCCTCATAGACGTCAATGGAAAAACGATTACGTATTCGATTTAGTGAAGAGAGAAGTCAAGAAAATGGGCATAAGTGACCGTCAGCTAAAAAAAGAACAAAAAAAGTTGATCGAAAGAGCTTTCAGAACTTTTTCTTCATCTGAAATTTTGTTTATACGTCGGCGCGCCCGTTGGAGAGCCACGGTGGGCGCCAACACCGAAGCCCGTGCTTTGTATTTCAATGAACAAGTTCAAAGATGGAAGGAATATTTTCGAGCCAAAGGCCTGCAGTACATCGGCTGCCCAAAACTTAAACCCTATAAAGGCGTCTACAACGAAACCTACTGGTACAACTTTCGAGATAAATACATCCCGGAAGAAGCCTTCGATTTTGCTTACTTTCCTAAACCGGAGATGAAATGAGAGCCGATTCAACTTACTTCCGCCGGTTTAAACAGCCCTACCGCAACGCATGGGAATTGTGCTCGGCCGTAGGCTGGCTGCTTTGTGCCGTTTACTTCTACGGTCTTTTTCAATTGGAAATTATTGACCGGAACTTGGCTGTTATTGTTTTCGGCCTTTGCGGTGCCATGTTCTTTTGGCGCCTTTATGAAGGCTGGAGCATTTTGGTTGCCCGCAGTTATCTTCACGGTTATGGAACCGCTTTTATGAGTATTCAGACCTTAATCAAGAAAACTAATCCTGACCATTTATGGCTCGGTCTTGGTTTTGAATGGACGCCTGACCATTCTCAGAAGCTTTATGACTTATCAAAATACAGCGCTAAGCATTGGCGCCTCAATAAGCTCGCTTTATGGCTGACCGGCAGAAGCAAATCCGTCATGTCTGATGACGACCAAGGTTTAGCGGCTCTTCATGGCCTTAACTGCGGAGAAACCGATATCTATCGTCCTCTTAAAAACTTTGAAGGCGGCTTATGTATTGTCGGCACAACCCAGGCCGGTAAAGGTGTGTTCTTAGGAACGGCCATTGCCCAAGCAATTATCCGAGGCGATGTGGTTATTACCATTGACCCGAAAGGAGGCGGCCGTATGGAAAACGTTATCCGTAAAACCTGCGCTATCGTCGGCCGTGATGAACCGCTGATTTTTACCACTGACAATGATCCCGGCTCCGTCCGTTTAGATCCTCTTTACACCTACGGATCTTCCGGAGAAATTGCCACCCGTATTATTTCGGTTATGCCGCCGAGTTCCGACGGTGCTTTCCGCGCCTTTGCCTGGTCTGCCGTCGATACCGTTGCACAAGCTTTGATAGAGCTCAATATCAGCCCTTCCGTGCGCACCATTGAAACGCATATCAATAACGGCATCAATGAATTATTAGGCTTAATGCTGGATAAACTCATTAAAGACAAAGCTTGTCCCGAATGGAGACAAAAGGCTTTGGCCTTCATTAAAGGCAGTAAAAAAGAATTAGAAAACGTTGATCCTTTAAAGCTCAAGATCTCTTGGTATGAAAACGTTCTCGATAAAACTCATCACACTCGGCCGATTGAGAGTGCTTTAAAGGTTTATCACCATAGCGCAGAGCACTATGCCAAGATTACGGCTTCTTTGATTCCGGTCTTTGCGTTGCTTAATAACGGCGATATGCAGAAGATTATCTCTCCGGACAGGAATGACCCGAAAGATCTTCGTCCCATCATTTCTTTGCCGGAAGTAATTGAACAAAAGCAAGTTCTTTACATTGCTTTAGGCTCCATGCAGAACGCTGACGTGGCTACAGCAGCCGCCTCCATGATGCTTGCCGACTTAGCCTCCGTTGCCGGGCATCGCTATAAGCTCAAGAAAAGCGGTGTCAGAATCTGCTTGTTCGTTGACGAAGTCAGCAACGTGGTCAATGCGCCTCTTATCGAAATCCTCAACAAAGGTGCTGAGGGCGGCATTTATACAACCGTTGCCATGCAGACCATGGCTGACTTGGAAGAACGTCTCGGCAGTGCCGCTGCAGCCCGTAAGGTTATCGGTAACTTGAATAATATGGTTGCTCTGCGTACCAAAGACGGATTAACCAGAGACGTCTTTACAGAAACCATGGGCAAGACTTATATCAAGCATGTCGATACTTCCTTGTCTACTCACGCGGATAACTACAGCGGTATCCCGTCTTATAACGCCGGAGCCTCTCACAAGAGTTCTTCAAAGCGTGAGGATGTTATTCCCGGCGAGTATTACAGCATGCTACCAAACTGCCAGTTCTTTGCGAACGTCAGCGGCGGCAAGCTCTATAAGCTGCGTTCTCCGATTCTGATCGATGAAAACGACTACCGCCAGACCGCCTCTGAAAAGGATTCGCCTAAACCGGTTAAAACCGCGGATGAAGAAATCCGTGAAGCACTCGAACTGCTTGAGCAGGACGAAAAAGAAAAGAAGGAGCAAGCATGAACTCCAAAGCCACTCTTCTTTTCATCCTGAGCTTCATCTTTGTATACATGTGGATGCCGCTTCACTTTGACTCAGACCATTTTGAATCCAGACTTTCTGCAGAAGTCCGCCAGGTCGTCTCCGTTCTTCACAAAGATTTAGGAGACTGGGTAACACGCAATGCTTTAAAGATTACGTCACTTAAAGAGACGACTGTTTTTCCGGAAAGCAAAGTCAGAGATGAAAGCGAAGCGTTATTCGAAGAAAAGCGCGACAACATTTGGAATATTGCCTATTTCCAAAGCCTGAGAGCTTTGACTCAATTAGCGGTATTCCGTTTATTCATTGTCTTGGTTTGGGTTCTGGTTTTGTTGCCGGCACCTTTGGCAGTGCTCGTTGACGGCTTCTTTGAAAGAAAGCTCAAATTTGAAGCCTCGGCTGCTCCTCATCCGGTTTTATACAAAGTAGCGCTTTCGGCTCCGATTTATTTAGGCGGTTTCTTTGCCCTATCGCTGATCTGGCCTTACCCGGCCTACATCTGGTTGATTCAAGGCGCTTTTGTCGTGTTTCTGATTGCTCTGCACACGGTCACAGCCAACTTCCATAAATTTAACTAACTAACCGAATTCTGTTTAATTTGATGATTTCTTTGACTCACAAAATTGCCACCGGATTAATCGGCCTTTTAATCAGCACCCTCCAGCCGGTCTTTGCCGACTGCTTTGACATCCACGGCCGAAACTTCGGCGTAGCGCCTGACCTTCTTCGTGCAATTGCTCTGACAGAGTCTTCCGGCAACCCGTCTGCGCTTGCAGGACCTAAATGTTCTCAGGATATAGGCTTGATGCAAATTAATTCTCAGTGGCTTTCTAAATGGAAGCTCTCGAAATCGGAACTGCTGAACAACGCTTGCTTAAACATCGAAGTCGGCGCCCGAATTTTGAAAGACAACTTGATGCGTTTTGATAATCCTTGGGAGGCGGTCGGAGCTTATAACGCTGGCTGTTCCAAACTCAAAGGCCAAGACTGCACGGACGCCAGACAAAAGTATGCCTGGAAAGTTTTTAAAAACCTTCAGTCTTTAGACGATAAGACCCGGGAGAAGCTTAAAGCCGTCGCTTCTTAGAACCTTTTTACCAGTTTTTCTCTTCTCAGGACGCTTTAACAGGGGCGCCCCTAGAGAAGCTTTTTCTAAAAATCCTGTTAATTCACTATTTAAGGAGTTTTCTTCATGAAAAAACTTAACACAGCAACATTGAAATCCGTCGGCGCCTGCGCCCTCTTCTTCGCCGCTTCCGCTGCTTTTGCAGCTAACGGCGACACAGATTTCCAAGACCTTTACACCAAGCTTCAAGGCTGGTCCCAAGGTACTTTGGGCCGCTCCATCTCTTTGATGTTCTTATTGGTTGGCCTTGGCGTTGGTGTTATCCGCGGCTCCATCATGGGCGCTGTTGTCTGCGTTGCTGCAGCTATGGCTTTGTTCATCGGACCTGACATCATCGACAACATCTTCACCGGACTGATCTAATAAACCCGGGAGGCGCCTACGCCTCCTTGGGTCATCCCAACTCATATGCATTACTCAGAAGATAAATCTCACTTGATTCCTAAAAGGCTTGATGCCCCGCCTCGATTTCTTTTATGGGATTTCGACACGGTCGCTGCCGGATTTGCCGGTATTGGCATCGGCATTATTGCCAACAATATGCCCTTAGGACTTCTCTTTTCCATTGCTTTTGTTTGGGCATGGGTACGAACAAAAGCAGGAAGACATCCGGCTTACGGATTCCACTTCCTCTATTGGCATCTTCCCATGAATCCGTTTAAACGTATGCCGGCTTCTGCCCGCAGAACATTTATTGGTTAATTTGTTATGAACATCCATGAATACACATCCGAGCTTGCGAGCCGTTTGGCCGTCAGAAAGTTCTTCATCTACGCCTTTGCCGCAAGCCTCGGAGTCAACCTCATCTTGGCCGGAGGCATCGTAGCAATGGAAGATAAAAGCCGGGTCGTCGTGCTTCCGGCCGAACCTTCTAAATCCTTTTGGATGGACGATAAAACTGTCTCCCCCGAATACCTCGAACAAATGAGTTCTTACTTGGTTCAATTGGCTCTTAACAATTCTCCGGAAACTTTTGAGCACAACATGACTCAGCTCCTTAAGTATGCGGATCCCGAAAAACGCGGCGACATTGAACTCATGCTGTTAAAGCAGGGACGCCAAATGAAAAGCTCCAACTCCTCGACTTCTTTTATTCCACAGTCGGTTGAAGTTCTTCCCCGCTCTATGAAAGTTGCCGTCTCGGGCAATGTCCGTCAGTTCATCGGCAATGTGCTTACGTCTACCACACAGAAGTGCTGGACGCTTCAGTTCCGTTATGCCGGAACTCGTCTATGGGTTCAGAGCATGCATGAAACCAACTGCAAAAAGCCTTTTGAGAATTCTTCTAAGAAGGAGGCTTAAACATGACTAAAACTTCTTTAACACTTGTCCTAGCCTTTGCCTCCGTCTTGTCATTGCAGACGGCTTCCGCTAAAGAAATTCCGCCGGGCTTTGACTTTGATGAAACCGTCCCCAACACGGCACAAGCATCTTCCAAGCTCAAGAATCTTGGAGATGCCCGCTATACTCCGATTTCTATGCGTCAGGCAAACAGAATCTCCGTTAAAAACGGCCGAATCCTCCGCTATGTCTCTGACCCTCAGGCAATTGACATTAAACATGACGAACCGACCGGATCTTTGTTTGCAGTTCCTTTGACCAGAGAAAGCACAAACTTGTTTGTAATGACTGAATCCGGTCAAACCCATTCTTTAGTTCTGACGCCCACTGAAAAACTTTCCGGTCAAAACTTAGAAATCGAAGAAGCCCGCAGTTTGACCTCTTCTGCCAATGCGGCAGCCGGAACTTCTCATCCGGCAGAAGAAAGAATCCAAAAGCTTTTTAGAGGACTCACAACAATAGTCAATGAGCCTTCTAAAAAACTCTCCGCATCCAAAATGATTCGCGATTCTTTAACGGCTGTTCCGGTTCGTTATTGGGAAACTGCCGGACTCAGGCTGGAACTCTGGACACTTCAGAACACAGGCTCTGCTTCCGCTCCGATTGAAGAGTCCCGCTTCTGGCAAAAGAATGTCGCTGCTATCGGCGTAGATAAAGCCTCTCTTTCTTCCAAAGAAAAAACAGATCTTTGGATTGTCCGCATGGGAGATTTCCAATGATTGGTTATACCCCTCAAAGCGCAGCGACTCGCAAAACGCTTTTTAAGCAATGGAAAGTGCTTGCCCTTGCCTTGTTCGGCTGTGGGCTCGTCGTCTTTCTTTTTATGCATTTCACCGGTAAAGACACCGTTCCTAAAGAACGTAAAGAAACACCGACCAAATTCGAAATTACGCCGAACGAAACGGACGTAGAACGCTACAAGGCACTTTATGATGAAAGACTTCAGAACCTCGAGGGTTCTTTAAAAGAAGCAGCAACCCGAGAAAAGCACTTTACTAAAGAATTAGAGCGCTTAAAGGAAGAACTCCATAAAAGACAAGCGGAAGAAATCCGTGCACCAAAAGCCGTTTCCAATTATTCTCAGGACGGCTGGCCACCGGCTGAAGCGATTACCGGAGGACAAACCGGCCAAATCATCGGCAAAAATGCCCCGTCTTCTAACAGACAAGGATTTTCTTCCGGACAAACTACACGCCAAAGACAAGCGGCTGAGCAGCAGGCATCCCAGCGTTTGCCTCGCTTAGTCATTACCGATCTTTCGCAAAAGAAAGAACCTTCTTCCCTGCTTGGCAAATTTCCGCAGCAACAGCAAAGCAAACCTTCTGCCTTGACCTATCTTCCGAGCGGAACCTTTGCTAAAGCAAGGCTGCTTAACGGCGCCATTGCTCCGACACGCGGTCAAGGAAGCGGCAACCCTGTTCCAATCTTAATGGAGCTGACCGACGCTGCCGTCATGCCTAACCTTTATCGTTCCGGCATTAAAAGATGTTTTGTGACCGCTAACGCCACCGGTGAGCTTGCCAGCGAACGGGTTCTCGTCCGCTTAGACCGTCTTTCTTGTATTGACGAAAACGGCGGAGCCGTTGATACCAAACTTCAAGGATACGTTTCCGGCGAAGACGGTAAAACCGGCCTTCGCGCTCGATTGGTAACTAAATCCGGACAGGCAATCGCCAATGCACTCTTTACCGGAACCTTATCGGGCCTTGGCAAAGCCGTCTCTTTAGCTGCCGAAGACTCCACCACCTCCATTACCGGAACGGTTTCAAAAAGCGTTAAAAATCCGTGGCGAGCAGGCCTTGGTGAAGGAACTTCCCATGCCATGGACCGCATTACCGATTACTACTTGAAACTTGCCAGCGATATGTTCCCGGTCCTTGAAGTCGATTCCGGCCGTGACGTGGAAATCGTAATTTCTCAAGGCTTGTCTATTGAACGTTTAAATAAATAAGAAATACTCCTATGCAAAAATCTCTTCTCTTTTTATTCATTACAGCAGCCTTTGTGGCTTCCTCAGTTCATGCCTCCGGAGCTTGCACTAACCCTTCTCCGGGCACCGTTAAGACCGCAACTATCGTCAAAACTGCTTCCGTAAAGTCTGTAAATGCCTCGGATAAAACAGCACCGGTCATTGTGGATCCGTCCGCAGACTTAAAAGAAGCTTCTGAAAGATTTGCCGAGCGTTACCCAAAAACTAAAGTAAACGAATTTTCTTTAACGCCGGTTCCCGGAATCTTTGAGGCCGCCGTCGGTAAAGAAGTCATTTACTTCGATAAGACGGCCAGATTTCTTTTTTCCGGTCGCCTCTTGGATATGGAAAAAGGTCAGGACTTAACCGACCAAAGACTTAAAGATATCCGCCGCATTGATATTAAAAAGCTTCCTTTAGATAAAGCCGTTAAAGAAGTTAAAGGAAACGGCTCTCGAACCTTGATTGTCTTTACCGACGTTGATTGTCCTTATTCCAGAAAGCTTGCTAAAACTTTAGAGCAAGTTACCGATGTGACGGTCTATACGTTTCTTTTTCCTTTAGTTTCCATCCATCCGGAAGCTAAAGCTAAAAGCGATGCCGTCTGGTGTGCAGCCGACAGTGTTAAAGAGCTGGCTAAAGCTTTAAGAGGAGAGCCGATTAAGTCGGTAGTTAACAATCCGATTTGTACTTCTCCGGTCGAATCTACTCTAAAACTTGCTGCAGAACTTGGCATCGGAGGCACTCCGACTCTGATTAACGCCGCAGGCGACCGAACGGCCGGAGCCCTTCCGCTTGAGAAGCTCGAAGAATTCATCAACCAAGGCAATAAAAAGACAAAATCATGAGAACCATTGCACTTTTAACTTGCCTTCTTCCGGCAATCCTCCTAACAGGCTGCGGCTCCTTGACCGGCTTCTCCAATGCACAGACGGACTTTTCTTGCGGTGATTTAACCGGTAAGCCGTCTTGCAGAAATATTTCCGATGTGTATGCTCAAACACAAAAAGAAGCTGAAGATGCGCAGAACTTTCAGGCGCCTGCAGCTTTACTAGCCCAAGAATCGGAGCCGGAGTTTGTCCAACCGTATTTTGAACCGAACCGAGAGCCAGCAGCTCAGAGCTCAGCTTCCGTCCTTTCTCCGGAAGAAGCTCTTCTCAAGGCAGAACGGCAGGCTGCCTCAGCGCTCAGTCCCATCGGCAGCCCGAACTTTGCTGTAATTTCTCCGGCCTCGCCTTGGAGAAGCCCCGAAACCATTTTTAGAGTTTGGATGGCGCCTTTTACCGACACTGAAGGAGACCTTCATGACCAACGTTATATGTACGTCAAAGTACTGAACGCTGGCTGGTCGGTTCCGACAATTGATGAAATGGCTAAACCAAGAAGTCCTTATCGACCTGTCTACCCGCTTTCTCAAGATAAAACACCGGAACCTTCGACTAAGAAACCTAACCCTCTAGACGTCCCTAAAGGAAGAACTTCATGACCAAGCAATTAAAAGCTTCTCTTTTGAAGAACCTCAAAACAAAACTTTCTTCCAAGTTCGGAATGTCTTTTGTCTCCAATTTATCCATGAAAGATTCAGAAATGGAGCCGAGAACCGGCTCTCCTATGCTTATCGACAGATTCTCCAACATTCTTCCTTACGCTCATTTCAGCGAAGAAGATAACTTATGCGCTATTGCCGCTCCTAACTTCAATTCTTTTGAAGGCTTGGGCTACGTCATTGAAATCATTCCGCAAACCGGATGTACCCCTGTCATGGCTAAAAGCCTCAAGCACCTCTTCGGCCAAGGCATTCCGGAAGGAACCGGCATTCAGTTCTGCTTGTTTGCTTCTCCTTACGTTAAGCCTTTGACGGATTTAATTCTTTCTTCAGCCGTCGAACCCTCATCTAAAGATGAACATTTACGCGTTGAGCAGCTTGAGCTCATGAAGGGTCTTTCTAAGGCCCGCGCCGACTTCTTATTAAGAGGCTCTTATCAAGATCCCAAGCCCGGAATAACCGGAAGACTCTGCAATTTCCGCTCATGGATGAGTGTAGTTATCCCGACCTCCGATCCTTTTAATCCTGCCGTTCGCGATAAAGTTAAAAAGATTCGGGAAGGACACATGGCTCTTCTTCGCCAATGGCATTTAAGCCCTTGGTCTTGGAACGAGTCCGTCCTCATCAATACGCTTTCTCAACTGTTAAATCCTCATTTGTTTTTAGAGAATGCTTGGACTCCTTCCGTTCACGATCCCGATCGTGAACCGAGAACACAGTGCGTCCGCGCCGATACCAGAATCAATATCGAACCGAACTTCATTGATTTCCATTCTTTATATCGACAAAAACGAGTCTCTGCGGTTTCCATAAGCGTACGTAATTATCCGGAAGCCTTTTCTTTGGATAACGTCAATAAACTGACCGGTTCTCCTCAAGGCGATAAAGCTCCCTATCCTTGTCCGTATCTCATTACAACCTGTCTTTCAACCAAGAGCTACGAATCCGCCAAGGCACAGACCCAGCTTAAAAGCGCACGAGCCGAGCAAATCGCTTCCACGGAAATCGTCAAGTTCATGCCGGTTATGCGTAAAGAAGCCGAAGACTGGCGCTTAGCCGTGGAAGCTTTTGAAAACGGTGAAGGACTTCTTCATATGTCCAATCAAATCCTGCTGTTTCCGGAAAGCGGCAATCAGCACACTGCCGTAGAGACTGCTCGCTCGATTTACCAAACCGCCGGCTTAGATCTCGTGGTAGACGACTTTATGCAGCTTCAGGGCTTGTTGGCCTCTTTGCCGATGACCGGAGGACCGCTTTTAGCGGCCGATATTAAAGTAGCTCAGCGCTCAACCACTAAAACCACGGGCAACGCCGCTAATATGCTGCCGCTGATTGCCGATTGGAAAGGTTCACCTCCCTTGGCTGGAAAACAGCTCCCGACACCGGTCATTAATCTTGTCAGCAGAAGAGGCCAAATTCTTTCCGTTAATCCTTTTGCTAATCCGAACGGGAACTACAACGGCGCGGTTATCGGTGCTTCCGGCTCCGGCAAGAGCGTACTCTTAAATGAAATTGCAACCGGCGTCTTAAGAACCGGCGGAAGAGTTTGGATTATTGACCACGGACGCAGCTTCCAGAAGCTTTGTTCCGTTCTGCAGGGCCAATATATTGAATTCTCTGATCTTCCTCGCGCTGACGGAAGCTTTGACTGTCTTAATCCCTTCTCCTTGATTGAAGATATCGACAAAGATTTAAGTTTCTTTTTGCCGGTCATCGCACAGATGGTTTCCCCTTCTATGCCTTTGGATGACCTGCGTCTTTCGCACTTAGCCGTCCACTTTAAGAGTACCTGGGTTAAGGCCGTCAAAGAAGGAAGAATTCCGACGGTCACTGACCTAGCCGAGTCATTAATTCATAACGGAAGAATCGGCGGTACTAAACCTCAAATCGATGATGAACATTGGACAGTGCATTACCAATCTCTTACCCGAACAGAACAGGAACATTTAAACGACCCGAGAATTTCCGACCTCGGCATTCAGTTAAGTCCTTTCTGCAAAGGAGGCGCTTACGAAACCTTCTTTAACGGCCAAGCCAATATCCGTTTTGACAACAAGTTTGTCGTCTTAGAGTTGGAACAGCTTAAAAACAAGAAGTCCCTTCAGTCCGTCATCCTCATGCTGCTGATGTGTCTTATCGACCAAGAAATGAAACAGGGCTCCCGTAAAGAAGCCAAGCTAGTCATTATTGACGAGGCCTGGGACTTAATGGGCGAAGGCCATTCCGGTAAGTTTATTGAGGAAGGCTACAGGCGCGCCAGAAAATACAATGGCTCTTTCTTTACCGCTACACAGTCTCCCTCTGACTATTGGAAAAGCGAAACCGCTCGTTCGGCTTTAGAAAACTCTGACTGTTTATTCATCCTCCGACAAAAACAGGAAGCCTTAGAACAGCTTAAGCGTAAAGGTCATATTGCGATGGATGACCATCAGATTCAAATGCTGGAGTCTTTAACGACTGTTGCGGGTGCTTACTCGGAAGTTTTTATCCGAATCGGAGATCAGCCGCCTTCCGTAAACCGCTTGCTTTTGGATCCTTACTCTCAGCTCATGACCAGTACTCACCCGAATGATATCGAAGCCGTTAATCATTACCTTCAGCAGGGCTTCTCCATGCATCAGGCAATTGAATCTGTTCTTAAGGATCGAAACAAATGACAAAGCCTTCCTCAAGCAACATGAAGACAGAAAGAACTTGGTCTGAGCCTGCCGTGAAGTCACCTTCTCTGCTTTCTAAGGTCTTAGGCGTCGCTGTCATGGCTCTCGCTGCTCTTTCAGCTTCTGCCTTCGTTATGCTGCAGAAGCAAATTGAAGAGGCCCCTGCCTTCGCGGTACTGAACCTCAACAAAGTAGTTCAAGTCAACGAAACCATTCTGGCTTCCAAAGGATTAAAGCCTGAAGAATTAGCTGTTGAAGCCAAAATCTTTGCACGGCGCATGAAAACCGAAATAGAAAACCTTCAAAAAGAATGCAATTGCACTTTATTGGTTTCTTCTGCAGTGATCTCGCCGACAAAACTGCCGGATTACACCGGACCCTTGCTGCAAAAGCTCGGCTTTACACCGGACAAAATCGCTAAAGCCGAAATCTTAGTCGCAGAGCGAATGAAAGCCCTTCAATCTGATTTTTCTAAGGCGTTCAAATGAATTTAGCTCATAACGCCGTGAAATTCTTTCTGGGCATTTCACGCCATTACTCTCGGTACGGCTG
>ERZ835880.1461-NODE-1461-length-18953-cov-8.163298_pt1 | contig 18953 bp, 14 predicted proteins | sample MGYA00519944_ERZ835880 | MGnify/ENA primary metagenome ERZ835880 (study PRJEB31850, sample SAMEA3708787) | human gut metagenome | biome: human gut; feature: human-associated habitat; material: faeces | place: China | collected 2014 ... | reverse complement strand
CGAAGGAAAATATTACTCAAATAGCTGATATGAGAGGGTGGGAAACTTCAGTTACATATTTCATTCCGGCTTCTTTGGCAGTACGGATCCACTGTTCTGCATTAATACCGGTAGGAGCATAAGTAGATGCCGGCTTGGAACCGTCTGTCCATTCTTCATCATGAAAGGTGTTTATTCCAAAGTGTATAAACATACCGTACTTCCTTTTTATTTGTTCCTTTTGAGCCTCGCTTGGAGTGGTAGAAGGTTGTGGAAGGACAATTTGTTGCGCTCTTGAAAATTGGCTGAAGCATAATATGCCTAAAAGAAATAATAGTTTTTTCATATTTGTGGACTTTAATATGTTTCTATTCAAATATTATTTAAGTCTGATAGAATATACCGAAGGCTTTCCATTCGATTCTTCTATTTTAAGTCTGAGCAGATTCGTTTGTATCTGTTCCTTCAGGCTGATAGTAATGAAGCCGTATCCCATAAAGCTGTGTGGCTGCTTTTGGGGATCAATTGTTTCATGGTATAAATCTTTCCATTCGTTATTTGTTGAGTATTGTAGCGTATATTTTGTAATACTTCCTTTGCCTATAATAATCGCGACTTCTTTGAATGGAGTGTCAGGTTTAAGATGTATATCCAATGTCGAGAGAGAGTCTCCTGTCCATGCGGTAGAAACATCACTGTCTATTGCGTATTGAGGTCCGTGGTGCAGTGTGTCATTATTGAGGATACCATTGGCTTGTGCTACAGCTTGTTCGGTCAGTGACATCATACGAGGAGGATTTTCTGGAAAAGGTGCCCCGTTTTCTATTCCTAGGAAAGATGCCAATTCGTTGATTCTTCGAATAGCCTGTGGGTTTTGTCTGCCATCGGTTCCGGGAGGTATATTCAATAAAAGACAATTGTCGTTAGCTGTGGATATGCGGAAGATTTCTTCCAACTCTTCAAGATCCCTTACTGTTGAATCTTCCGGATGTGCAAACCAGTTTCCCAATACAGAAATAGTTTGTGTACATTCGTAAGGTAAATAATACTTTTTCCCTTTATATGTATAGATTTTCGGATCATCTTTTACCGGTAAGAAAGGGTCCCATAATCTGAAGTCGGAAGGGAAATATACGATAGAGTCTCCTTCCTGCATATCTACAGGGCGTTTTCCTATTGTCCAGTTTGTAGAAATCTGGCAAGAAGGTTGTAACTGCTTTACATAATCATAAATCTCTTGAAGATACCAGTTCTCAACCTTTCTGTCCCAAGCTCCATCGAACCATAATTCGGAAACGGTGCCATATTGAGTCATTAATTCTTTCAACTGGTTTTTCATGAAGAGAATATATTTGTATGGATCGGCATCCTTGTAAGCAGGTTCATGTCTGTCCCAAAGGGAATAATAAATGGAAAATGCAATGTTTTCTTTCTTGCAAGCTTCTGAAACAGCTTTTACGATATCATACTTATGAGTGATAGAAGGATTTGCAATGTCGTAATCGGTATATTTACTATCCCATAGACAAAAACCATCATGATGTTTCGTTGTGAGTACAATAGATCGCATACCAGCAGTCTTTGCATTTTTTACCCATTCGGCTGCTTGTTGAGCTATATCAATGGGAGGGTTATAAGTTGAGGCCGGTGCACTACCATCACTCCATTCTGTATTTAAATAGGTGTTCATTCCAAAATGGAGAAACATGCCGTACTTTCTGTCTATCATAGCTTGTTGCCCTTCTGTGGGACCAATCGTACGGCTTGTTTGTTGAGTAGTGCAGGAAGAAAGACATGCGGTTAACATGAATGTATAAATAAAATTTTTCATAGCTTTACTTTTTTGCAAAAGTAAAATTTAAAATGTTGAGATAAAATATTTATTTTGAGGGAAAACTTTGCAAAAACCGATATATGCTTCATTTAAGTAAGAAAGAATTAGAGTTACTATGAAATGTGTGGATATACAGAATACACTGTCCTTGCATATGATTTATGCCGGATATTATGAAGTTGGGAAAGAATGGTGCTACAGGAATGTATTGAGTCCTTTTTCTCGTTTATATCTTATTGATAAGGGAGAAGCATGGATTTATATGAATAAAAAGAAGTATAAACTGGAGGCTGGAGATCTGTTTATTATACCTAAATTTACGTACCATACTTATGAATGCGAAGACTATATGAGCCATTATTATATCTGTTTTCTCGACCAAATGGTGGGAGGAAGGAGTTTATTTGAATATGTACATCTTTGCAATAAAGTAAAAGCCAGTAGTTTCGACAGATATTTGATAGAGAGATTTGTGAAGTTGAATCCGGGATATCAGATTTCAAATCTAGATCCTAAGAAATACGACAATAAGGCAGAGTTGTTTTCTCTCAATAAAAAACAGTCTGTTCTTCATCTTCAATCTACTTTGGAAAGCAATGGGATCTTGTTGCAGTTATTTTCCCGATTTATCACAAGTGAAAATACTGAAGCCTCGTACAGGGAGAACCAATACAAAAGTATGAATAAGGTATTTAGCTATATTGATGTTCATTTAGCTGGAGGAGTTCACGTGAAAGATCTGGCTGATATTATGTGTATGAGTGTAGATCATTTCACCCGAATTTTTAAATTGGTAAACGGAATGACGCCTAATCAATATATTCAGTTGAAGCGAATAGAAAGAGCTCAGACCTTGATGTTATTGTCTGACATGAGTGTGAAGGAAATAGCAGAAGAAGTAGGGGTGCCTAATTTGTCTCAGTTTTCTAAGCTATTTCGTAAGCATTTAGGGGTTAGTCCAAGAGAATACGGAAAAGAAAAATAAAGACTCCCCTCGCAATTTGTTATTGCGAGAGGAGTCTTTATTTTACCAATTACATCCTATTTTTTCGAATGGTATTCGAGGAAAATTTGTAATTCTTTGGAATAGTAAAGCATCTTCTTTGAAGCCTTTCAAAGGGTTGCTTGGATCGATAAATCCTGGATCAGTATTGGTAGACCAATTATTGTAAAGTTCCAGCCATTCTGTGTGTCCGTCTACTACATTTTTTATTTTATAGAAGAGATTACCTTCTATAATATTTCCCTGTGGATATGCAGGATGACTGTCCCAGTAATTTACGAGTGATGGGTAAGCTGTACTATAAGGAGGTTTATTATAGTGTATGGTTTGTAACCGTTGGTCTATTATTCCTCCTTTTGCTATCATGTTTTGCCCCCAATTTTGCATGCGGGCATCGATATGGATGGCTACTGGTGATTCGATGAATAAATTATATTTGTATTGATTGTGATGGCCCCCTCCAATGAGAACTGGCATTGAACCAGCTTTATAATAAATATTGCCATAGACTTCGGTTCCACAGGCTCCATCGTCATGATAGGTTGCTGTTACGCGGTGTCGTGGACTTAAAGAGTGGAAATAACAGTACCTGATAATATTTCCTTGTTCCGAAGGATCTCTACCATAATAGATTGCACCTTGATCGTCTACTTCTGTACAAACGTTTGTAATGTCGCATAGTTCTATGATATGATTATTTCCATGAAACAAGATAGCCATACTGGGAGCATTGTAAATATTGCATTTAGATATACGGTTTCCTACTCCGTCAATCCAAATTCCCGGGCGATAAGATTTTTCTATACGGTTATAGTCATGAATGCGACAGTTTTCAATATAATTGCCAGCTGGTTTAAGGGTAGCTCGGTCGCCGCCTCCTAAACTGATTCCCCCTGCTCCTACATTATAAATATGGCAGTTGATAATTCCGTTTTGTGTTCCCCCTTTCCGATTGAATAAGATATTTTCATATAATGTTCCCATCAGATCTCCGACGTTACGTGATGCAATGGCTCCTCCTTGTGCATGAGCATGTACATTACCCTGTTTTATCGTGCCTCTTCCTACACAGATTCCTACACCTCCCATATTCCGAATGGTACATTGTGCAAGAGTGACATGATGAGTATTTTCCATATATACTCCTATCTGTCGTCCGTATGCGAATGTGATTCCTTTTACAGATATGTTGCTACAGTTTTCTATAGCTAGTAAGGGTTTGTCTAATACGGAAATGTGGATGTCTTTTATTGGGGACGAAGGAACAAAAACATACATTTTTTGTGAACTGTTGTCGATAACATACTCTCCTGGTCGATCTATTTCTTCTATTAAGTTCAGAGCGAACCATTGTCTCCAAGGGGCATCCGACATAAAACCGTATAAAGTATGTTGGGCAGTGTGGATGAGTTTGTTTATTGTGTCTATATGGGCTATGCGAATCATATCGTTTGCATATCCGTGAGCAAAATAGCCTCCAATCCACATATCCTTTGTGTTTTTCCATAGTGAAGGGTGTTTTTCCGTATATCCAAAGATGGGGTAGGGGGCTTTCTTTCCATCTTTTGATATACCTGATTCTTTTACGTTTTTTATCAGAATTGTTGAATCGTTGGGCCATCGGGCTATTTGTAAAGGTTGTTCATTGATAAAGACTTCTGTCCATGAAGCTTGACTGGGACGTCCAAAACCATTGGAATGAAGTCCTGATATTGATATCCCAATTTCCTTAAAATCGAGTTCTTTAACTGAATTTCTTACTTGTGGCTGTAGTCTGTTTAATACAGCTTTATCTTTTATTTGTTTTAATGCTTTTTGTGGAAGATATTTACCTCCGGATATAATTACTTGTTCATCCTGATAGGGATGAATTGAAATATTGTTGGTATTTATTTCTAAAGTTGTATACAGTTCGTATGTACCACCGCGTAAAATAATTTCATTTTTGGGGGAAGGTTGCTCTTTTATTCTATCCAACGCACTTTGTATGTCTTTTAATGGATCTTTAAGAGTTCCTTGTGCACTATCATGCCCTTTAGGAGAAACATACAATGTGAGCGTTTGTGCTGAGGCTTTTCCAATAAAGAAGCATAATAATAATGTAATAAATGTAGGTATTTGCATAAGGTTATTGAACTATGTGTAATTTGAATAGACTGGTTTTGATCAAAAAATAACAACCGACTAATATTTATTAGCCGGTTGTTGGTTGAGGTTTTCCTCAATCTTATTTCTCTGCTTTTTCTGCACGTCGGAAAGCCTTGTCTCCTTGTGCAATAGCTTTATCTGCCTGTTTAATCACAGCCTCTACTTCTTTCATCAGCGATTCTGTTTTTGAATCTGAAGCAGATAATTTTTGCAGCTGGTCTACAGTGCGCTGCATCTGTTTGATAAGCAAATTATTCTGTTTGTTGATTTGTTCTGCATTGGCTTTGATTGTACCTTTTTTTACATTGGCCAGCCATTCTTTGAGTCCTTTGATTTTTTGTTGCAGTGTACCGCTTTCGGCAGCCAATTGAGAATACAACTCTTCTTCCGGAGTGGCAAAAGCATGGTGGAAGCCTTTTACCTCATTCCAGTGTCCGCGTGTAAAATCGGGGAAGGCTACTGCTGCACAGCCATTGTCCATAGACAAAGCTCCTAATTCGGCCAATGAACACCATTCTGCCAAGTCGTATACATCCATGTCCAAAGGCAATCCGTTTTGCAGACAGTATACCAGACGGCTGTCCATAATAAAGTCCATACCCCCATGTCCGCCTACTTCTTTTGCCATTTCACCGTATTTCTTGAGGATAGGATGCTGATATTTGTTAATCAAGGCGTCCATTTCCGCTTTAGGAAGGAAAGTGTGAGTACTCAAGTTGTCTACTTGCGGTTGTACTCCTGAAGCTTTCATCTGGCTGGCATCCACGGCATATCCTTCTATCGGATATTTATTGGCAAATCCTTTTGTACCTGTCAACTGATACAAACGATTGTACGGCTGTGGGCTCATTACATTATGTTGGATTTCGATTACCTTTCCATTTTCGGTGCGCAGCAATGTAGTAGTATGATCTCCATTGCGGAATGATTCACATTTCTCACCGGTTGCTTTTTCTACCAGAGCACGTCCGTGCACCGATTTAGTATCCATTGCCACCAGAGTTGTGATGCGGTCGCCGCGGTGAATATCCATAGCCTGTGCTACCGGGCCTAATCCATGTGTAGCGTACACATCTCCTCGGTTTTCTTTATTATAGCGTAGGCGCCATCCCAATTTGTCTTCTTTTCCATTTTTCCAATAATAATTCCAGAAATCGTCCAAATTGTGGATGTAAGCTCCTTGAGCACGCAATACCTCTCCAAAAACTCCATGTTGAGCCATGTTGAGTGTATTCATTTCAAACCAGTCGTAGCAGCAGTTTTCCAGAATCATGCAGTGCTTGCGGGTTCTTTCACTGAGATTAATCAATTCCCAGCACTGTTCCAGATTCATAGCCGATGGAACTTCAATGGCAGTGTGCTTGCCATGCTCCATGGCACATTTTGCAACGGGAAAATGATGATCCCAGTCTGTAGCTATATAAACGAGGTCAATATCATCACGTTGGCAGAGTTCTTCGTATCCTTTAGCTCCAGAATAGATTGCTGCTTGGGGAAGACATGCTTTTTCCAGATATTTTTGACAGGCTTCTGCGCGCTCTTTTTCGTAATCACAAAGGGCAACGATTTCTACTCCCGGAATATGTGTAAAACGTTCTACAGCTCCCGGTCCTCTCATTCCAAGACCGACAAATGCTACACGTACCACTTTCATTTTAGGTACAGTCAGTCCGGTTACGTTTTCCTGACCGGCCGGGCGTTCTGGAGTATTTATAACGATTGTTCCTTTTTCCCAGTGCCATTCTGTAGAAGGCGATAAAGATTGGGCGGTGGTTGAAGTTGGAAATACAGCCAAAGCACAGCATGTATATGCTCCCACAATCCATTTATTCAGATTCTTCATAGTGTATAGTTATTTATATGGATAATTCTTAGTGCGACAAAGATAGGTATTTTTTTTACATCGGGATGATTTTGAAAGTCTTTTTGGGGTATAGGTATCAGATTTCTTTATTGGAACTGTTTTTTTGAAATAAATTATATTTATGAACTTTTCAAATATGACTTATTGATATAAGGAAATAAGGAAAGGGTGAAATGAAATAAAAAAGTAGATATGATAAAAAGAAAAATCGCTAACAGATTGTTTAATAATCTATTAGCGATTGTTTTTTGTGGTGCCACCAGCAACATTAAAGTTAAATTATAATTCATCCGATTAAATCGTATTTTATTTGAATGTGCTGATTATCAATCGTTCTAAATTGGATTAAATGTAGATGATTGTAACCGAATTGATATTTTGTAGTGACTATTGTAGTGACTATCCAAATAAAATTGCTATCTTTGTATTGTCGGATTCATAAAGGAATTGACCCCACAATTATGGCAAAATCACTTTCAAGATTTTATATTCGTAAGCAGGATGAACGGAACGAAACGGCAACTTTGTTCTTTCGCGTTCAAAATAAAAAGCATAAGGTGGATACATTGTTCTCCTCGCAAATCCGTGTGAATGTGGCTGAATGGAAAAACGCTTTGTCCAATGCAGAAAACTGGATGCGCCACCAGCGAAACAACTTTACCCTGCATGATACATTGAACAGAATAGAGTTTGTTGTAAAGTCAGAGGTGGAAGGGATGGTCTTTGACAAGGCGCATGTGGAAGCGGAAATTTTGGCTATTGCTAAACCGAAAAAGGCGGAGGCTTTACTGAAAGCACAGAAGGATGAGGAAATGCGTCTGCAGGAAGAACAACGCATCAAGGAGGAGCAACAACAACTGATACAGGAAGGGATAGATAGAGAACGTGCCAATATCTGGAATTTCCTGAACAGGTTTTGTGATGAAATCAATACTGGAGAACGGTTGAATGGCAATAACCGTTATGCTAAAGGCACGGTGAAGGCATGGGGAAGTTTCCGTAAGCTGTATGACCTCTTTGACAGAAAGCACCGCTATACCTGGAACGATGTTGACCGTAGTTTTGTAACGAAGTTCCTTGCTTTTATGGAAAAGGGTGACTACATGGTTTCTGCCCAAAACAAGTATCTTGTTGACCTCCGTGCTCTTGTCAATTATGCCTATTTGGATGGCTTGCATCACAACGACCGTGCCATGCAGTATTTCTCAAAAAAGAAAGTCGAAGAAAAGGATAAAGCTGCAGAGATTTACCTGACGGAAGCGGAATTGAAAGCCTTGTACGAAATGCCCCTGACCGGGAAACAGGATGAGGTGCGTGATATTTTTCTCGTAGGCTGTTATACTTGTCAGCGAGTGAGCGACTACAATCATATCAGTAAGGACAGCTTTACGACTACGGCTAAAGGAACTCCAGTAATCCGGTTGGTTCAGAAGAAGACCCGTAATGAGGTCAAAATACCCATTATGAACCCTAACCTGAAGGCTATCTGTGAAAAGTACAATTATAACCTACCTTCTGTGGTCGATGTCATTCTCAACCGTTATATCAAGGAAATCCTAAAGGAGTTGTCTGAAACGGTTCCCTCTTTGGCTGCAAAGGTTCACACCAAATTGACCATGAAGCAGAAGAAACAGGAAACGGAAGGACAGATTGTGGTGGAACGTAACAGTGAGGGGGAAGTGATGATGCCCCGTTACAACTGTGTCACTACGCATACAGCTCGTCGTAGCGGTATCACCAATATGTACCTGACGCACAAATACACCATCTTGCAGATGATGCACGTAAGCGGACATAAGACGCAGAAGACTTTCATGGATTACATCAAGCTCTCTTCCGATGAGATTGCGGATGAGATTGATGCTATAGCCAATGGCGCGAAAGCTGATGTGTTTTAGTGTTGATAAAAAACAGAAAGTATCATAACTTCAAAACTTTATCCTAACTTTGCCTTATGAATACGCAGAATGAAATAGTCATTTATCAGATGCCCAATGGCGAGATGCAATTGGACGTAACTGTCAGTGGAGAAACTATATGGTTGACTCAGCGTCAAATAGCAGAATTATTCGGCACGAAGGTTCCGGCTATTTCCAAACATTTAAAGAATATATTCGCCTCTGGTGAATTAGACCGAGATGCGACTATTTCCAAAATGGAAACAGTCGTGAACCGAGGATTTAGAGGAGCATCCATAGAGATAGTTGACCATTACAATCTTGATGCAATCCTTTCGGTTGGCTATCGTGTCAATTCAAAAAATGCAACTGCTTTCCGCATTTGGGCCAATAAGGTATTGAAACAATACCTGCTTCAAGGTTATGCCATCAATGAGCGCATAGCCAGTCAGAAGTTCGATGAACTCAGCCAGTTGGTCAAGGTGCTGGGACGTACTATCCAGAATCAAGAGAGGTTGACCGAGGACAGCCGTTCGCTGCTCAATGTCGTGGTGGATTATACTTATGCGCTCGATACGCTCGACCGTTACGACTATCAGGAGTTGACGATAGAAAAGACCACACCCCGGGCAGCCTTTCATGCCACTTACGAAAATGCCATGGAGGTGATTCGCCAGCTTCATGAGAAGTTCGGAGGCAGCCCGCTTTTCGGCAACGAGAAAGATGACTCGTTCAAAAGCTCCATCGGGCAGATATACCAGACCTTCGGAGGCGAGGATCTTTATCCCTCGGTTGAAGAGAAGGCAGCCATGCTGCTTTACCTTGTCACCAAGGACCACTCCTTCAGCGATGGCAACAAACGTATCGCCGCCACGCTGTTCCTGTGGTTTCTCAATGGCAATGGCATCCTTTACAATGAAGACGGCACCAAGCGCATCGCAGACAATACCCTGGTGGCGCTCACCCTGATGATAGCAGAAAGCCGTACTGAGGAGAAGGACACCATGCTGAAAGTGATTGTAAACCTTATCAACCAGAACAACAGATAGGGAAATTGAAGTCTGTTCAGCAGATTTATGTTGTGCATTTCTTTTTTGACAGGCAAGGCACTTATCTTTGCCTTTTTCAACCCTAAAAAAGATTTGCCATGAAAAGAAAAGAAGAAGCTCCGGCCAAAGGAGCGGACACGGTAAAGGAGTGGATGGAAGCTCATCCGCAGGAATATGCCCGGTTTGCAGCCAAAATGAAAACGGAAGGAATAGGAGGCGTCCTGAAATTGGGTGAGGATGCTTTCCGGCTCTCTCCGGATTTCCAGCAGGAGGTGGAACGGATGGTCACCACCGGGCGGTTTGACGTTTCCTCCTTGTTGGAACACCTGGCATTATCGGACTTTGCGGAAAACTACTTGAGGGAAAAGAATGAGGACCACATGGCCATGGCTGCCTGGGTGAAGTACGGAGAGTCAGCTCCGGAACAGGTGGCCGACGAACTGGACAAGGCAGTCGTGGCACAGGACAAACGCACATACAGGGAGATGCTTTCCAGCCTGTTCAAGCTGTTCTGGGGGAAGTTCTTTCAGCGGGTCGAACTGCACCGCAGATGCCGGGAAGCGGAAGGAAAGGAAGCATTTACGGCAGAAAGTTTCCAGCACATGCTTGCCTCGAAGGATGAGAACCGGGTAAAGCGTATCGGAGCATGGCTGGGCTATGGCCGCAGCGGCATGGATATAGCCCATCTGTATTTCGCACTGGCAGAAACGGCGGAAATCAGCTCCAAGGTGGCCGTGACCGACTTTGTTGCAGCCTTGAAGGCAGCCTATCCACAACATTCAATCGTAGGACACCGCCAGGTACAGAAAAGCGTCAATTACCTGAAGAACCTTTCTCCCAACCGGAAGCAATACGGCAAGGATGAACCCGAACATCGCTTTGCCATCGACATCATCAAGACCGAAGTACTGCTCCTTGCCACTGAAACAGCCGACTGAAATCAATTCTTTTCAATTCGTTCAGTTCGTTTTCGGGTCAGCGAACTGAACGAACGCTTATTTCTTTTAAATTCGGCTGATTGCCAGTTACTTTTGTGCCATCGTTCTGTGTTGGAACGGTGGCGCTTCTGTTTTCAATCCGTCCGCAGAAGCCGTCGGAACCCAGACGGAACCCAGTCAATATGGAAGAATTATTCAACATCCTCAGTGAGGGCAAAGCCCATGTGAGAGTGGAAATGGATGCCGCAGACCTCAAGGCATTTTCCGATGAACTAATCCGCCGTGCCAAGGATGAACTCGGCTCGATGGTGGAAGCCGCCCGTAAGGAGCGCATGCTATCCAAGACAGAAGTAAAGGAACTATTCGGTGTATGTGATGCCACCCTGTGGCATTGGGACAAGAAAGGCATCCTCAAGCCTGTCAAGACCGGCAACAAGGTGCTTTATCCCGAGTATGAAGTGCGCAAGGCGCTTGGACAACGCAACCAAATCCTATGAGCTTATGGAGAATCCCATTCTTTTCCCTCTGGGTATATTTCCTGCGTCCGTAAGGCATATCGTGGAATCCCTGCAGAAGTATGAGCACTATCAGGTGGACTTTACAGCTGTTTCTTTTTTCACTGCATTTGCAGCCGCTATGGGCAATACCTGGTCAGCCCGTTTCATGACCGGGTGGGTTAGCCGTCCCATTCTCTATGTGGTACTGGTTGGCCCGCCCAGCTGCGGCAAGACACCTCCGTTGCGTCAGGCGGTAGCCCCGCTGCTCAAACTGGATGAAGACTCAGACCGTATCTATGCGCAGGAAATCAGGCAGTACCGCAAATGGGAGAAACTGACCGCCAAACAACGCAAGCAGCAGTCGTTGCCTGAAGAAATGGAAATGCCGCAGCGCAAGTGTCACGTGGTGGTCAACTCCACCATCGAGGCTCTTGTGTCCGCTTTGCGCGACAATCCCCGGGGCATACTCATCTACAATGACGAAATAGACAGCCTGCTCTCCAACTTCAACCGCTACAACGGTTCGGACGAAAGCTACTTTCTCAGCCTGTTCAGTGGTACTCCCTTCAAATACACCCGCAAGTCGAACAACGAGTATATCTTCCTGCCCAATCCTTACTGCTCCATTATCGGTTCCACCCAACCCGGCATGCTCTCCTCGCTGTTTGGCGGGAAACGCTCGCAGAACGGCTTTTCCTCCCGTTTTCTGAAAGTCTATCCGGATATAGCAACCATGCCATCCTGGAACGAGGCTTCCATGCCGGAAGAAATTCTGGATGAATGGGAACGCATCATCCGTCAGGTGGATGCTGTTCAGCCTCCGGCTGGACAGGAGGGAAAAATAAATCCCTTTGAACTTTTCTTTTCACCGGCAGCCAAACAGCGTTTGATCAGATGGAAGAACGAAGTGAACAGCTGTGTCTATGTGGAGTCGGAAAGCGAGGCGGAGAAAGCCCTCTGCGGCAAGTTGGAAACCTACCTCATCCGTTTCTGTCTGGTCATTCAAGTCATGCGCGGTATCTGTGGAGAAGCCGACATGAACGAGATTGACGAAGAAAGCGCCGACCGTGCCATCCGGCTGACGGAATATTTCCGTGCCATGGAGAGCCGTATAGCGCCGGAAATGGAAGTCGGGATGCTGGACCAGCGGCACACCGAACTGCTTTCCCTCCTGCCTTCCTCGTTTACCACCTCCGAAGCGGTAGGTATCGGCAAGCGGATTGGCCTTTCGGAATCCACCGTCAAGCGTTTTCTGCGGGAAGGTGCCCGTGAATTCATCCGGAAAGAGGCGCACGGCCATTATTGCAAAATCTAAAAAGGTCAATGACATTTTGACCTTTTTGACACGATGACATTTTGAACTATATAAGCTGTTCACCCTCACCGGAGGTCTTCACCGTGCGTTCACCGTCGGCATCATACCAGTAGTTGGTCACGACTTTTCGTGCCAATGAGCACCATGGCAAGCATAGCTTGAACATGGTCGAGTGCAGCCGAAAATGGGCGATAGCCAAACGTTGTCATCGGAAGCCGTCAGGCGGTTCTCCTCGTCCCAGCGTAGCTTGCGCTCGGCTGCGGTGGAATCCAACGCGCCGTCCTGCTTGATGCGGCCTGTATTGACATAGACCAGGTTGCCGTTGGCATCGTAAGTATATGTATGGTTGTTGTCTACCTTGGCCACGGAATCCGGATTCTCTTCCGTGCGGTAGTTCTCATCCTTCACTTCGGCCAGCTGGAACTTCTTGCCCTCAGTCTTGCCATAGGTATAGGCCAGGTCATAGCCCACATGGAGCGTACCGTCGAACTGCACGCCCTGCTGCGTGAGATGCTGTTTCTTCGACACGATGCGGTGCATGTTGTCGTAGCCCATCTCCAGCCGGTAGGAAGCGGTCTTACTGTCCGCTCCGGCATAGGTTCCCGATGCACTTGCCAGGCGGTAGAGTGCATCATACGTATAGGCATGCGCCATCTGTCCGCCCGCCTTTCCGCTTTCGGGAAGTGCGGCCTTGTTGGCAACGCTGAGCACGTTGCTTACGGCATCGTAGGTATAGGCATTGTCCATGATGGACTTGCCGCCTGCGTTGACCGTCAGGTTCTGCAGCCTGCGACGTGCGGGCTCGTAGGTGTAGAAGGTCTCCGCACCGTTGCAGTACTTCAGGTAGGTGCGCTGCTCAAACTTGTCATAGCCGATGCGGTTCACATAGTCATAGCCGTAGGACTTGTAGCCGCGTACCTTCTCCAGCTGACCGCCGAGGTTGTAGGAGTAAGTGACCTTCTCCTCGTCCGGGTAGATCATCTCCAGGAGGCGGTTGTGGCTGTCGTAGGTCCACTGCGTCACATAGGTGGCAATCGCCTGATTGGGCACAATCAGCGTGCGGCGGGTCTTGGTGACTTCACCCATCTTGCCGTAGAAGTATTCGATGGCACCCGTTCCGTCCTCACGGAGCATCAGGCGACCGATGCGGTTCTGCGAGGCGTTGCGTCCGCCGTAGTAATACTTCACGTTGTTCTCCGGGTGGTCGGGATAGTTGATACCCGTCAGCCGGTGATAATCGTAGTCGTAGGTGATGGACTTGCCTTCCTTGGCAAGGTTGGCAGTCTGCTTGGTCAGCACATTGCCGAGTGCATCATAGGTGAAGGTGGTGATGCCGCTTGCAGGATGGTTCACCTCGGTGCGGCGATCGCCCATGTCATATACGGAGGTCGTCACGTTGCCTTCGGTATCGGTGACTCTGACCAGACGGTCGATGCCGTCATATTCGAAGGAGGTGGTGATTTCTCCGTCAGGACCGCTGAGCTGCTTGGTCATGACAGTCTTGCCGCTGCCGTTGGTATAGGTAGCCTGCTTGTTGCCCAAAGCATCGGTCACGGTAGTTACCAATGCCCGGCTGCCTGCATCCGTGGTATAGGCTGTCAGCGTCTTGGATTCATCGGGAAGGGTCACTTCCGTGGCACGGTCGAGCACGTCATACACCGTTACGGTCGGCGATACTCCGTCAAATGCCTTGTTGAAGTCCGTACGCTTGCCCAGCTCTTCCGTGACGGGATAGTAAGCCTTGGCGACACGTCCGAATGCGTCATAGACATTGCGTCCGCTGACAATCATTACATTCTGTGCATCGGACACCGAGCCTTCGGATGCCGAAGTGACCACGCCGTCCTTCTTCACCTGCACGGGCCGACCGAAGCCGTCCACGAAGGTGACGGTTTCCATGTCATCGTTTGGATGCTGGATGTCGTAGTGCTTTGTCACGGCATATGCCGGGGCGGTGATGCCGTTTGCCGTAAATTCAGCCTTCGGGCTGTATTCGAATGCAATAATATAAGGTACACCCGTAGCCAGCTCGTTCGGGCCGCGTACTCCGGTGACGCGTCCGAGGTCGTCCACATCGGTCTCGTAGTAGAAGTTGTTCAGGTCGCGGCGTTCCTTGGCGATGCCGTAGCGGTAATCGAAATTGCCTGCCTCGCTTCGGTAGCCGAACGCATCTTCTACACGTTCCACATACATGTTCATTTCCGGCTCGTAGCGGTACTTGTACCACATGCGCTGTCCCTTGGCATTGGCCGGAAGTGTCTTCTGCAGGATGTTGCCGAAGCTGTCATAACGGTAGTCGGTGACGGCTTCGCCGTTTCCGAGCTGCTGCGTTATCTTGGTCAGGTGGTTGGGGTACTTCGTGTCATATACCGCCGATACCTGGTGGTAAACCTTTCCGTCTCCTCCGGTCACGGTCACATCGGTCGGCAGTCCGAGGATGTTCCTGCTGCTGTTGGAGGTATAGCGGATGGAGGTCTGGTAATCAAACTTGCCGTCTCCCTTGCTGCCGAGCTTGCCCTTGTTGCTGAACCTGTAGGATTTCAGTTCACCGTGGTGGCCGGTGAGGTAATACTCGTTCCATGCCTCCGAGGTAATCATTCCCTGTGCGGCACCTTCGTATTGCAGGTTCGCCGTATAGCGGAGCGGTACGAAGGCGGAAGCACGGTCACTGCACAGTACGGGCTGTGCGGTAAAGGTGTACTCGTCACCCTTGGCGGTCAGGTAGTAGCCGTCATATTCGTTGCGTGTTTCGGTGTAAACCTTTCCGGCTGCATCTTCCACGGAAGCGTTGACCAGGTTGCCCTGCGTATAGTAGCCGGACACGTCATACTTCTGTACCGACTTGCGGTAGAGCGCATTTTCCTTTTCGGTGTCGAGATTCCTGGTAATCACTTCGCCGAAACCGAGGAACTCACGTTCGTGGCGGTCGCGCTTGCCGTCCTTGTATTCAAAGGCGGTGGTCATGAGCGGACCGTCATCATGGATGCCGTCATCCACCGTGAGGGAAGACATCACCCATTTGCCGCCGGGAAGTCCGTAGGTGGGAGCAGTATGTGCATAGTCCAGCGTAAACGTACCGCCGAGCGAGTTGGTGACTGCCTTGAGCATATTGGTACGACCGATGGCAGAACGTCTTACGGTAAGCTCGCTCTCCTTATCGGAGGTCACTATGTCAAGATAGCCGTCGCCATCAACATCCTGCAAAGAATAACTGGTGCGGTTGATGCTGTGCTCTGTTGCGAATCCCGGATTGGTTGAAATCTTGATACCTATAATCGGGATATTGATTGATATGGTAAACGCTGCGTTCACGGATTCCGAAGTAGAAGCGGACTCGTTAATCTTTGACATTCCGTTCCAGATGAAAGGCGTGTCAAATCCGGCTCTGGTGTTCAGGGAAATCATCACGCCACTATCCGTTTTCCAACCCCATGTCGTAAACGGATGTACAGATTATGAAAGTTCGTCATATTCAAAATGAGGCTGTGTTCAATTATTTTTTGAACATAGCCTCACTGAATTTGTTTTATTGTTGAACTAATCTATGTTTTTACAATTTATATAGGCTGAAATAATTGGAGAATACCATAGATAATAAGCCCTATACTTAAAATCCAACCGCTACAATGCATTATGTATGCGGTTGTAAAACGACGAGCATTCCAATACTTTTCTTGTTGATACATTTTCGGAAGTAGGAAACACCCAAAAAGCAAAGCATTAATTGGTATAGCCGATTTCACATATAATGCAATGAACCCAGATATAATTAGGATGAGTCCTTCCCCAAAAGAAATCTTATCTTTTAGAGAAAGGGGGAGTCTATTATAAATAGCTCTTAATTTTTGAGACACTAAATAGCCTCCCACTACAATTGAAATAACGCAAAAGAACATATCTTCAATCATCTGTTAATCTATTAGATTTATCATCTTTATGCGGTTGGAACTGTTCTACTGTGGTCGAATCTGGTTGAGCGTTTTCTTTCTTACGTTCGATTACCTCATCGACAGTACGTTCAACCATAGTCTCTTTCAAACGTGTACCTTGAGTTACAATTTCTGTTCCTAAATCAAACCCTTTTTCTCCTAATTTTTTCCCAAACCCTGGCAGTATTTTACCAAGTATTTTCTCAATGAGTAACTCTGCTGAATAATAAATAAAACTCTTTTTGTTATTCGAGAAATCACCATTGATTAAATCTATACCGAATTCAGTAGCTCCAAAAGCACCCGATATTCCGTTTCCAGAAGCTGCTAAAGGTACACCAATTTCTGCACCAACAACCGAAAGAGTACAAGCATAACCAGCAACGGAAACCGCATCACCAACATCTTGAGCTGTCTGAACAAATTCTTTACCTATCTTATAATGAAGCGTTACAACTACCTCTCCATTTTCAACAGATCCAACCTGATAGGTATATCTAAAATATGGATTTTTTGCATTCTTGTTTTCCATTATTTCAGATGCTTTATTCTTATGCCATAAATTATGCCATTTTCGAGACCACTGAGCCAACCATTTCCAACGGAAATTTCCATCAGGATCAACATATGTTATAGGATTATTTTCTGTATAAGCATATGAAGATACATTAGGAACCTTTTCTTTTAGTGCATCCGTCGACATCCAAAGACTGAGATGTGGGTCATAGTACCTCGCACCATAGTAATACAATCCCGTCTCCTCGTCGAATTCCTTCGCGTTGAAGAGATAAGGCGTATTCCAAATGCTGTTTCGCTCTTCAATGAACACTTCGCCGAACGGCACATACTCGATGTGCTGAACCACCTCGCCGTCCAGATTGGTGATGTAGCTGCTGCTGCCCAAGTGGTCGGGATGGTAGTAGAACTGCAACTTCTCGTATGCGTCCGGATCCTGGAAGTTGTTTTCCAATGCCAGGGCACGGGCCTGCGCAGCCTCGGGAGAACCGTCGTCGCAGCAGAATCCCTGTCCGTCCACATAGTCGTTGTTGTCCGTTCCGTTGTACGGCACCTCAAAGATAGCATAATTATCCATAATTACCTGCTGTAGAGTGGAATATTTTGCTTGAAATCAGCAAAAAAGTCCGTCTCACTACCGGCATACCGGATGCGTTTCAAAACAGAGGCATAGATTCACTTCGGCCAGCTTGAGCTTTTTGCCATCAGTCTTGCCGTAGGTATAGATATTGTTCTTGGAAGCGGTTGTGTTAAGAGGTGATGTCATCTAAGATATAACCTAAACTTAGATATATTGAAAGCAGTGGTTTTGTTACATAGGCACAGAATACAAAAGTAGTGTTTTGTTGTGGTGTATTTTACCTGTTTACCTGATGAAAAATGTATAAAGTAATGTGAATTAATTAACTAATGTTTGATTGTGTTTGAGTTGTATGGGTATTTAATGCATAAGAAACACAGAATAAATAACTTAAGTATTAGCGTTTAATAGCCTTAGATAGCACTGTTTGAGGGATAAATGAATTGAAGCAACTGAAAACAATCAATCTGACGACCAAGATGCTTTGTAACAAGGTAGCTTGTAACCACAGTTACCTTTAGCTGGTTCGTTTTCCTTTAAAACGTCCTCTTTCGCAAAGCGAAACAGCGATTTATCGCTCCGCTGCGGTAGTAGTCGGCAAGTTACTTTTGAGGGGGCAAAACGAATTTTGTGCCCACAAAAGTACAACTTGCTTGGCTCTAACTGCAAGCCTAAATCGACTAAAAAAGGATAGTTTCTCCGCTTTTTTCTTCAAGTTTATACCAAGGTTTGACAGACCAAGATACTTGTTGCTCTTGTTGTTGGTATCTTTGCTCATCTGATAGTGCAGTTGTGGTAACTTTGCATATTGATATGTTCAGTCTCTCATGCCGAGTGCTCGATATTCAAGGGTGCAATACACTTTGTGTCCATGTTACGTAGGTTTTAGATAGCCTTGTATATGGGTTCGGTGTTCTATGGGCTGACGGTTATAAATATAAGGTTATATATAGCTCTCGGTTCTTCGGTTATAGGTATGGTGGTTTATAATGTGGAAAAAGGGTAAAAGGTCAAAAAGTTCAATAAGGTCAAAGTGTCATTGTGTCATTGGGATTTTTGCGTTTTCTCTGTTTATGATGCACGTTTAAGGTAGTGTGCCTAATTTACGGGATTGTGCTTCTATGATGCTTTTGAAACGAGAGGAAAAAGAATGTAGTACGAATAAGAAGGGTGTGAGTGGCTGGCCTTTTTTTTATTGGGCTTTAATCGGTTTGAAGATTAAAAGGAAGTCTTTAATGGTGTTTAATCAAGGCGATTTAAGCCGATTTAAACAGCTTCAGATGATTATTTGATAGGTAACTTTATAGGTAACTCAGCGCAATCTGTTAAAACGAAAAACTCCGAAACACTTGATAATGAAGCATTTCGGAGTTTTGCAGGTGGTGCCACCAGGAATCGAACCG
>ERZ835880.1457-NODE-1457-length-18985-cov-5.063180_pt1 | contig 18985 bp, 12 predicted proteins | sample MGYA00519944_ERZ835880 | MGnify/ENA primary metagenome ERZ835880 (study PRJEB31850, sample SAMEA3708787) | human gut metagenome | biome: human gut; feature: human-associated habitat; material: faeces | place: China | collected 2014 ... | reverse complement strand
TGCTCAAACCCACTTCTTTCAGTCCTTTGCTTGCATTTATCGGCATTTTGCTGTATATGTGTAAGAGTGAGAAGAAAAAAGGTGTGGGCACCATCCTCATCGGCTTTGCCGTGCTGATGACCGGCATGACCACCATGTCCAACGCAGTGCTGCCGCTGCAGGGCGAAGAGTGGTTCACCAGCCTGTTCGTCCGCTTCTCCAACCCCATCCTTGGTGTGCTGGTGGGCGCACTGGTCACCGGCATCATCCAGAGTTCCAGCGCCAGTGTGGGCATTCTGCAGGCACTGAGCGCCACCGGCGTGATCACCTACGGCAGTGCCATCCCAATCATCATGGGCCAGAACATCGGCACCTGTGTCACGGCGCTGATCTCCTCGGTGGGTGCCACCAAGAATGCCCGCCGGGCCGCCATGGTGCACCTGTACTTCAACATCATCGGCGTGACCATCTTCCTGTTTGGTTTCTATGGTCTGAACGCCGTGTGCCACTTTGCCTTTGTGGATTCCACCATTGAAGCCTGGGGCATCGCCGTGGTGCACTCCGCCTTCAACATCCTGGCCACCCTCATCCTGCTGCCTTTTGCCAACGGGCTGGAAAAGCTGGCCATCCTCACCATCCCGGACTCCCCGGAAAAAGAGAGCTTTGCCCTGCTGGATGATCGTCTGCTGAACACCCCGGCTGTGGCCGTGGAGCGCGCCCGCAGCGCCACCGCCGACATGGCAGAGCTGGCCCGCGTGGGCGTGGTGCAGGCCATGAGCCTGACCCACCAGTGGAACGACGAGCTGGCCCAGAAGGTGCGTGACGAGGAAAGCACCGTGGACCGTTATGAGGACGCTCTGGGCACCTACCTTGTCAAGCTGTCCGGCCGCGAGCTGAGCCACGCCGACAGCCAGAGCGTGAATACCCTGCTGCACACCATCAGCGATTTCGAGCGCATCAGTGACCACTCGGTCAACCTGCTGGAATCCGCGGAGGAAATGCACCAGAAGAACATTGAATTTTCCAAGGACGCACAAGAGGAGCTGCAGGTGCTGGAAGATGCCGTGCAGGATATCCTGAGCCGCACCACCGACGCCTTCCGCAAGGGAGACCTGCACCTGGCCAGCAAGGTAGAGCCGCTGGAAGCTGTGGTCAACGAGCTGGTGCGTGCCATCAAGGCACACCACATCGCCCGCCTGCAGACCGGCAGCTGCTCCATTGAGTACGGCTTTGTGCTGGACGATCTGCTGACCAACTACGAGCGTGTGTGCGACCACTGCAGCAATGTAGCTGTTGCCCAGATCGAGGTAGCACAGGACAGTTTTGACACCCACGCTTACCTCAACGATCTGCGTCATGGCAAAGATACCAAGGAGAGCGAAGAATTTCATCGTCGACTGGACAAATACCGGGAGCGGTATCTCTTCCCGGACAATCAATCTGCGGAGGAATTTGACAAATGATCTATATCGTAGAAGATGATGACGCCATCCGTGAGCTGGAGCAGTATGCCCTGCAGTCCAATGGTTATGAAGTGGCCAGCTTTGCCAGTTCCGAACCGTTCTGGCAGGCCATGCGCACCGAAGCCCCGGAGCTTGTGATCCTGGACGTGATGCTGCCCGGCGAGGATGGGTTCTCCATCCTGAAAAAGCTGCGCAACACCCCTTCCCTGCACCGGCTGCCCATCATCATGGTCACGGCCAAATCCAGCGAGCTGGACACCGTGCGCGGGCTGGACTGCGGTGCCGACGACTACATTTCCAAGCCGTTCGGCATCATGGAGTTCCTCAGCCGGGTGCGTGCCTCTCTGCGCCGGGCGGCTCCGGAGGAACGGCCCAATGTGCTCAGCTTTCATGAGATCCTGTTGGACAATGCACGTCACAGCGTGACGGTGAACAACCAGCCTGTCGAACTGACCTACAAAGAATACAGCCTGCTGCGCCTTCTGCTGGAGAACACCAACCTTGTGGTGACCCGCGAGACGATTTTGCAGGTGGTGTGGGGCACCGACATTTCGGTGGAAAGCCGCACTGTGGACATGCACATCCGCACCCTGCGCAAAAAGCTGGGCGATGCTGGGCGCTACATCTGCACCATCCGCAAGGTGGGCTACAAGCTGGCCGATGACGAGGAGGCTGGAGACGAATGAAGCCGCACAGCATGGAAGAAAAAATCAGCTACCGGCTGTTCCTCATGGGCTTTCTGGGGCTGCTGTTCACCGCAGCACTGTGCATCTTTGTCTTTCACCGGGCTTTTACCGCCCAGGCCTGGGATGACCTGGAAAAAGAGAGCGATCTCATCCGTGCCGGGTATGACCTGACCAGCGAGCCGCAGCAACTTTCTTTCTTTGTGACCGGCGACCTGCGCATTACGCTGATCTCCCCGGACGGCGACGTGATCTTTGAGTCTGCCACCGATCAGCCCATGGAGAACCATCTTACCCGTCCGGAGATCGTGCAGGCGCTGCAGGGCAGCATCGGCAAGGACATTCGTGATTCCCAGACCATGGGATACGAGACCTATTATTATGCCGTGCAGCTGCCCGGCGGCAACATCCTGCGCGTGGCGCAGGACGCTGAAACGGTGTGGTCGGTCTACGACGGAGCCCTGCCGGCCATCGTGCTGAGCTGCGTTGCCCTGATGTTGGCTGCCGCGATCCTATCCACCCTGCTCACCCGCGCCCTTGTGCAGCCGGTGCTGAACATGACCGAGGATCTGGACCACATTCAGGATAAGGTCCCGTACAAGGAACTGATCCCCTTTGCCGAGAGCATCCATGCCGACCGCATCCTGCGGGAAAACAACGAGAAGATGCGGCAGGATTTCACCGCCAATGTGAGCCACGAGCTCAAGACCCCGCTGACCAGCATTTCCGGCTATGCAGAGCTGATTGAGACCGGCATTGCAAAACCGGAGGATGTGCCGGATTTCGGCCGCAAGATCCACAGCGAGGCCACCCGCATGATCCAGCTGGTCAACGATATTTTGCAGCTTTCTAAGCTGGATACCGTAAGTGAGACCGGGGACACCCCCGTAATGGAAACGATAGACCTTTTGGAGGTTGCCAAGGAGTGTGTGGAGCGCCAGAAACTGAACGCCCGCCGCGCCTATATCTCCCTGACTTATTTGGGCGAGAGCGCCCCGGTGCTGGGTAGCCGCGCGCTGCTGGATGAACTGTGCCAGAACCTGTGCGATAACGCCATCCGCTACAACCGCCCGGGCGGCAAGGTACAAATCATTACCGCTTGCAGCCGGGACGGACACTGCTCCCTGACCGTGACCGATAACGGCATCGGTATCCCGCGGGAAGCGCAGGCCAGCGTGTTCGAGCGCTTCTACCGGGTGGACAAGAGCCGCAGCAAGGCCACCGGCGGCACCGGGCTAGGGCTTGCCATCGTCAAGCACATTGCCCGCATCCACAACGCCCGCATCAAGCTGGAAAGTCAGGTAGACGTTGGCACCACCATTACCGTTACTTTCCCTACTGCCTCTTAATACAGCATGAAATGCACGTCTGTCCGTAATTGCGGGCAGACGTTTTTTGTTGGGTCAAAGCCCGCAATGCTGCCGCTTTGCAGCGCTGCCCGGGCTTGCAGGTGCAGCACATCCACGCCCTGCTGCCAGCAACCTTGCAAAAGCGCAGTGCACTGCGCCGCCAGCTGTTGCTGCTGCGCCTGCGTGGGCAGCGGGCTGTGGGCAGCGCGTTGACAGTCCAGCCGCACAAGCACCTGCCCCTTTTGCAGGGTGACCGAAACGATGCAGCGCCGGATGCCGATGCGTTCCCCTTCCAGCCAGAGCTGCCGGGTGTCGCCCTGCCCGGTAAGCAGCCGGTAGACCTCGGCCTGCTCCAAGGACAAGGGCGTATCGCCCGCTACGGTGTGCAGAACACCGCCCTCCTGTATCGTTACCTCTTCCGCGTTCCACCCGAGAACAGGCAGAAGTCCCGGCTCTGTATGCTCATACAGCCGGGGTGCGGTGGGTGCTGCGGCCTTTATTTGTGCCATCAGAGCATCCGGCAGGGCGGCCCGTGCGGCAAGGCGGTCTATCTCTCCTTCTGCGCAAAGCAGTCTTGCGGCTGTGCGGCCGCAGCCGCGCCGCAGCACCAGCTGCTCGTACTCTGTTAATAATGGTTCTTCCGCTTTTGACAGCAGCAGATAGTCACACAGGCGGTAGCTTGCGGTTTGGGGCAGTGCCTGCTCTGCCCCAGCCAGCGCCTGTTCCATCGTTTGTCCCTCTGCCTGCACAAACTGTAACGCGGCAGAGGCCTCGGCGGCATCGGCGGCGGCCTGCGGTGCCTGATAGAGCAGCCCTGCCTGATACACCTGTTCGGTCTGTGCCAGATACACCGCCCGCACCATGCTTTTCTCGGTGCTTTCGCAGCGCAGGAATAAAAGACACCACCCTGCCAACAGTAAAAACAGCAGCGGCTTGTAAGATTTCTGTTTTCTCATGGCTGCACCTCTGCTTCCGGCTGCTGCCAGAGCAAGCGGATCGCGGCACACAGCATAGCCGCCCGGTAGACGGCACACAGCAGCCACAGCAGCAAAAGCAGCGCATCCATGCGGGAAAAGCTGCCGCCACTCCACGCCCGCAGCAACTCCAGCCGGGGGTAGGTTCCGCTGCCAAACAGCAAAGCACTGCCCAGCAAAGCCGCTGCCTGAACCGCAAAGCCCCATACCGGTAGCCAGACCGTGCGGCGGGCAGACCGTGCACTGCACAGAAGGGCTCCGGCAAAATATTCAGCGTAGACCGGTACGTTCCAACCTGCTGCGGCCGGCTGTGCCGGAGGGAACAGGCGGTACCAGTGCAGTTGACCGGCGAGCCCCAGCAGGCAGACCACGCCGCCCACGGCTACAAACCACCACAGCACCCGCGCCGAGGCGTTCCAGCTTGCGGGACGGATGCACCACCCCGCCCAGAGCAGCAGCGGCAGAAAGCCCAGCAGCGCCATGGAGGAAAACTCTGCCGTGCACAGCCCTTGTGCCTGCACGAGGGTGTGCACCAGTTCCATAAAAAGCCCGGCTGTCAGTGCCAGCCGCACCGCAAGGGAGGGCGCTTTGTTCTGCAACATTGCCACTGCCAGCGCCGAAAGGATGCACAGACACACCGCGCTGACAGCGCCCAGCCACAGCGCCCGGCACACCGAAACGCTTTGCGGGATGCCGTCTGCCAGCGCCGCAGTTACCACACTGAGGGTTAACGCCGCCGGGGTAAAACGTTCTGTCTGCTGCTTCATGACCGCCGTTTTCCCTTCTCCCGCTTTTGCCAGATATTGAACCCGCGCCGGGACAGCTGCCGGTAGTTGCGGCGCAGAACACCATCCTCGGAAAGCGGCTGCTGCGGGAACGGATGCGGCGCAAGGTATGGCACGCCCAGTGCTTCGGTGCTGACGATACTGAGCAAAAAGCCGAAAAACGCCGCTGCCAGCCCTACCGGCCCGGCGAGCCCTGCCAGCAGCACCGTGCCGATGCGCAAAAGGGTGGCGGGCTCATACAGTCCCGGGGTGACAAAGACCGCAATGGCCGTAATACTAGCCACAAAGATGACCGGGGTGCTCATAAGCCCGGTGGCAATGGCGGCGTCTCCGATGATGAGCGCCGACACCAGACTGACCGAGTGACCCAGCGACTGCGGCATCCGCAGCCCCGCCTCCCGGATGATCTCTAAGATCAGGATCACCAGCAGCATCTCGGCAAAAAGGGGCAGCGGCGTAGCCTTTTCGGCTGCTTCGATCTTGTACAGCAGCTGCGGGGGCAAAAGCTCCGGCAGATACACCGCCACGCACACAAAGACCCCCGGTAAGAACACCGTAAGGTAGAAAGAAAAATATTTCAGCACCCGCAGAAAAGAGGAAAACGCCGCCGTAGAAGCGTAATCATCCAGACACTCGAACTGTTCACTAAAGAGCGCCGGCAGCACCAGTGCTGAGGGGCTGCCGTTGACTAAAATTACCAGCTTGCCCTCGCAGAGCTTTGCGGCGGCGACCGTCGGGCGCTCGGTGTAGTGTACCGGGGTGAACAGCCGCGCCTTGCCGGGCAGCAGCCACGGCACGAAATAACTGGAATCCAGCAGCAGTTCCGGCCTTGCGCTTTGCAAAATGGCGCGCACCCGCTGTACCATGGCGGGGTCTGCACGGTCCTTGCAGTAGCAAAGAGCATACTCTGTATTGCAGCAGGTGTGCGCCTGTGCGGCCTCCTGCATAAGGGTATCGGTACGGACAAGGCGGCGCAGAAGGCTCAGATTCACCCGCAGAAGGTCGGTAAAGCCTTCCCTGCTGCCGCGCAGGTTGCCCTCGGCGGAGGGCTCTTCCACGGAGCGGAATTTGAGCCCCTGCACCGAGAAGGCGATGCCGCTGCTGCAGCCCTCTAAAAGCAGCACCGCCATGCCCGCCGTCAGCCGCGCTACGAGCTGCGGCATATCCTGCACCGGAGCACTCTCGGCCGGAAAAGCTGAGCCGTGCAGGATATGCGCATAGGCTTGCGTACCAGTAAGCCGGACAGAAGCAGACTGCCGCCCGGCGGCGTCCAGCAACAGCTCCCAGAGCGAATCCAAGCTTGCCATGCCGTCAAACATTACGATGCACCCCGGACAGCCGTATAAAACGATCTTCTTCGCATAATAGTCCGCTGAATTGCCAAACCTAGCATCAAGCGCGGACAGGTTTTCCGCAAGGTTTTGCGAAAGCTGCTGCACATCCATCACTCCTTTGTGTGTGCAGTATGCCCGCTTTGCCGCAGCGGAATACGCCGCGCACACCACCATGGAGGGTTTGTGCATGAAACTGCTGCTTTGCCGCACTATTATTTTGTATCTCTGCGTTTTGTTTGCCATGCGGCTGATGGGCAAGCGTCAGCTGGGAGAGTTGCAGCCGGAAGAGCTGGTATCCACCATCCTGATCTCCAATCTGGCGTCCATCTCCATTGAATCGGAGGATGTGCCCATCACCGCCAGCCTCATCCCGCTGTTCCTCATTGCGGCACTGGAGCTGCTGGGGTCGGTGGTGAGTTTCCGCAGCCAGAAGTTCTTCAATTTTCTCTCCGGGCGTCCCAAAACGGTCATTCTGGACGGAAAGATCGACCAGAACGCTTTGCGGATGCTGCGGCTGACCACCGCCGACCTGATGGAGGCGCTGCGCGGCAAGGATATCTTCGACCCGCGCAGGGTGTCCTACGCCGTAATCGAAACAAACGGCACACTGTCGGCGGCGCTGCGCCCGGAGCAGGAAGCAGCCACCCTCTCCGATTTACAGTTGAAAGTACAGCAGACACAGGCCACCATCCCCTTTGTGCTGGACGGGCAGGTACTGGAGGATAATCTGCGCTGGTGCGGCAAGGACCGTGCGTGGCTGGAACGCACCGCCACGGCAAACACGGTGCTGCCACAGGAGATCTTACTGCTTATCGGCAACGAGACCGAGGACTATTTTCTGCTGAAGAAGGAAGGCCGCCAGCCGGGAGGAAAGCGATGAAGCGGATATATGCGTGTATCCTGATTGTGGCGGCGCTGCTGGCAGTATCCCTTTACAGCAGCGGACGGGTGCAGGGCTTTGCACAGGATATCTCAGCCGACTTGGACTGTGCCCTTGAGGCTGTACGGCAGAAGGACGTTTCCACCGCGCGGCAGGCGCTTGCCGAGGGTGCAGAGCTGTGCGACACCATGCGGGAGACTATGAGCCATCTGCTGCGCACGGCCGACTACACGGAGCTGGAAGCGGCACTGCGGGCGGCAGATGGATACCTTGAGCAGCAAGCCACAGAGGATGCGCTGGGTGAGTTGCGCCGCGCACAGGTGGAGGTGGAGCGGCTGGAATGGCTTGCCCGGCGGCTGGTGTAAGCGGCACAAATTATATTTCACGCTTGTCGCGTCCTGCAGGCCGTGACAAGCAATTTTTTACAAAAAACAGACCGAGAGACGCCCAAAAGCATCTCTCGGTCTTAAATTATAGTTTACTGATTTTCCTTGCGGTCACCCACAAGCTTTTTCAGTTCATCAAGGAAACTTTCCACGTCCGCAAACTGGCGGTAGACCGAAGCGAAGCGGATATAGGCCACCTCGTCGATCTTTTTCAGTTCCTCCATGGTCAGCTCGCCGATGCGCACACTGGGGATCTCGCGGTCGTAGGAGCTGAACAGGGACTGCTCGATGCTGCTGACGGCACGTTCCAGCGTTTCGTAGCTGACAGGACGCTTGGCACAGGCGCGCAGCATGGCGTTGAACAGCTTCTGCCGGTCAAAGGGTTCGCGGGAGTTATCCTTTTTGATGACCACCAGCGGCACTGTTTCCACCACCTCGTAGGTGGTAAAGCGCATGTGGCAGTTCAGGCACTCGCGGCGGCGGCGGATGCGCTCGTTATCTTCCGTGGGGCGGGAGTCGATCACCTTGGATTCCTCCGCACCGCAATAAGGGCACTTCATCTTTTGTTCCTCCGCCTCAGTTCTTCTTTTTGCTGCGCTCGCTCCACAGCACCCATGCCGAGGTGGAAACGCACAGAGAGGTGTACACACCGCTGATCATACCCATCATCAGCGGGAATGCAAAGGTAAAGATGCTGTCCAGACCATAGAGCTTTGCCACGATGCACATCACGCCCAGTGCCATCACGGTGGTGATGGTGGTGATCAGGGTACGGCGGGCAGACTGGTTGACCGACAGGTTGACCAGTTCCTCAAAGCTGCCCTTTTTGCCCATGAGAGCGCGATTCTCACGGATACGGTCGTACACCACAACGGTATCGTTGATGGAGTAGCCGAGGATGGTGAGCATGGCGGCGATAAAGTTGCCGTCCAGTGCGGTGCGCAGCAGCACAAAGGTGCCAAACACCACCATCAGGTCGTTGACCAGCGCCAGCACTGCCATCATACCGCCGGTCAGACCGCCGATGTTCTTGAAGCGCAAGGCGATATACAGCAGAATGAGCACCAGTGCAAACACCACAGCCACCAAGCTCTTCTGCAGGAACTTGGTGCCCATGGCCGCGCTGACGTTGCTCAGGGACAGCTGGGCAAACTGGTTGTCCGGGTAGTTCTCATTCAAGGAATCCAGCAGGTTCTCCACCTGCTCGGTGGTCACAGTCTCGGTGCCGGGCATGGAGATCTTCAGGGTCTGGTCGCCGGTGGCCACGTTCTCACCGGTCTGCAGGGTCAGGCCGGTGTTTTCCAGCGCCGCAGCAGCGGTCTTTTGCACAGCGGCTTGGTCAAAGCTGCCCTCGTAGGACAGGGTGATCATAGCACCGCCGGTAAACTCGGTATCCAGATGCACACCGAACACCGCGGCGCACAGCAGGATAACTGCCATCAGGCAGGCAGAGAAGGTCAGGAACTTTTTGCGCAGGGATACGAAATCCACCGGCTTCTTTTCGGCCTTCTCCTGCCCGGGCTTTGCAGCACCGTACAGCCACGGGTTGCGCAGTGCCTTGATGGCAGCTGCGCCGCGGATCATAACACGGGTAGCGAACACGCCGAACACAAAGTTCAGCAATACGCCGGTGAGCAGCGTATAGCCGAAGGCGTAGATGGTGCCTGCGGTAGAGGGGCCGAAGGCAAAGAATACAAAGTGCAGCGCCTTGGCAAACAGGCCATCCGAGGGGCCGAAGGCACCCATGAGCACGATGGCCACGATGACGATGGTCACGTTGCCGTCAATGATAGGGGTCAGACCGCGGGCAAAGCCGCTCTTCAGTGCGCCGTCCAGAGATTTGCCGTTTTTCAGCTCCTCCTTGATGCGCTCGGCGGTGATGACGTTGGCATCCACGCCCATGCCGATGGCCAGAATGATACCTGCGATGCCGGGCAGGGTCAGGGTAAAGCTTTCAAACACCGAGAAGTAGCCGGACACAAAGGCCAGCGTAGCCGCCACCTGACCGGCCAGCGCGATGCAGGCCAGAAAGCCCGGCAGACGGTACAGCACCGTCATGAACACCACGATGAGGGCAAAGGCAATCAGGCCGGCCAGCACCATGGCGCCAAGGCTGTTTTCGCCCAGACTGGGGCTTACGGTGGAGTAGCTGTCCACGCTCAGCGCAAAGGGCAGTGCACCGGAGTTGATCTGGCGTGCCATTTTGACCACGGCATCCTGCGTAAAGGGATTGGACGCCGAGCTGGTGATGATAGCCTGTCCGTCGGTAATGGCGGTGTTGACGGTGGCGGTGCTCACGTTTTCATCGTCCAGCCAGATGCTGATGCTGCCCTTATCGGCGGCCAGCTTAGTGGTGGCATCGCCAAAGGCCTTGGCACCCTCGGTGGTGAACTTGAGGGCAACGTAATACTCAGAGCTGCCGCCGTTGCTCACAGCGCCGTACTGCGCCGAAGCGCTTTCGACCATGGAGCCGTCCAAAATCAGCTCGCCGTCCTTGCTGGCTCCCTCGCGGAAGGTCAGGTAGGCGGTGGTGCCGATCTCCTGAATGGCAGACTCGGGGTCAAAATCCGTCTCGCCGGACTGCCACGGAAACTCCAGAATCAGACTGTCGGAGTTGTTGTCCACATACAGCTCGTAGTCGGTCACGTTCAACGCGACCAGACGGTTCTCGATGACCAGACGGGCGGCATCCAGCTGCTCGTCCGTGGCATCATAGCCATCCGAGGGCACAAAGGTGACGTTGACGCCGCCTTTGATATCCACACCAAAGCGGATATCCTTTGCACCTTTGATATAGGTGGTGGTCACATCGCCGTATTTTGCTGCCACGCCAAAAAAGGCGGTGTAGACAAATACAACGATCAGCAGCGCGGTAACGACCAGCTGCCATGCTTTGCCTTTTGTTTTCATAAGTCGGGAACCTCCAAAAGCGGCGGCTGTGCAGCCGCAGCCGTTTTTGTTGTGAACCGCAAGTTTTGCCGACGGTTCCTCTCCTCACAGAGCAGCCGTCGTGCCGACCTTTCTGTGATAAAACTCCCCTGCCAGCCCTGCAAAGAGCCCCGCAGAGGAGAATATACAAATTATTTTAAGCCTTAGGCCATATCAGCCAGCAGCTTTTCCACAACGGCCAGACGCACGCAGACGCACAGCAGCTCGGAAGCGGTCTCCACCTCGTCCAGACTGGGATAAGTGGGAGCAATGCGCAGATGAGAGTCCTGCGGATCCTTGTGGTACGGGTAAGCAGAGCCTGCACCGGTCAGCACCAGACCTGCGTTCTTGCACAGTTCCGCCACGCGCTTAGCGCAGCCGGGCATGACATACAGGCTGATAAAGTAGCCGCCCTTGGGGTTGGTCCAGTGGGCAATATCGCCGCAGGGGGTGAGGTTGGCGGCAAAAGCGGTCTTGACGGCATCGAAGCAGGGCACCAGACGGCGGCGGTGCTTTGCCATGTGTGCCAGAACGCCCTCCTTGTTCTTCAGGAAGCGGACGTGGCGCAGCTGGTTCATCTTATCATAGCTGATGATCATCACTGAAAAGCGCTTGCACATATACTTCATGCTGTTGTCGCTGCATGCAATGGCAGAAACGCCGGCACCCGGGAAGGTGATCTTGCTGGTGGAGGTGAACATAAATACGCGATCCTGCGTGCCGTACTTCTTGCTCACGTTCAGCAGAACGGGGGTCTCAATGATCTCCTCGGTCAGGTGGTGGACGATGTAGGCCTCATCCCAGAAGATCTTAAAATCCGGGGCGGCGGTCTTCATCTTTGCAAAGCGCTCGATGGTCTCATCGCTGTAAGTGTAGCCATCGGGGTTGGAGTACTGCGGCACGCACCAGATGCCCTTGATGGTATCGTCCTCAGCCACCAGCTTTTCCACAACGTCCATATCGGGGCCGTTGGGGGTCATGGGCACGCTGATCAGCTCAAAGCCGAACTCCTCGGTGATAGCAAAGTGACGGTCATAGCCGGGCACCGGGCAGAGGAACTTGCGCTTCTCTACCTGAGACCAAGGGCAGGGAGACTCCGGGAAGCCGAACACATAGCCGATGTTGATGAGGTTGTACATCAGCTGCAGGCTGGAGTTGCCGCCCACGAACACCTCGTTGGGCTTTACGCCGAACACATCTGCAAACAGGGCGCGTGCCTCGCTCAGACCCTCCAGCTCGCCGTAGTTGCGGGCATCGGTGCCTGCATCCGTGGTGTAGTCGGTCATCTTCAGCAGGTCCATTGCCAGATCCATCTGGTGGGGGCCGGGCTTGCCGCGTGCCATGTTCAGCTTCAGACCCTTTGCCTGAAACTCTTTATAAGCCTGTTCCAGCGCTGCCTTTTCAGCGGTCAGCGCATCGCGATCCATCTCGTGGTAATTTGCCATTGAAAACACACTCCTTTATAGTACTCTTCCTGTTACCCAATACTATGGCTCGTCTTTTGCGGTATGCCCCTGCCAGAGAACACACGCCGCACGATCCATACTTTACTATTATAGTACATTTTCCTGTCAGAAACAAGAATTTGAAAGCAAAAAGCCCTGCCAAAAGCAAAAAGCTTTCGAAACAGGGCTTTTAGGCAGGTACACTCCCCTGCTGTGCGGCGATGCCGTCAGCTGAGAGCGGCCTGATTTTTATAGCGTTTGCGCACGGCACCGTATTCCAGATGTGCCTCACCGCCCTCCACGGTGTCCTCGTCCACGGTCACGCGGATGATGGTGGCATCGCTGGGCACCTCGTACATGATGGGCAGCAGAATGCTTTCCATCACGCTGCGCAGACCACGGGCACCAGTCTTGCGCTCGATAGTCTTGCGGGCAATGGCGTGCAAAGCTTCGTCCGTGAAGGTAAGCTCCACGTTATCCATGCCCAGCAGCTCTTTATACTGCTTGACCAGACTGTTGCGGGGCTCCTTGAGCACGCGCACCAGCGCATCCTCGTCCAGATCATCCAGCACGGTGATGACCGGCAGACGGCCGATCAGCTCCGGGATCAGGCCGAACTTGACCAGATCGTGGGGCTCTACCTTGCGCAGCAATGCGCGCTCAGCCTCGGTGGAGTTATCCTTCAGCGCACTGCCGAAGCCCAGCGCGGACTTATCGGTGCGGCGCAGGATATACTTGTCCAGACCGTCAAAGGCACCGCCGCAGATGAACAGGATGTTGGTCGTGTCGATCTGCAGCAGCTCCTGCTGGGGATGTTTGCGGCCGCCGGTGGGCGGAACGCTGGCCACCGTGCCCTCAAGAATCTTAAGCAGTGCCTGCTGAACGCCCTCGCCCGAGACATCGCGGGTAATAGAGAGGTTCTCGGCCTTGCGGGCGATCTTGTCAATCTCGTCAACGTAGATGATGCCAACCTGCGCGCGCTCAATATCGCCATCGGCAGCGTTGATGAGCTTGAGCAGGATGTTCTCCACGTCCTCGCCAACGTAACCAGCCTCGGTGAGCGCGGTAGCGTCGGCGATGGCAAACGGCACCTCGAGGATGCGCGCGAGCGTCTGGGCCAACAGGGTCTTGCCGGTACCGGTGGGACCGAGCAGCAAAATGTTGGACTTGGCGAGCTCTACCTCATCCATATCGTCATCGAACTGCGAGCCCATGCCATCGTCAAAGGCAGACACCGCGGCGCCGCCCTCGATCACGCGGCGATAGTGGTTGTACACGGCAACCGACATGGCGCGCTTGGCGTCTTCCTGACCCATGACATAGGCCGAAAGCTCGTCATAGATCTCGTGCGGCGTCGGCACGTGCGTGATGACCTGGCGGTCGTCCTCGAGCTCAAAGCCCTCGGTCTCGGGGTCCACAGCGGGCTGCCCGGCAGCCTGGCCGTGGTCGTTGAGGAAGCCCGGCAGCTTGCCATTGCGGGCAGCGTCCATAAAGTCCGAAGCCAGCGACTCCTCCAGAATCTCGGAGCAGGCGGCGACGCACTCGTCACAGATAAAGATGTTGGTCGGGCCCTTTACGAGGCGTCGGACCTGGCCCTGCTCTTTTCCGCAGAAGGAGCAGCGGATGGGGTTGCCGTTCTCGTCAAAGTTGTCCTGCATGTTTCCAGCCATCCTAGGCGTCCTTCGCGGCGAGGTCGCGCGAGGTAACGATACGGTCGATCAGGCCGTAGTCGAGGGCCTCGGCAGCGGTCAGGTAGTTGTCGCGCTCGGTATCGGCCTGGACCTTCTCGATGGGCTGGCCCGACGCGTCGGACAGGATCTGGTTGAGCTCGCGGCGGGTCTTCTTGATCTCCTCGGCAACGATCTCGATCTCGGTCTGCTGGCCCTGGGCACCGCCGCTGGGCTGGTGAATCATGACTTTGGAGTGCGGCAGGCAGAAGCGCTTGCCCTTAGCGCCGGCCGAAAGCAGCACGGCGGCCATGGACGCGGCCATACCGACGCAGATGGTGGAGACCTGCGGCTTGATGAAGTTCATGGTGTCAAGAATCGCCAGGCCAGAGTAAACCTCGCCACCGGGCGAATTGATGTAGAGCGAGATATCCTTCTCGGCATCCTGGCTCTCAAGATGCAGCAACTGGGCAACGACCAGGTTGGCGCTGACGGAGTTGATCTCCTCGCCCAAAAAGATGATGCGGTCGTTGAGCAGGCGCGAATAGATATCGTAGCTGCGCTCGCCGCGCGGCGTCTGCTCGATAACGTATGGCACGAGGGCGGAATCGAACTTAGCGATCATACGCATCTCCATTTCTCTCTTGCGGACCAAATTGGTTCTAGATAAACGTACGGTGCCCGCATGCTATGCATTGGCTGGCACCGTACGAAGCAACCGGATAACCGGTGTATAACTTTACCCCATCACAGGCGCACGCATGCGCTCGCGGGCAAGGTGGCGAGAATTACTCGGCGTCCTTGGCGGTCTCGTCAACCTCGGTCACCTTGGCGTTCTCGACCAGGTGGTCGACGGCCTTGGAGCGACGGATAGACTCACGGACGGCAGGCATGCGGCCATCGGCGATGAACTCGGCCTTGGAAGCCTCGACGTCCTTGACGCCGGCCTTCTCGAACTCGGCGTTGATGTCGTCCTCGGTGACCTCAATCTTGAGCTCGCGGGCGAGGGCGTCGAGCGCCAGGGACTCACGGGCAACGTCGTTGGCCTGCTTGTGCAGGTCGCCGATGAACTGCTCCATGGTCAGGCCGGAAGCGGGCAGCCAGGTGTCCAGCGTCATGCCGCGGGCAGCGAGGTTGGACAGGAAGTTCTGGCCAAGCTCCTCAAAGACGGACTGCTCGTAGTCGGCATCCATCTCGTCGAGCTGCAGGCGCTCGGCGAGAGCGGAGACGCAACGGTTCTCCTTCTCGGCCGGGAGGCGGGAAGCCTTGTCCTGCTCGATCTCGATCTTGATGGCGTCGCGCATAGCGTCGATGCTGTCAAAGCCAAAGTCGGACTTGACGAGCTCGTCGGTGAGCTCGGGGGTGTTGCGGACCTTGATGCCCTTGACGGTGACCTCGACGGTGTGGGTCTCGGCCTCCTCGCCCTCCTCGGCCTCGTCGGTCCAGGTGACGGACTTGACGTCGTCAACGTTGGCGCCGATCAGAGCCTCGTTGAACTCGGCGGGGTTGCTGTCGCTACCGGCGATGAGCATACGGCCCTCGGCGGCGAAGTTATCGGCGTTCTCGACGGCCTTGAGGTCGACGGTCACATAGTCGTCAGCCTCGACAGCGCGGCCCTCGACATCCTCGAAGGTGGCACGGTAGTTGAGGAGCATCTCGACCTGGTTGTTGATCTCGGACTCGGTGACCTCCGCAGGGGGCATCTCGATCTCGACAGCGTCGAAGGAGGAGAGCTCAGCGGCGGGACGCAGGGAGAACTCGACGGTGTAGGTGTAGTCCTCGTGATCCTTGGCGAGGTCGAGCTCCTTGTAGTCACCGCTCTTGGTGGGGACGATGTCCAGCTCGTTGAGGACGGCGGGCTCGTTGGCGGCGATCAGGTCGTTGGTGGCCTGAGCGAGGGTAGCCTCGGCGCCAAGAGCGGAATCGATGACCGGACGGGGAGCCTTGCCGGCACGGAAGCCCGGGAAGCGGTACTTCTTGGCGGTGTCCTTGTAGGCCTTCTTGATCGCGGCGTCGACGTCGGCGGCCGGGATGGTGACCGTAGCGGTGAGCTTGGCGTCCTTGACGTCAGAAGCGGTGATGTTCAACACGTTCCTCCTCATACTGCCCAGCTTATCTGAGGTGCTGGTACCTTTATGCAACAAAGAGTCGCGACGGCCGAAGCCGACGCAGATGCGTTGGTGCGGGCGAAAGGACTCGAACCTTCACGGGAATCCCACCAGAACCTAAATCTGGCGCGTCTACCAATTCCGCCACGCCCGCATGAGCGCACAGACTAGGAATGATAGCAGATACGAACGACAAGCGCACGCACACGTTTTACAGGCTCACGACCTCACCACGAGTGCGAAAGGCGGGGCGAGTTGCCCCGCCCCGCCCATTACGACTTGTTCGCCGACCCGCTACTCCCCCAGCAGGGCCTTCTCGGGCGTGATCGGCAGCGAGCGCACCTGGTGGCCGGTGGCGTGTGCCACGGCCGAGGCCACGGCGGCGAGCGGCGTGTTAATGACGACCTCGCCGATCGACTTGGCGCCAAACGGGCCCGTCGGCTCGTAGCTCGGCTCAAAGGCCACGCGAATACTGCCGATGTCCAGGCGCGTGGGCAGCTTGTAGCTCATAAAGTTGCCGGTGCGCAGGCGGCCGCGGTCGTCGTGCTCGACGATCTCGTAGAGCGCGTGGCCGATGCCCTGGGCAATGCCGCCCTCGGCCTGGACGCGCGCGAGTGCCTCGTTGATCACGGTGCCGCAGTCCACAGCCGCCGCGTAGTCCACCACAGTCACCTTGCCGGTGGCCTTGTCGACCTCGACCTCGGCAATGCCGGCCATAAACGGCGGAGGCGAAACGGGCAGGCAGGCAGAGGCATGCGAGGTGAGCGCGTCGCCGCCCGCGATGTTCTTGACGCACAGGTTGGCAAAGTCGCGCAGCGTGAGGTAGCGGTTCTGCTCGCGCGCGGCGCGCTCGTCGGACAGGCGCACGTACTGGCCATCAAAGACCACATCGGCGGCGTCCACGTCCCACATCTGGGCGGCCTTGGCGCAGATCTTCTCGCGCAGCTCGGTCGCGGCGTTCTTGGCTGCCAGGCCCGTCACGTACGTGCCCGAGCTCGCGTACGAGCCGGCGTCGAACGGCGACACGTCGGTGTCCACGCCGCGCACCACGATCAGCGAGCTCTCAACGCCCAGCTCCTCGGCGGCAATCTGCGCCAGAATCGTATCGACGCCCATGCCGTTATCGGTGGCGCCGGTCGAAAGCGTAATAAAGCCGTCCTCTTCCAGGCGCATGTCGATGCCGGCGATGTCCACGTTGGAGATGCCCGAGCCCTGCATGGTGAGCGCGCAGCCCAGGGCGCGCACGCGGTCGCCCAGGTCCACGGCCAGCGGCTTGTCGCGCCAGCCGATCATGTCCATCGCACGCAGCAGGCAGCGGTCGAGCGCGCAGGCGTTGAGCTTCTCGTTGTAGTACTGCGGCATGACCTCGCCCTCGCGCACGATGTTCTTAAGGCGCAGGTCGGCAGGGTCCATGTGCAGCATGTCGGCGAGCTCGTTGACGGCGCTCTCCACGGCAAACTGGCCCTGGGTAGCACCGTAGCCGCGATACGCGCCGCCGCGGTTGGTGTTGGTGTAGACGGCGTCCCACCTAAAGCGGCTCGCCTTCACATGGTTGTAGATGGGCAGGCTCTTGTGGCCCGAAAGGCCGATGGTCGTGGTGGCGTGCTCGCCGTACGCGCCGGCGTTGGACAGCGTATGCAGGTCGATGGCCGTGATGGTGCCGTCGTTCATGGCGCCCAGCTTAACGGTCATCTGCATCTGATGGCGCGAGTTGCCCGCGGTGATGGTCTCCTCGCGGGTGTAGCAGCAGTAGCTCGGACGACCGGTCTGCTGTGTCACGAACGCCACGAAGATCTCACAGCAGCCCGTCTGCTTGGAGCCAAAGCCGCCGCCGATGCGCGGCTTGATAACCTGCACCTGCGACTGCGGAATGTCGAGCGACTGCGCGACCATGCGGCGCACGTGGAAGGGCACCTGCGTGGAGGAGGTCACCGAGATGCGGCCGAACGCGTCGGTCGTCGCGAAGGCGCGGAAGGTCTCCATGGGCGCGGTCTGCGTGGCCTGGCTGGTGTAGGTGCGCTCAAAGACGATGTCGCTCTGGGCAAAGGCCTCGTCCAGGTCGCCAAAGTCGCTGGTACCGCTGCACACCAGGTTACGGGGAACGTCGCCGCCCTGCGGGAACATGAAGGTCACGTCGCCCTCGGGGTGGACCACGATGTCGTTATCGAGCGCCTGGGTAAAGTCGAGCAGGGGCTCGAGCACCTCGTAGTCGACCTTGATGAGCTTGAGCGCCTTATCGGCGGCCTCCTCGGTCTCGGCGGCGACGATCGCCACCTCTTCGTTTTGGTAGCGCACGAGGTTCTCGAGGATCAGACGGTCGTAGGGACTCGGCTGCGGATAGCTCTGACCGGCGATGGTAAAGCGACGCTTGGGCACGTCCTCGTAGGTATAGACGCCCACCACGCCGGGCACCTTCAGGGCGCGCGACGTGTCGATGGAGCGGATCTTGGCGCGGGCATACGGGCTGCGCTTGAGCTTGACGATCAGGGCGCCGGCGGGCACCAGGTCGCCCGTGTAGACCGGACGGCCCTCGAGCAGGGCCTTCGAGTCCTTCTTGGGCTGTTTGTGGGTGATTTGCTTGTAGGAGACGCCGTCGCAGCTGGTGTCGTTGACCGGCAGCTCGGGCATCTCAAAGCCCACCTGCACGCCGGACTCGTTGAGAAAGCGCACGATGGCGCGCAGCTGGCTCTCGTAGCCGCTGCAGCGGCAAAGATTGCCGGCGAGCTGGCGCGAGAGCTCCTCGCGCGTGGCGACGAGCGTCGGGTCCTCCTTGGCGGCGCGGGCGAGCGCCAGCACGTTCATGATGAGGCCGGGGGCGCAAAAACCGCACTGCTCGGCGCCTTCGGCAGCCATCGCGCGGGCGAGCGCCTCGGACTCGGCCTTGAGGCCCTCGAGCGTGGTGACGGAGCGGCCCTCGACGCGCGCGGCGGGAACCGAGCAGCTCAGCACCGGGTCGCCGTCGAGCCACACCGTGCACAGGCCGCAGTTGGTGGTTTCGCAGGCG
>ERZ835880.1456-NODE-1456-length-18990-cov-5.821178_pt1 | contig 18990 bp, 15 predicted proteins | sample MGYA00519944_ERZ835880 | MGnify/ENA primary metagenome ERZ835880 (study PRJEB31850, sample SAMEA3708787) | human gut metagenome | biome: human gut; feature: human-associated habitat; material: faeces | place: China | collected 2014 ... | reverse complement strand
CGCCGGAAACGATAATCCAGCCCGCATTGCCAACGCCACTGTGCGCATACAGAATCCAGAGGCCGTAAATCGTGCCAGAGCACAGATAGCCCAGGGACAGCCATTCTCTTTGGCCGCTCGTGCCTGAATCTGTATACAGTCCATTGCAGAATCCTGTTGTACTTCCGGCTTTTGTTTCCGTCGGTACCATGATTCCCAGGGCTGGATCAACAAAGCATTTTGAGATGTATTTCCATGATGCCGCTGTGTATGTTACCTGAGCCGCTACTTTCTTGTATCGTGTCTTTGCTGCATTCATATCCGTTGTAAGCAGTGACGCATCCATACAGATGTATACGTCTCTCTTTGGTGTTCCGTCTTCATCTGTAACAATATCCATAAATACATTACTGAGGACTTCATAAGCACCGTATCCGGTTTCGATTCCCTGGATCTTGAATGGATTCTTGTTATCTGTATTTGAGAACGGTGATCCATCTGATCCAAGCACGCTGTCAGTTGAGCCGGTCCGCCACGGCATTGTTGAGATGCAGGTTGTTAATGTCGTGTTGAATGGTTCTGTATCCAAATATATTGCAGAATTTGTATCGTCTACCGGTTCAATCTTCAAGATCTTCACGTCATATGCGAGGTTGTGCATGTATGCGTAATATCTATCTTTATTTGTATTTGAACCAATATCCCCGACAGATACATAAGACCCAACAATATAATTGTTTGCTTTTGCTTTTGGTAGAATTACTCTTGTTACTCCGGTTTCTGCAACTGTTGCCATTTCCTGTGATGTATAAGAATTACATCCGGTCATAACGCTCCGGCTGTTCGTAGTTGCGTACAAAATAATCATCATAAGCTGTTTGTAAAAGAGATCCCAGTTTGTTGTCCCCACGTACATTGAGCCTTTCTTTCTCATGTATGCGATCAGTCCTGTGTGTGATACTGGTTTTCCTCCTTTCTGGCTTCCGTTTGCCAGAATCAGCCCTGCGGAGCTGTACGGCACTCCATCAATGTCTCCTGCCCCGTATTTTCCATGAATCATAAAAGGTGATATTGTTCCGTCCGGATTAATTGACTCTCCCATTGGTCTAAGTCCAAGAGCTTCGTTTGGACTGTCTGAGTAATGATAATCTACATACTCAGGATTGTCTGTGATGCCAACCCACGCGGACATTGTGACCTCTCCCACATCTACTTTTCCGGTCTTTTTAAAATCCGGCTGTCCCTGCAGTGCAGTCACATGGTTAAAACCTTTATCATCTACGGTAAAATTACATGGAAAGTGCATGAATACGCCAATTTCCCTGTAATCATCCTGTCCAATCACTGTATTTGTAGACGGTTTTCTCACCAGTCCTTCATTGTCATTCATTTTCACTCCTGTCGGGCTGGTGGATGTGTCATACTTGTAGATTCTGGTTGTGTAGACTTTTCCAGTTCTGCGGAGGGCAAAGAAATTTGAAAGTGCGTTTTCAATTCCTCCACCTGCTGCAGTAATATTCTGAATCTGTTTATTTGCTTCTGTCTGTAAATTGCTCACCACAGTTTCTCCGGTCGTCTGGAGATCTGTCTGCAGTTTTGTTCCTTCTGTGATTTTTTCTCCCAGGGATGTGTTCAGATTAGAGGCAGTTTTATTTGATGAGTCCAATCCTGATTTTGTCTGTGTCGCAGTTGCATTTGATGAATCCAGAGCGGTTTTGGTTTTTCCGGCCGCTGTGTTTGAATCATCCAGATTCTTTTTTGCTGTATTTGCTGTTGAGACTGTGGTATCCAGCTGGCTTTTTAAAGCAGTTCCCTGTGTAATATCAGAGTCAAGTCCCTGTTTTAATGTCGTTCCTTGAGAAATATCTGATTCCAGATTTCCTTTTAACGTCTGTGCGGTGCTTATGGAACCATCCAGATCAGTTTTTCTTTGTGCAGCCGTTGTATTTGTACTGTCCAAATTCTTTTTTGCTGTATTTGCTGTTGAAACTGCAGTATCTAGCTGACCTTTTAAAGCAGTTCCCTGCTCGATATTCGAATCAAGACCCTGTTTCAAGGCTTCTGCTTTCTTTACATCTGCTGCAAATGTCTGTTCTGTATGTTCGTTTTTCGCTACTTTTTCGGTTATATCTGTCTGCGCTTCGAGAATGTCAGTTTTAACCTGATTGTATTCGTTGTTTTCATCCGAGACTGCATTTATCGCATTAACAATCGCATCTCTGACATCTCGCCCTTTTTGCGCTTTTGCAATCTGATCTGTGTATTTTTTTACGTTTGCCACTTTTATTCCCCCTTATTTACGAGGCAGTCTGAATATTCTTTTGACTTTAAATCTCTTACTTCTGACAGAACAGAGGTAAGCATGTAATCCATTAACGACGCAGGGATTCCATACTGTGCCATTGCTCCAAATACCACGTTTCGAATTTCTTCTGTTCTTTTGTCCAGGATTGCCCCTAACGGAGGAGCTTCTACTGCTTTCTCTACTGTATTATTATCCTCTTTCTGTTCCTGTGCGGTGCTTTCTTCTGTGTCCGACTCGGACACCTTTGTTTCTTCCTTAATAGTTTCTTTATTGTCCTTTTCTTTTACTTCATTCATTATGCTGTTTTCTCCTTTTCCTCATAGAGATTTTGAATCAGTTTAAGCATTAACGGAATAAGTATTCGGAAGTTCCAGTCTTCCGGCTTTCCTTCCTCATTCAGCTGTGCGGCTTCCGGAAAGATACTGTATACATCTTCCGCGTAGAAACCTGGCAATTTCTTTCCGTTTAGCCAGTCTGTCGGGCTTAAATAGTTTTCTTTGTACTTAAACCATATTACCGGCACATCCAGTATTTTTTTTGCTTCATTCAGCGTCATATCTGCAATATGATCTTTGTACCGTTTTGACGAAGATGACAAATAAGCCACTGTTGCTCCGTCGCTTGCAAATACCATATGGCCTCCAGATGTCACATGGGAAAGATTAAATACTTTAAATGCGTCAGAACCATCCGAAAACGTTGAAGTACCCGTATGTATCTCTAACCCTCCATTAAAAATGAAAGCATGTGATCGCATACTTAACGTTGCATATCCGGTGGTTATTTTTCCGCTTGTAACCGTAAAATTTCCGATAGTTCCTTTCTTCGCTGCAAATGAACCGTCTGTGTTAATTTTAAAATAAGTATTCGCAGTAACCAAACCGTTGAAGTTAATTTTTGATGCGTTAATCTTAACGCTCTGCGCTGTCTGGTTAATTGATGATGCAATATCTCCCTTTGAAACTTTGCTGCTGATTGAAGTCTCGGTCTGCGTGATCCGAGAACTAAGACCACTTTCTGCATTCTTTGCCCTCGATACCTCTGATGTGATAGAGCCTTCTGCTACGGTAATTCTGGATATTGCAGTGTCCGCTGTATCTTTCGCAGTATCTGCAGTATCTTTCGCTGCATCCGCAGTGCTTTTTGCAGCGTCCGCCTGCGCTTTTGCAACGCTAATGTCCTGATCCTGGATTCTTTCCCATGATGCTGTTTTACTTCCGGATGTCGTCCCTGAGCACTTCCAAAGCAAATTGATGTTGTTTCCGTAGTTTCCATGGTTCGGACTCTCCGGATATGTTCCTTTTGACAATTCTGTTACTGTATAGTTTGGCAATGATTCCGCAGTTCCGGTTCCTTCTCCTGATGTACTCGTCACTGATGCTATACTGAATCCATAGAAGTTACAGTTTGAGCTATCCGTGCGCCAATATACATAAAATTCTGATGCTGGAACAAAGACGGAAGCTCCTGCTATATCAGTCCCTCCGAATTTTCCTGCAAGTTTCATGGTTCCGTTGTCGTTGTAATAAATCTTTACATAATCGTAATTTACACTCTCTGTCCTCGAATCGGATGAAAATGTGATCTTTAATCCCGGAGTTTTATACGTGTATCTATACGCATATCCGGTTGTAATATCATAGTAAATATCTCCGACATGCAAAGATTTTAAGTCATCAGTTGTCCAGGCTGAGGCTGGTTCATTTGATGTTGTCGGGATTTTACTTCCGTAGAAATTTCCGTTTTTCTCAGATACTGCCTGGCGTACGGTTTTTACTTCAAGAGTGATGTTATCTACTGCCAGCTTTATAGCTGTATTCATTTGTTCTGTTGTAGAATAACTTTTCAGCTTTGTATCTGTATCAGCTTTTGCATTCTTTTCTGCCTGATCTGCTGCAGTCTGTCCGGCTTTCGTGGCATTTGTTTCTGCGTTGACTGCTGCTGTCTGTCCAGCTTTTACTGCGTCTTTGTATTTTTCTTCTACCTGTACTGTTGTCGTATAGGTTTTTGACACCTCTAAGGAAATGCTATCCGCCGCCTGATTGATTGCGCTGTTCATTTCTACTGTCGTAGAATAGTTTTTCAGTTTTGTATCTGTATCGTCTTTTGCATTCTTTTCTGCCTGATCTGCCGCGTCCTGGCCTTCCTGTACTGCGTTTGCATAGAGTTTATTTGCCATCTCCTGTGTCGTATATGTCTTTGACACTGTTGAGAGGATATTTGTCTCGGTCAGTGTTATTGCTGATCTGAGTTTTTCTTCCTCTCCCTTTGCCCTGGATACTTCTGCAGTTATGAGTCCCTCCTGGACCTCGATTTTAGAAAGCGCAGATTCTGCTGTACTCTGAGCTGCTTCAATGTCCTTATCTTTTACCCTTACCCATCCATACTCATTACTATCATTTTTCTGATACTGATAAGCATAGCCAGTTGTGGTATTGAAAAAGAGATCTCTTTCATGCTCCTGTCTCAATTCATCAGTTGTCCAGGCTGAGGCCGGATTGTTTCCGGAAGTAGGTTCATAATTTCCATACCAGTTTCCGGATTTCCTTTCCAACTGCTGCTCCAGGCTTGATACAGAAAGAGTTATTTTCCCATCCATGGCTTCTATGGACGTTGTGACCTCTTTTAATATTGCTTTTTTGTTTTCTGAATCCCCGTCCGATATTTTTGTTTCAATGTAATTTTTGCATTCTGTTGACAGAGCTTCTGTTTTAATCGAACCGGCAAGGATTCTCTCCCCCAGAATGGTTCCGTCTAAAGTCATGCCGACGGTATACGGACCGGCATAACCATTGTGCGAACCTCCGATTCCATTTTTGTTTATCTGCAGTATATTCGTCGCCTGGTTTTTATCCGGTGCGTCCATGTACAGATCTCTGAGCCAGAGACCGTTTTCATCAAATTCGGTGAGCTTATATCCACCTTTCGCTCCCGTCATTTGCTTCGTAAGGTTATCAATTGCAGACTTCATCCATTCTGTCTGAACTCTGCCTGCGTCTGTTGCCTCTTGTCTGATCTGTGTGAATGTTCCGGATGTCTGATCTGTAAAAGACTGCTGCAGGTTTTCTCCAAGTGTCAGCTGCGCCTGATCTGGCTGTTGCAATGGTATTTTCATTTCCATAACCGGAAGAACTTTCTTCATTCCGTATGGAATTGCATTGCAAAGCACTCTGTCCCCTATGTCAAACGAATCGTAATCCTGTCCGAATAAAGACAGGTCTACGGCAGTCAGCGAAATAACAAGACTTTCATACTGGTTACTTGTCAGAAATTCAGTTGCTTTCTTTAACAGGTTTGCCGGAACTGATACGTCGTCCCATTTTTCTGTTCTCCATACCCAGCCAAAATTTTCAACTGCTTCTTTACTGTATATGTAGTCTTTTCCATCATTTACTGATGTAATATCAACATTTTTTTCAAGTCGTTCAAATTCGGATGCGTTTTCGTCTGTTTCCTGTTCGATTGCTGCCCCCAGCGGAATCAGAGCTGTGATAACATCATCTGCTGTCATTGTCTCTGAATAATCCATCAGGTTTTCCCCGAATTGTATAGGCTGTTCACAATATTTTCCGTATTCCTGAATAGTCAGCCAGTCAAGATACAGTTTATCGTTCTCGTGCCTGAGCCGCAGGTATCCTCCCAGGCGGTCAACTAATTTATCCCGGATTGCTTCCAGTGTGTTCTCTCTGTCTGTAATTCTGTACAAAGAATCATTACTGTCGTGGATCGTTACGACTCCTGTATATATCTTTTTTCTGTCTTCCACCTGATTATTGTGAAGTTGTAACCATGCGTCTAACAGATCTCGTGGGGATATATCGTGCCATTCCTGCTGTGGCAGTATGCTGTCAGCAAGGAAAGACAATGCTCCGGTTGCTTTCACCGGTTGGTTCTTAAATCGGTCTTTCTCGCGTGTGCGGACTTCTCCGTAAAAAATTTCTGTATTTCCTCTGTATACAGAAACCATACTTTTTCTGTTGTGGATTTCTCCGTATAGTGGATTTAACGGTGGAACCTTTAAAGTAAGTTCCCCCGCATATCCAGTCTGTAAATCCAGTTCTGGATTGATAACTGCTGCCTGCCGGTCCCCTGGATAATACAGGACTTTTCCATCTAATTTAATTTTATAAATCACAATGATCCCCTCCTGTAAACAATATCCAGTGTTCCGGATCCCGAAAATTCCAGGGTTTCATCTGTTCCAAATACAACAATATCCGGAAATCTGTTTCTTCCAAGCGTCAGTGTGTATGTTTCTCCGCATCCTGTAACCTTTAATCCGGTTGAACCTATGCTTTTCACATTCAGTACCGGCACTATTGCAATATCTCCGGCGCATACTGTGTATGATCCAGAGCCGGAAATTGTAATTCCGGCTCCCTGGTCTATTACACCTGTTTCAAAATCAAACGGGTCCCAGAGCCAGTCCTCTGTTGAATCCGCAAGGGAATATTTGTACGGATCTGCTTTTGGAATACTTAAATGAAATTGTCCCACCTCTCTGGAACGGTCAAAGTCCGTAATATATGCTCTGCCGGTCCAGAAATACGCTGGATCATTCGAAAACGTTACTCTCACATTCTTTCCATGCAGCTGCCCTCGAATATTTGAGATAAAGCTGTCCCAATCTTCCCTTGGTTTCTTTCCTCCAAGCAAAACATCAATTTCTCTTGATTTATAGATTGTTCTTCCTGTAATTGCTTCCGATCCATCCAAAAATCCGTCTGCACCTGGAACATCAATGTAATATGTTTCTACGTCCGGCTCTTTGATGTAATTGTTGTTCCCAATCGCACATCCCCAGTCTTTCAGCGTATCAATGACTTTCCCTGTATTTTCAATTGTAATCGTTGCTTTTATTGTTAATACATTATTCATCTATACGCCGCCTCCTTTGCTATTCTTCCAAGCTCTGTATTTATTGCAGGTGCAAGTTTTCCAGCCCATTCTCTGTTATCAAAATAGATTTCCTGTCCTGCGCTCATTACCTGGATCAGCTGTGCCAGCATTCCGGTTATTCCGGTAATATCTGTTTTGTTCAGATTATTAGCTGGTTTCATTGAACTTGTATCTAACTGCATATCCATCTGAACATCTTTCATTGCGTCAGCAACAAGTCCCTGGCTCTTTTCAATTCCTGTCGCAAGGCCTTTCATAAAGTCCGGCATCCATTCCTCATAGTAATGTAACGGACCCTCATCCGGTCTTGAGAAATGCAACCATGATCTTATTGTGTTTGCTACGTTCGATACTGCATTCGTTACGTTACCTATGCAGCTCCTGATTCCGTTTGCAATACCATTCACGAAATCCTGTCCCCAGCGAACCGCCTGCCCTGGTAATCCCGTAATATAACTGATCGCGCTGGAAAATCCATTTACAACAGCGGAATATACACCTGACAGTGCTCCAGATATTCCAGATACAACGCTGTTAAATGTATCAACAGCTCTGTCTTTCATATTTCCGGCGTATTGTATAACTGTTTCCTTTACGTTCTGCCACGTTTCGGACGTTCTCTCTCTGATGTTATCCCAATATTCTGAGGCTCTGTCCTTCAAATTCTGGATTGCTTCTGTTGCACTTTCTTTCAGCTTTTTCGCATTGTTGACAACGAATCCTTTTATTGCTGTCCATGCTTTTGATGCTGCCTGAGAAGCAGAATCCCATATTTTTGACACTGTGTCCCGGAACCCTGTAAATAGTGTTGTGACTGCGGTAACAAGTCCTTTTGCCAGAGTGGAGACAACCTGCTTAATTCCGGTCCATATTGTTTGCGCTGCGTCTTTGATATTTGTCCAGATATTTGATGCGTCTGTTTTGAGTTTATCAAAGTTACCTGTTACCAGGTCGATCAGTAAGATCACCGGTGCAAGAATTGTATTTTTCAACAACTCCCATGCGCCCTGTGCAATCGTCACAAGTCCCTGCCAGATGTTCTGCAGTGTATTAACTGCATTCTGCCATAGCGTTGTGATCGTTGTCACAATTCCGGATATAACCGGATTCTGCATCATTGTCGTCCAGATATTTGCAAAGAAATCTGATACCTGCTGCCAGATACCGGACCACCACGCCGGAACACCTGCAAAAAATGTAACAACGCTGTTCCATGCCTGCGGTATTGTTACGGTAAAAAAGTTTACAATTCCATTCCATATCTGCATGAAAAAGTCTGATACCTGCTGCCAGATTCCAGACCACCATTCCGGAACTCCTGAAAGGAAGTCCATCAGTGTGCTCCATGCCTGCGGTATTGTCTCTGTAAAAAATGACACAATTTTTTGTACAACTGCATTTACTACATCCCGGAACCATTCGCATTTTGTGTACAGCAATACCAGAGCTGCCACAATTGCGGCTATGACAGCAATAACCGGGTTTGCGGCTATTACTCCAAACAGTGCGGTAAAAGCACCTTTTAGCTTTCCAATAATACTCGTTATTGTTGTTAAAGTTTTCATTTTAGAAAACAGTCCTGTAATTGCAGATATTCCGGTTGCAACTTTTCCAACCATTATCAGCAACGGACCAATCGCGGCGACTATCAGTGCAATTGTGGCAACTACTTTCTTCTGTCCTTCGCTCATTCCATTGAGCTTTTCAACAAACCCTTGAATAACCTCTGCCGCTTTTCTGATATATGGCATCAGGATTTCTCCGAAGGCAATTGCCAGCTCCTGCAAGGCACTCTGTAAAGTTGTAAGCTGTCCAGAAAGATTGTCCTGCATGGTTTCAGCCATATTCTCCGCGGCTCCGTCGCAATTATCAATGTTCTTGATAAGTTTTTCGTAATCTGCATCTGATGCGTTGATGATCGCCAACATTCCGGACATGGCTTCTTTCCCGAAAATAGCTGTTGCGGCCTGGGTCTGCTCTGCTTCTGACATATTTCCCATTGCTTCTCTCAAGAAATCCATTGTCTCTTTAAGGGATTTCATGCTGCCATCTTCGTTCTGTAAAGCCTTGTTATACAGTCTTACGTTTTGCGTGGTTCCTTCCTGCAGCTGTGTCAGGGTTTCGTTTGCGCTTGCAAGCTCTGTCTGCTTTATTTCTAACGTTGCGGCAGCATTTGAGGCTTCTGTTGACTCGGCTCCGTATTTTGATACTGCGTCGTTGTAAGACTGCTGGGCTTTATCTGCAGCAAGAGATGCTTTCTGCACTCTAAGCATTTGCTTATCAACTTTCGCCTGATCTACGGCGGTTGCGGCTTCTGTTGCGTAAAAGCCCCACTTTTCCATTGCGTCTCCGACATCTTTTGACGGTTTTATCATGTTTGTCAGAGATGATCTCAACTGTGTTCCGGCTGACGACGCTTTGATTCCGCTGTTCGCCATGAGTCCAATTGCTACCGCCGCATCTTCTGCACTGTATCCCAGCGCGCCTGCTACCGGAGCGATGTACTTAAATGTTTCTCCCATCAAGCTGACGTTTGTATTTGCACTTGATGATGCCTGTGCAAGCACGTCTGCAAAGTGCGAACTGTCTTTTGCTTTCATTCCGAACGCCGTAAGCGCGTCCGTAACAATATCAGAAGTTGTTGCAAGATCTTCGCCAGATGCAGCTGCAAGGTTCATTATTCCCGGAAGACCATCATACATTTGCTGCGCGTCCCATCCGGCCATTGCCATGTATCCCATAGCATCTCCGGCTTCTTTTGCAGAGAATTTTGTCTGTGCTCCCATCTCTCTTGCGCGCTCTCGCAACTTATCCATGTCTTCCGCAGATGATCCGGATATTGCGGCCACATTGGACATAGAGCTGTCAAAATCTGCCGCAGTCTTTACTGCTGCTGTTCCAAGACCTGTCACTGCCGCCGTAACCGGAAGCATTTTTTCTCCGGCAGATGTCAGCGACTCCCCTATTTTCCCGGATGTTTCAGAAATCTCGGCCAGTTTTGCAGATCCTGATCCAACTTCATTCTCAAGTGATTGTAGGCTCTGTTCTGTTTCTATAATTGTCCTTTTCAGAGCGTCATACTGTTCCTGGGATACTTTTCCCTCCTGGAATTTCTGCTGTACTTCCCCTTCTTCGTTTTTCAGAAGTTCCAGTTTTTCTTTTGTGTTTCCAATTTCATCAGACAGTGCTCTCTGTTTCTGCTGTAATAGTTCCGTATTCGTAGGATCTAGTTTCAGCAACTTATCAATTTCTTTGAGTTCCGTCTGTGTAGTATTTATTTTTGCATTCAGACCATCAAGTGACTGCTGCATTTGAGTAGGCGCATTCTTTGCTTCATTCTCCAGAGACTTTAAGCTCTCCTCGGTTGCAATAATTTCTCTTTTCAGAGCGTCATACTGTTCCTGTGAGATCTTTCCCTCTGCGAACTGCTGCTGTGCCTGCTGCTCTGCAGTCTTTAAGGTTTCCAGCTTTTCTTTCGTGCTTTCGATTTCGTCAGCAAGTGCTTTCTGTTTCTGCTGCAACAGTTCTGTATTCGTAGGATCTAATTTCAGCAGATTGTTTATGTCTTTTAGCTGTGCCTGTGTGGTCTTTATCTGTGAATTTACATTTTTAAGTGAATTTTGTAGTCCTGTGGTATCGCCGCCAATTTCAATCGTAAGTCCCCTTATGTCGCGGCCTTTGGACAAAAATTATCACCTCCGTTTAGAATTTATCCATATCCTCCTGAGTTGCCATTTTCGGCCATTTGTAGTCGTCATTAATTTTTTCCACAAAAATATCCAGGACAAGGCCTACTGTCAGAAGGTCTAAATCCTGGATGCTTATTCCAACCTGTGCGCACCTTAGAAGGAATAGAGGTGTCGTCATTTCCCGGCTACTTGGTTGAAGTTTTTTTTTGCTTCTGCCTGTGTCTGCTGGTTCAGGTTCCAGAGTTTTACAATCTCCGGGAAAATTGTGTAAATCGAAAATGTATCAAACTGATCTAACCAGTCGTATACGTCTTCCGGGAAATCCTGTCCCTTTTTCTGTGCTGCGTGTTTTGCCATTACGAATGCGACATTTTCGAACATCTCCAAGTCCTCAATAGGAATGTCCGACTCGGACACCTTCTTTTCATTCTGCTTATTCTGTGATTTTTTTACGGACTTTTCAATTTTTGCCATGTCCTGAAAAATATCTCTCCGGAACTGAATCCGGTAGATCCTTGGAATTGCAGCAGAAGCGGCAAAAAGCACCTCTTTATCATCAATTTTAATTGTTTTTGTCAGCATTTTTATTCTCCCACAACTTTTTAATCTGCGTTAACAGCCTGTGCTGCTTCGGTGACTGTTTCCGGATAATACACTGCCTTATACCATCCGCTGTATACAGTGTCGTCTGTATCTACTGTGGTCTGAGCTTTTACACGTCCGTTTGGAAGCGGAGCATTGCTGATCGTAATTGTTTCTGTACCAGGTTCAATACTATCTTCTTTTGTCTGGGATTCGATTGACGGTCTGGTAGCTGTGCAATTGTAGAGAACTCGTCTGATTCCTTTCTGATCTCCGTCAAATTCAAACAGAAATGCAAATTTCTGTGTATCCGTAGAATCACTGATTTCATGCAGTACGCCTTTTTCGTCCTTCTTTTCTTTCAGGACATCCTGTCTGAAAGAATCCGGGATTAACGCAAATTCTGCATCTCCTTCATATCCGTTGTTTGCAGCTGACACATAATACTGGATTCCGTCTGCATAGAACGGTGAAATATCTCCATTTGCGTCAAGTGATAATGATACAGATCCCGGAATTGCTTTCGGGACTCCAAAAGTAATTGTTCCATCTTCTCCTTCGTTCTGTAATGCGTAATGTGCGTTTTTAAGATTGTACTTAACTTTGTTATCTTTTTTACCCATCTTTATACCTCCATTTCGTATAAAACTTCGTACATTTTTTCTGAATCAAGATATTCTCCTGTCTTATCGTATGTGATTCCATACTTATCCAGGATGTCCTCTATCTTCTTTTCATTGTTCCAGTCCTTTTCGTCTGAATACAATTCGATATTCAGAACGTCGATTTTCGCATATGTAATTCCGTCCGCATGAAAATTATCACTTTCCGGAATCCTCCATACGATAAAGGGCGGCTCTATCCAGTTATGAGTTGAAAAATGATCGTATTCATATGGCAAGCCGATTTCATTCAACATTTCTTTGATATTTTCAACTGACATCATAGCCTTGACGTGATCTCCCTTTCCAGCTCTGCTATTGCTGCCTGTTCTGCAGGTTCTACATGTTTGATTGCGGCTACCCTTCCGCCCCCTCTTTTCTGATGTCCTTTTTCAAGCAAATGCACCAGGGAGTATTTTGTATCGTGGATCGCAATAACTAAACTTGTAGAATTTTCTTTCACAACAGTTTTCTTCCATCCTTTTTTATACTTTCCGGTATTTACCGGGGATGTCTGTTTCAGCTTTGATACTGTCTTTTTTGCAACATTATTTACGCATTCCTTCGTTGTCTCAGCGCATTGTTTTCCATAGTCTTCAACAAGGCGATTTATTTCTGCTGCCAGATCATCAATTCTGATACTATCCGCCATTGTCGCTCCTCCTGTCTTTATACAACTGTACGATTTTTTCCAGCGACAGATATATTGCAGGTGGTGTAGCGTCAAATTTCTCCTGAATCTGCACTATTTTGTACATTGCCGGATTATGTTCATTGATAATCTCGTCTCTCTCAAAATCGAATGGATCCCAGAGCCAGCCGCTTTGTGAATCAATGATAACAATGTCAAGAGCTTCAATATCTTCCCTGTTCAGCACTGCTGCCGGAATGCTTAACAATTTTGTTATTTTATTTCCTGCTGTCTGTGCGTCAAAATATCGTCTCTCTCCGATTGTTCGGTTTCCGAAGCGAATGTTCTTGAGCTTCGTGTCTACGATCACCCTGTCTTCTGTTTTGCAGATACTGAGTATCCCGTCTGTAAACGTTTCAAACTGTTTACGCCTGGCTCTTGGCATATTCTTCCACCTTCTTTGCTATCTGCAGTCCAATAACCTCACTTTTGTAGTTTTCCCAAAACTGCTGTAGCTCTCCAGAATACTCATACATTACAATTTGAAAAAGGAGTGTCCTTTCCTGAGTATCCCCCAGGAAATCGCACTCCCCTATTTTTCCGGCTAATGATGCCATGCCTCTTTTTATCATTCCTTGGAGCTTTTCATCTCCTTTTGGATCGTCCCAGGTGATGTCCAGATAGTTTCTGACATCCTCCAGAAGTTTTGATAAATCATTTTCTGACATAGCACTCATTTTATCACTCCTTGGTTACAGTTACTGTATAAGTCTTTGTCTGCTCTCCGTCTGTGACTTTAACAGTTACGGTATTTGCTCCGGCGGTCCATGTGATCTTTCCGCCGTTTGTTACTTTGCTGGATCCCGCAGTAATTTCAATTGCTGCTGTTCCTGATTTCGGGAACGCTGTGATTGTATTTGTTGCAGTTGTTGTTTTTGCTGTGTATGTGTTTGTGTCGCTGTCAAATTTCGGTGAGAGGGTTAATCCTCCGATTCTCAGGTCAGACAGCAGTGCATTATCTACGTGCTCCTCCTGTTTACTTACAACCTCGAAGCGAACCGGATGCAGATCTGTAATGTCCAGAACGACAAAAGCATTGTTATCCAGTGCGAATCCATGCGCGTATAATTTGATAAGATATACTCTTTCGTCTTCCAGAAATCTGTATTCATCTGAATACTCAATCTTTCCGTTTTTGGACATTCCTACGCCAAGGAAATACTTTCCGGCCATTCCGTATACTGCAGTTCCTTCTGTAACTGCTGCCGACTGGATGATTTCCAGAGGAATCGGAAGTGTTGAAACATATACTCCGTCCGGAGACATTGCGCGTGTTGCCGGAAGGATTCGTTTCCAGTAATCTACCGGATTTACGATCATAATCAGGTTATCTACTGTTCTTGCCTGGCCTTTGCTGTTTCTTGCCATGATAGATGTAACATTTCCAAGCTGGATCATATCAAGAGCTGTCATTTTGATAGTCTCTTTTTCCGGATATTCTCCGGACACAACGTTCACTCCGTCTCCTACCTGGCGCGCCATTCCGATTGGCATGTCTTTTCCGGTACCATTTACAATTCCGTACTCAAGTCCATTTGCAAGAGCTTCTGTGAGTACCTGACGCACGTAGTTATCTAACCATGCAGGGCCTAAATCAAGCATAGCTTTTGATACTGGCAGGAATGCGCTCAGTTTATCCTGAGTTACATCTACTTCCTTGAATCCGGATGTCAGTTCTTCAATGATCTTGCTGCTGAGTTTGCCCCATGCTGCTTTCTGCTCTCCGTTTGTGTTCAACATCATTCTTGTGAGACCAGTTACAGTTGTCGCATTTAATTTTGACAGCAGCGGATGATTTGTTGTCAGTTCTTCAAATACAGAATCAATGATTGTCTCCGGGAAAACAGTCTCAATATTGTTGAGAGCCTGTTTTGGATCCGAAGATTTCATTGCGTCAATTACTTTCTCGTAATATTCTCTCTCTGCGCTTGTGAGCTGACGTACACCCCTCTGTGCAAGCACATTCATATCACTCTGATTTACAAGCTCTTTCGCCTGTTCAAGCACGTTCTCCTCGATATCCTGACATAATTCCAAATATGCTTTTGAAAACGCTTCTGAATCATTCTCCGCAACAGCAGCATTCATTCTGTTGAGGATTTCCGTTCTCTTTAATGCGGCAAAATCTTTATTTTTCATTTTACTCTCCTTTTTTGAATCCCTGCAGAAATCCCTGCAGTGTGTGTTTCTCTGGTTCTTCCGGTTTCTTTCCCGGTTCGGGTTTCTGTCCTTTCTGCATAAGCTCCAGCTGTTCTCTGAAAGACTTCGTATCTTTCATATGCTGCATAACTTCCTGGAGACGTTTCTGCATTCCTTCTTTTGTCGTGTCTCCCTCTGGCGCGTGTCCGTAATCCTCTACCTTGTCGATCAGGCCATATTCCAGACAATCATCCGGAGTCAGGAAGGTTTCTGCCTCCATCATATCTGCAAGCTGCTGTTCTTCCAGATTTGAACGCTCAAGGAAGATTTTCCGATTGCTTGCCGTAAGTACGTCCAGATCATCCGCTGTTTTTCTCAGCTCTCTTGCATTTCCGGATGCAGTTACCCATGGTTCGTGGATCAGTGCTGTTGTTCCTACGCCCATGATCCTTTCGTCACATGCCTGCAAAATCACAAAAGCTACGGAATACGCCACGCCATCAACAATTCCTTTTACGCGGCTTCCAGACTGTTTCAAAAGGTTGTAGATCGTTACTCCCTCTTTTACGGATCCACCATTTGAATTGATATGTAATTCAATTGTATGATCTTCCGGAATTGCCGCCAGCTGATCGCGGAAATACTTCGCAGATGTCTCGCTTTCGGTATATGACCATGTTTTCCAGTCAAATTCTCCATACGCCGATACATCATCATAGATGTATAGCAAATGTACCGCCGGATCTGCTGCCTGCTTAAAACAGTAATTTGTTTTATTTTGTGTTTTTTCCATTCCCGCCATTTTCTCCACCTCCTTCCAGGCTGTTCAATAAATCCTGTACTGTGCTGTAATTCTTTGTAATAAAATGCTGGTTCGCCCATTCCTCATTAATCTGCGGCTGTCCCATTGCGCGCAGGATCATGTTGATCGTATGCGTTCCAGACTGTACCAGCTTGTCAATCTGCGTCGCATTGCTGAATATGTCAACATGCTTAACGTGTGACGTGTCTACCATGCAGCGGCTGCCCTTCAATACGGCTTTCCCGTATTTTTTGCGGTTGATTTCGCTTTCTAAGGATCCGGCTAATGGATCCAGTGCAACAGTCAGTAGTTCGTCTATTGCCTTGCTGTTGTCCTGCACGTCCCCTTTCAGGATTGACGGAGGGATTCCTATTGCCCTCGCTGTAAAGTCGAATACATCATCATACAGTGCTTTTATGTCTCTTGTTGTTGTTTCATTGTAGTTCTTTGATCTGTTCGTTTCTGTGAATGTATACCCTTCGAACAGTGGCAGAACTGCATTTTCACTTTCGAAGAATGTCTTGAAATAATCATTCAGCAGCTTTTTGAGAGTATCATCAAAGTTTTTTGCGTTCTGGGCTACAGCTGATATGTCCAGAGTTCCTTTTGATCCATGCGACTGCATAAAGGTCTTTGCTCCGTACTGGATCAGCTTCGCATAGGATCCATATAACCCCTGCAGTATCGTATTTACATTTTTCCAGTTCGGTTTTAGATACAGAACATCTGTGGATCTAAACAACCTCTGAAAAGTATAATCATCAATCTGCACCTGGCTGTACGTGTTCCCGTACAATGCGCTTCTGGTTGTACAGAACGAATCTGCTACGTAGAGCTGTCCATCTATTCCAGCAACAACCAACGCTTCTCCGTTTCTGAACATTTTTTCGATTAGCTTATCAAAAAATTGCTGTTTGTTCTGGTTTCTGTTTGGTTCATAGTTCCAGGTATAATATTCATCCCGGAATATTTCGTCACCATTCAGGAATGTACGAATCTCGCATTTTCCTAACATTTTTGCAAGAATCTGAATCGCTCTCTGAAAAGCCAATTCCCTCAGATAGATTTCTGTCATTATGCTCTCAATCGGATTGTCTGCAATCTCAATTCGAGACACATTTTCAACCGACTGTTCTGGTTCCGGCTTTCCCCGTATCAGATTCCTGAATGAAAATCCCAACCTTCCTCACCTCCTTTCAGTAAGTCATTACTCCAATGTCAGGCACTGCTGCCGTCTGTGCGTATGGAATCATGTCCTCTATTGTCATTGATGCGACAAGTGCCATAAACGGGTCTGTTTTTCTGCTTTTTGCTTCAATTTTCCCGTAAACATAGTTTCCTATGTCTGCATCATCTTTTTTTCCCGGTTTTCGCCCGTATGGGATCATTTTTGTATTGTTCGTCCCCCAGCGGAGCACTGGATTGTCTCCCCAGATAAAATTGTCATTTGCGAAGCAACTATCTATCACTGTTGCAACCCTCATAATGTCTGACGGTCTTACAAGTTTTAGATTTTTGTACGTTTTTGCATCGAAGCCGATTTCTCTGAGTGCTCCTGCAAGCAGCGCATATCGGAAATCATCTATCGCGATACCCTTGATACAATACTGTGTCATTGCAAGCTGGATATAATCAACAATTACTTCCGGATGTATTTCTACGTCGTCAACAATCGTCAACAAACCTCTTCTTTCCCACTCCGCAAGTGGTGCTTTTATTCGTGGAATATCTTTTGACTGTTTGCATAACCAGGAGCGATTGATGTCATACCGGTTATTTTCGTCTCTGAAATGCAAATTTACGGAAACAAAGTCCGTAATCTTTGAAAAGTCAATTCCACATGTGCAGATCCATCCATCCAAATCCGGTATTTCTCTGCTCGTGAGCTTAATTTTTTCGTATGAGCAGACTTTTATCTCAACCGTTCCAGATGGAATGTTCATTCGTTTTGTCATAAATGCAGAGAGGCGTTCCGGATGTGCAAGCCAATCCCGGTATTCTTTCCGAATTTCGCCCATAAGCGTCGGAAGATACGGCAGAGATGGGTTTGCTTTCTCCCAGTTCTTTTCGTCGTGTACTTCTTCCTTGCTGTCTAATCGGCAGATAAACGGCAGCAGGCCGTTATCCGGCATATCTCCGAAAAGGATCTCCTCTGCTGTTTCAAGAATATCGTCCAGAGGTCCCTCTCTTACGTCTCCCTGTGTTGTGTAATAGGACCGGCGTGGATGTGGTTTCTTTCCTAAACCGGTCGTGAATACCTCGATATTCTTGTAATCCTGGTACTGATGTATCTCGTTAAATACTACCAATCCCGAACGCATACCGTCTTTTCCAGATGGATTGTTCGTTCTTCCCAAAATCGCTGAATTTGTTTTTATACCAACAACTTTTTCAGAACTCCATTTGTAAAACTTTTTCAGTTTTTTGGTGTGCTCTGGCATTTCCAGAGCCTCAACCACGTCTTTTAACGGTCTCAGCGCCTGATCCTCATTGTTCGCACATATATCGACGTCATATGCGCGGATTCCGTTGTATGGGCTTACCAGGCAGGCAGCTTCCCAGGCAATCGTACCGTCTTTTCCTGCTCCTCGCCCTAACATGCAAAACAGATCCGGCCAGCGCGGTGTTTTTGATACTCTCCAGTATGTACAATCATGTAGTCCTACTACAAAGATCTGCCAGGGAAACAGCGTTTCGAACGGGAAATACTTAGCGATCCCTATGTATTTTGTTAATTGTTCGCTGTCTACATATATGTCTTCGGTTTCAAAACATTTTCTGACATGTGATACCAGTGCTTTAACATCCCTGGAAGACCTGATCTTCTCAGACTCGACGGCCTCCATGAACGCCTCAATGCGTGGATCACAATTCCTCATCATCATCCCCCTTGATCGTTTCTTTTGTTGTCAATTCCAGCTTTTCCAGTATCATGAGCATCTGTTTGTTTACGGCCACGAGGTCCTTGACAGATTGATTCTGTTTCACAATCTTCGCCTTGCCACTTGCGGACATAGTTTCGTAGGTCACGCCACGCTTTTTGATATCGGTTTTCAGCTTCTTTTTGACATCATAGAGGGTCATATAGTCGTCTAAAAGGTCATTAAATACAGATATATCTGCCTGCTTTTTTCGCAATTGCTCTTTTAAGCTTTCTAATATATCCGCTTTTTTTTCGGCCATTTTTTCACCCCTATTTTTTTATTTTTTCATCATGTGCGACCTTTCGCAGATTTGTCGAG
>ERZ835880.1434-NODE-1434-length-19312-cov-3.089162_pt1 | contig 19312 bp, 9 predicted proteins | sample MGYA00519944_ERZ835880 | MGnify/ENA primary metagenome ERZ835880 (study PRJEB31850, sample SAMEA3708787) | human gut metagenome | biome: human gut; feature: human-associated habitat; material: faeces | place: China | collected 2014 ... | reverse complement strand
AAAAGAATAATCTCATATCGAATCTTATTATTTAATTTAACTTATGTTTGTTCTACACTCTATTATGCAATACACATACCAAAATATCCTGTTTTATCTTATCTGTTTATTATCAACATATTACATTTTTCCTCTTGAAGACGGAAGTGTGGAAAACATCCTTAAAGTGTAGAATTTATCCACATTTCCGACTTTTAGAACATTTTTTATAGTTCTTGTTTCATCAACTAAACAATTTATCCCCTACATTTGTAGTTATATTGTACATCAACACAATAACATGTCTAATGAAAAAACAAATCTTTTCAACATTAGTTTTTGCAATGTGCCTGATATTACCTTTTTCTGTTTATTCACAGGAACAACGGAAGAAGGTCGGCGTCGTCCTCAGTGGCGGTGGTGCCAAAGGAGTGGCACATATCAAAGCACTGAAAGTCATTGAGGAAGCAGGCATTCCGATCGATTATATAGTAGGCACCAGTATGGGATCTATAGTCGGTGGACTTTACGCCATCGGTTATACTCCGGAACAACTGGACAGTATGGTACGCAAGCAAGACTGGACTTTCCTTTTGAGCGATCGTATCAAACGCAGTGCCATGTCGCTCACCGAACGCGAACGCTCTGCAAAATACATTGTTTCGCTTCCTTTCACAAAGAACCCGAAAGCTGCCATGTCCGGAGGAATTATCAAAGGACAGAATCTTGCCAATCTGTTCTCTGATCTGACAGTGGGCTACCATGACTCGATCAATTTTAATAAGTTACCGATCCCCTTCGCCTGTGTATCGGCCAATGTAGTCAATGGGGACCAGATCGTATTCCATGATGGCGTACTCTCTACTGCGATGCGTGCCAGCATGGCCATCCCCGGTGTATTCACTCCGGTGAGAAAAGACAGCATGGTATTGGTCGACGGTGGAATTGTCAATAACTATCCGGCAGATGTGGCCAAAGCAATGGGGGCCGATATTATTATCGGAGTCGATGTTCAGAATGCGCTGAAAAGTGCCGACAAGCTCAACAGCGCTCCGGACATATTGGGGCAGATTGTTGATCTCACTTGCCAGACCAATCATGAAAAGAATGTAGAACTCACTGATACCTATATCAAGGTAAATGTAGACGGATTTTCTTCCGCCAGCTTCACTTCGGCAGCCATCGATTCCCTGATGCGTCGGGGCGAAGAAGCCGCACGTGCACAGTGGAATTCCCTGATTGCCTTAAAAAAAGAAATCGGTATACCGGACAATTATGTCCCCAAACAACATGGACCGTACTCTTCTCTTTCCAATTCACGGACAGTATACGTCACAGATATATCGTTCTCCGGCGTAGAGGCTGATGACAAAAAATGGCTGATGAAGAAGTGTAATCTCAAAGAGAACAGTAACATTACCACTCAGCAGATAGAACAAGCTGTGTATCAGTTGCGTGGCAGTCATTCTTACTCAAGCGCCAGCTACACACTTACCGACACTCCCGAAGGGTATCACCTTAATTTCTTGTTAGAAGAAAAATATGAGAAAAGAATCAATCTGGGCATCCGTTTCGACTCGGAAGAAATAGCATCCCTGCTGATTAATGCCACAGCGGATCTCAAAACTCATGTTCCTTCCCGATTATCCCTGACCGGCCGATTAGGAAAGCGATATGCCGCACGCATCGATTACACTCTCGAACCGATGCAGCAACGCAATTTCAATTTCTCATATATGTTTCAATATAATGACATCAACATCTATGATGAAGGCGAACGTGCCTATAACACTACTTACAAGTATCATTTAGCTGAATTTGGCTTTTCGGATGTCTGGTACAAAAACCTCCGCTTCGGACTCGGACTTCGTTTCGAATATTATAAATACAAAGATTTTCTTTTCAAGAAACCGGAACTCACTGGGCTGGATGTAGAATCCGAACATTTCCTGAGTTATTTCGCTCAGGTATACTATAGTACATTCGACAAAGGATATTTCCCTTCCAAAGGAACCGAATTCAAAGCTGCCTATTCGCTCTACACCGATAATATGGCTCAGTATAATGATCACGCCCCGTTCTCCGCACTGAGCGGTTCGTGGGCCAGCGTAGTTCCCGTAACCCGACGTTTTTCTATCATTCCATCCATCTATGGTCGTGTTCTGATTGGAAAAGACATCGCCTATCCCTTGCAAAATGCCATTGGCGGCGAAGTATACGGACTCTACATTCCACAGCAACTGCCGTTTGCCGGTGTGACCAATATGGAACTGATGGACAATTCAATCATGATTGCATCCGTGAAACTCAGACAACGGATGGGAAGCATTCATTATCTCACTCTGACAGGTAATTATGGCTTGACAGACAGTCACTTCTTCGAAATTCTAAAAGGGAAACAACTGTTTGGTATCAGTGCCGGATATGGTATGGACAGTATGTTCGGTCCGTTGGAGATTACGTTCGGGTATTCCAATCAGACTGACAAAGGAAGTTGTTATGTGAATCTGGGATACTACTTCTAAGTCACTATTTCGGTTCCTGCATACATAGGACTATACTTACCATGATGAGAAAAAGTTCTCACTGCGATGAGACTTTTTTCTCATCATAGTGAGAATTTTTTCTCATCGCAGCAAGAACACTTGAGAATATTCAGCATCCTAATCTGCTGTTATACAAACTTTTCCCTTTTCTGTAGATATAGTAATCCGATCATCATCCAGACTAAACTGGCGGATAAAAGGAAAATGCGGTTTTTGATAAGGATTCCCTCCCAAATAATCGGATGAACATTATCGGGAACACGAAAAGGATTCAGCAGAACGTTCCAGAAAGAATCCGGCTTACCTAAGAACATCAATGCAATGCCTATAATAATCATAAATACGGCAGTTCCGTTTCCACTCCGCGTAATGGTAGACAGCATAAAAGCCATATTTCCGAAAAAGAGTATCGGGAACATCAACTGTAATGCCATCTCAAGCGGATTGACCGGATACAGCAATAAAATGGCTATGTATGAAAAGATAATCAGAATAACAAAAATTGCCACATAAATCATCAATAACCGCACGCCCCAAACCTTATACTTATAGTCGGGGATTCCAAAGAGAATCTCCAATATCCGGCTATCTTCATCATTCTGAATGCCGAATACAGCCGGATAGAAAATAAGCAGCATAGACGGAAACATCAGGATGCTATAGATGAGTCCCTCGTTAATCTCCTCCCGTTTCCAGGCATTCTGAAACATGAAAAGAGCAAAAAAGCCAAATGCAGCCAGCAGAAACCAGAAAAACTTCCCGGCAAATATAATCTTCAGGTTATACCTGACTACTTTAGGCAACAGTTGTATCAATTGTTTGAATGTCATATCCTTCTTTTCTTTTTAATTCATATTCTTCAGCAGACAGAGATAAGCGTCTTCCAAATTAGCTTCTACCTCTACAGCCCCTTCATAAGGCTGTCCGACAGAAAGATAGCGCACCCGAATCGTATCGCCTTCCTGAATATGATGTATTACCAACGATTTGTCCAGTACTTTTTCAAATTCTGTCTTATCTATATTAAACTGCCATACTTTCCCATTAGCCATTTCCACCATGTCCGAAGGATCACCGAAATATTTCAGTTCACCCTTATTGATCACCACTACCTGATTACAGGAACTGGATATATCCTCAATGATATGAGTGGAGAAAATAACGATACGGTCCTTACTCAACTCTACCAGCAGATTACGGAAACGGATACGTTCGCGAGGGTCGAGTCCCGCTGTAGGCTCATCCACAACCAGGATACGCGGTAAATGAAGCAGAATAAGCGCAATACCAATACGCTGTTTCATACCTCCCGAGAAAGAACCTATCTTTTCGTCTTTCCGCTCGTACATATGTACCGCTTTCAGTACATAATCCAGACGCTCCTTTCGTAACTCACCGTCTACAATCCCTTTCAGTATAGCCTGATAATCCAGAAACTCCCACGAAGTCATATTCTCATAAGTTCCGAATTCCTGTGGAAGGAAACCTATCAGACTCTGTAGCTCTTCTCTGTAGATACGTGTATCCAGACCATTGATCCAGATACTACCATAGCTCTGCTCAAAGATACCACAGATGACACGCATCAAGGTCGATTTACCTGCCCCATTGGGTCCCAGTAGTCCGAACATACCTGTCTGAATCTCGAATGACACTCCACGCAACGCTTTGAAAGGTTTGCGTCGTTTTCCAATCATAGGAACACTCTTCACCATGCGGAAATAGGAACGGCGAAGCCCTGCAAATCGTCCGGTGACACGCTCAATATTTACATCATGATCATACAGATACTGGGAAGTGACATAGATGGCAATACCCACAAGCCATAACAATCCGATCATGATGACCAGCCCGTTATTATCCAGTTTACGGAATAACTGAAACAGAATAAGGGGAGGAAGACTCCAGAATATCACCCGGTTTACGATCTTTGTTACTCGATTATCTCCGTATCGATAATATAAATAGGAACGTACCTTTCTCCACAAATACAGTATCGCTGCATAAATAGCGAACGAGAACAGGAATATCCAAAGCCTGTTATGAATGAAGAAATAGGTGAAATAAATGGCAAACAGTAAGATACCAAACTGCCATAGCACATTGATAAAGTCCTTCAGGGAATGGTATTCATTGCTCAATCCCAGACGTTTGCGTAATTGCAAACCACTGTTCCACTGACGGCTGATGTGTCCAGGCCAATCGTAGATCTTAACCAGATTGCGGACAGAAATACGAATTTCTTCATCCGGATTGATAACCTCCGCCTTAGCTCTCCGAAGACTAGTTTGCGCAAAGTATGTCATCCCCGGTATGCCTGCAATCAGTGCTACCAGATAGATTGACTGCCAAAGGATTCCGTCAGTGTATAGCCAGATACAGATTACACCGGACACAAAAAGAATCAGGTGAATGGTCCATAGTTTACGGGATAACGAACGGTACCACTGAAGCACATTTTCCAGTCCCATACAAACTGTCGGAATTAAAATCAGCGTCAGCATGGCGGAAAAGAAAAGTCCGCCTATCACTGTAATGGCAAAAGGTGCACCGATAGCCCCTGCATACTCCGTATCTCCCATAGCCAACGGAAGCATGGCAGCAATTGTGGTGATGGAAGTAATCAGAATGGGACGAATACGTGACATACCGGCAGTCATCAACGCCCTGTTCCGACGGTATCCCCGTTTACGCAAAATGTTGGCGTAATCTATCAGAATGATTCCGTTATTGACGACTACTCCCAACAGAATAAGGAACCCTGTCAATGTATTCGCATTCATCAGACTGTTGCTCGAAAGCAATAATGCCAGCAAAGAACCGATAGCAGCCAACGGAATGGTAAAAAGCAACACAAAAGGCGTCACTACAGATTCGAAGACTGAAGCAAGGATCATAAATATCAAAAGAAAAGCTGCCAGAATAAGGAATTTGAAATCCCCGAATTCATCCTCCTCATGGAATACCTGCACAGCGACTCCGGACGGAAGATTATAACTGGCAATCAACTGGTCGATATCGGAACGATATCCTCCCAATAAATCTTTCGAAGACTGAACATCTCTCGGAAAAGCATAGTATACCTCAATCTGCTTATCTTGATTGACACGGATGATGCGCGAACGCCCACGTCCATAATTCAGAGACGATATATCTTCTAGATTGTGCATACCGCCATTGGCATTTTCTATCCGGATAGCACGCAAGTCATCCACAGTTTTCTCTTTCTGAGCTTTTTCCTGTGCCTCTTCTTCAGTTTCCTTTTCCGGTATTTCGTCACGGATAATAATATCATAAATATCCTCTCCCACCTTGAAAGTAGCTTCGGAAGAGTATTCATTATTAAGCGCAGTTAATCCGGTGGTAATATTGCCACGGTTAATATCATAGGCAGTCAGCAGAATAGGGTCAAAGTTCAGATTTATTTCCGCCTGACGGGGAGTATACGAAACATGAGTATGCTGTACAAAATCCTGTTCGTCCAACAAATAACGCACTTCCTCTGCCACCATCTGCATCATTTCGAAATCAGATCCCCTGATCACCACCCGTTCACTGTTGTCACCGATGCCCAACAAACGCATGAATCCGCCCAGACTACTCAGAGCCGAGTTATCTCCTCCGCCTCCCATAGCATCAGAAACATAGATTTCCGCACCATTGATATTGGCAACTTTAGTCTGCACATCCGCTTTTATATCGGCTATTTTCCGTTTGGCGATCTTTGTGTAATCTTCCTGCAAAACGAGTGTCAGAGTCGCCTCTTTTTCCCGAATACGGCAAATCAGATCTTTCTTTTCCGGAAAATCCTCCAGACGTTCTTCCAGTACCTTTACAATCTTATCCGTATTTTCAAGCGTACTTCCGGTAGGCATCACGACACTGATGTTGAACCGGTCTGAAGCAACTTCTTTCATCTGTTGCACATTCAAGGTCAATGACAAAATCAACGTTGCAAAAAGCAAGATCACAGCTCCAAAGACTGTCACTCCCGGATTACGCATACAAGTCTTCAATAAGACCAGATAGACCTGCATCGGACGCTGAACGATCGATACTTTTTCATAAACGACACTGTTCCCGCTCTTACTCTTCAAAAGAAGGTAAGTAATCATCGGTATAAAAAGTAAAGCTACAAACAGCGAGATCGTCAAAGTTGATATAATGGATACTCCGATATGGTGCCCGATCAGTTTTATCAGGAAATTATCAGAAAAAACGAACGGCAGGAATACAGTAATGGTAGTCAGGGTAGCCGCCACAATGGAGCGCCACACTTCTTTTGTTCCCTGCGTTACCGAACGTTCGGGCGTATAGCCGTTTCCCGACAAACGATAAATATTCTCAAGCACCACGACACTATTATCCAGCAGCATTCCGATGGCCAACGCCATTCCTACCAAGGTAAGACTATTGATAGTGATACCAAAAGCGTAGAAGAAGTTGAAAGCCGTATAGACAGAAATCGGTATGGAAAGTGCGATAAAAAACACCAGCCGCATATTCTTCAGGAAAAGCCAAAGAACGAACACAGCCAATAATCCCCCTACCAATGCCAGATTAATAATCTGGTTGATATTATTTTCCATGGTTTCAGCCTTGTTTTCCTGAATGACAATTTCCAGTTCGAGCGGAGCCAGTTTCTCATTCAGCTTTTCAATCACATCGGATACACGGTGTGAAAGTTCAATCAGATTAGCCTGTGAATCATTGATCAAAGCAACCGAGACGGCTTCTTTTCCATTCACACGACTATAAGTGGTTTCATCTTTCAAGTCAAAAAAGACGGTTGCCACGTCTTTCAGCAGAATAGGACCGGGAGCGACAACTATATTCTCCAAATCAGAGACTTTGGTATACATCGCATTGACATGGACAAAATTCTTGCTGTTGGGTTCATCTGCGAAGCCTACAAATGTCTTTTCCTGGGTATTCTGCGAAAGCAAACCGCTTATTTTGGAAGCTGTGAGGTTCAGAGCTTTGCAAGCCTCCGGATTCAGACGTACTTCAATAGCTTTCTGCCGTCCTCCGTAGATATTGACGGAAGCTACTCCATCTATGTTCTCCAGATCAGAGCGAACATCCTCGTCTACCAGACTCCGGACACGGTCAGTTCCTCCCGTACCACGCACTTGAAGCACCATGAAGTTATTATTCATCTGAGCAATATCCACTTTCTGTACCTGTACGGTAAAACCGGTCGGCAGGGAGGCTGCGATTTCATTCACTTTCTCCTGCAGTTTAAGACTGGTCATCTTGAAGTTGATATTCTTTTTAAAGTCAATCTGTATGCTGGACTGTCTCCTGTCAATGTAGGATTGCAGTTTGTCTACTCCACCTATCGCACTGACCGCTCCTTCGAGTGGAATAATCACTTCCGACTCTACATACGAAGGGTCCATATCCTGCTGTGACGACACCTGGACAAACAGAACCGGAAGTTCTGCGTTGGGCAGCAACTCCACCGGAAGTTGTTTATACGACACATAGCCCAGCAGGCTGAGTGCAATAAACAGCATACAAATCGTTATTCTCCTATTTAGTAAAAAGTTCATCTTCAGCTGTTTTTAGTTCGGCGATTTATACGTCTTTTGATATTCTCCAAGACATAATAGACACAAGGAATAACCATCAAACTCATCAGAGTAGAAGTTATCAATCCTCCGATCACAGCTATAGCCATTGGTGAACGTAAAGATGCACCTTCACCAAAACTGAATGTCATCGGAAGCATGGCCAGAATCGTAGTCAAAGTAGTCATGATGATCGGGCGGATACGCTGTTGCCCTGCTTCTACAATGGCATCAGTCAACTCCATTCCTGCCTGACTAAGCTGATTGATACGGTCTACCAGAATGATGGAATTATTGACGGCAATACCTCCCAGCATGACAATACCGATAACTCCCATCATATTGATAGTGGTTCCGGTAATGAAGAAAAGTAAGATAGCACCTACTACAGCCAGAGGAATAGTCAGCAAGATCGTAAACGGATGCAGCAAGGATTCAAACTGGGAAGCCATCACCATATAGACAAGTACAACAGAAAGCATCAGAGCAAACAACAGACTGTTCATTGATTCTTGCCGTTTTTCTTCCTCTCCTGTCACTGTAATACTGTAGTTAGCAGGCAATTCAATACCTTTCACCGTTTCACGCACTTCGGCTGCTACTTTATCCAGTGATTTACTCGCATCCATATTAGCCATCACCTTACCGATACGGCTTTGATTGCGGCGCAGAATCTCCTTGGGCGCTTGTCCGTGAGTAATGGTAACAATCTCTTGTAATACAAATTCCTGTGTTCCACTTTTGATGACAAGAGCACCAAGAGAACTCAACGGGATATCCGGCACCTTTATGACGATATCACGCATCTCACCGCGATATTCCATCTTACCGACTTCCTTACCGCTTAGTTGCTGCTTCAATTGTTCGATTACCATAGCCACACTCAAATTATTGATACCGGCTATTGTACGATCAATCGAGATCACAACTTCCGAAGCACCGTCTTCCACGGAGGTAATAACATCATAGATTCCATTTACGCCAATCATCCGTTCCTTCACCTCTTCAGTCAACTGAGCAATCTCATCCAACTCCTCTCCTTTGACCTCCACAACAATAGGAGCCCCTTCGCTTCCTAACAGTGAACTCAGAGAATTCTCATCCTGCTGAATCGTCAGTTCCAGTCCGTCAGGATTCTTGGCCGATTCCACGAAAGACGCAATCACCTTTTCCGGTGAAAGTGTACATTCCGGTGAAAGGATCACTTTCATCATTGCTGTATTTTCTCCTTCAAATATCGCATTTTCCGAACCGCTCCCCTCTCCGATATGACTGTATACCGTACATAAAGAATCACCGCCAACGATAGCATATAACAATTCTTCCAGATTACCTACAGCAGCGGAAGTGCGTTCCATCTGTGTACCTTCGGGCATTTTGATTACAGCCGTAAACGTCTTGCTTTCCGCACGGGGCATAAACTCAGTTCCGATAAACGGAGTCAGCAATCCAGTCACGATAAGGAGTAACACTGCCATACCGATCACCAGCCAACGTCGCTGAATCAGCTTGCGAAGCACTCTGCTATATCCTGTAATACGAATGGACTTCACTTCTTCCAGCTTAACCTTCTTGCCGGAAAGCTGGATATATAACATCGGAATCACCAGGATAGCCACAAACAAAGAAGAAACCAGTGAGAAAGTAACCGTCCATGCCTGATCTTTAAACAGTTCGCCCGAAGCTCCGTGAAGATAAACAATCGGCAGGAAGACGACAATAGTCGTCAGAGTAGAAGCTATTACCGCATTGGCAACTTCTGCCGTCCCGTTAATAGCAGCCTCTTTGATACTCAATCCTTTCTCCTGATTTCGGAAGATACTTTCTATGACGACAATGGCATTATCTACGAGCATACCCGCCCCGAGCGCCAGTCCTCCCAATGTCATAATATTCAGTGACAGTCCGTTGAAGAACATCAGATTGAAAGTAGCCACAATCGAGATGGGAATAGCAAGACTGACAATCAGTGTTGTCCCCATCCGGCGAAGGAATACAAACAAGACTACAATAGCGAGAATAACACCCAGAACAGCACTGCTCTTCACTTCTCCTATCGCACTTTTTATAAAAGTACCCTGATTCGAAATCACCTGAAAATGATAACCGGGCAATGCATTCTCTATCACTGCCAATTGGCGGGTTACCTCATCCACCACTTTTACAGTATTAAAGCGCATCTCCTTATAAATAGACAGTCCGATACTACGCTTCCCGTTAATCCGTACAATGTTCTCCGGACGAGCGTTCAAAAACTGCACAGTAGCCACTTCCTTCAAAAAAACAGGAGCTTTATTACTGTTGGCAGTCGCTGTTCCCGAAGCATTGTTTCCGGATGCTTCCTCTTGTTGTATCGCTTTGTATCCGACAATCAGATTCTCAAAATCATCTTCCGAAGCAAACAAGCTCGAACTTTTCACCAGATATTGTAATCCCAGTTCACTGACCCGTCCACCGGATATACTCTGATTATTCGATTCGATGCGCGAAGCGATATCTTCTATTTTCAGTTGAAAAGCATCCAGTTTATAAGGATCAGTCTGAATGGTAAGAGTACTGACTTCTTCTCCCGAAAGCGTCACTTCAGCCACGCCTTCCAGACGAATCAACTCATTGCGGATATAGCTTTCGGCGATTTTCCTTAATTCCGCCATATCTGTAATACTCTGATGAGACATTCCCACCAAAACTACCGGAGACAAGTTCGCATCGTGTTGCGTAATCTTCAGTTCAGTAATATCCTTGTTCTGGGCAAACGGATTCATGGCTTTCTGCAAATCTAGAAAAGCCTCATCCATATCCTTTGTCCAGGTATATTCTACAGTAATTCGTGCCGTCCCGGCTTTAATCACGGAAGAGACCTGAGTAACATCACTCTGCCGGATCGCCATAGACTCCATATTTTTAACGAATTGCTTTTCGATCTCCTCGGGAGGGCGTTCACCCGCCTTTAATTCAATAAACAGGCGGGGATTATTCAGATCGGGCAATAAATCCACACTCAACTGATCGTATGATACTTTTCCCAACAATAAGAGGGCAAATACTACCATACAAATCGTAACCGGATTGCCTACTGCAAATTTGATTATATTCTTCATAAGTATTTCCTATTTTCAAAAGATGCGTTCATATATCGCATCCATGATTTACTTTTGGATTTTGACTTTGGCGTCTTCTTTCAGTGTTTCAAAACCCTTCACTACCAAATTGTCATTTACATTAAGTCCGGATAGAATTTCGATATTATATTCATCCTCCAGACCTGTTTGCAGATTGCGTATCTTTGCCGTATTCTTTTCGACGATATATACGTATTTCCGGCGACGATTGGACAAGATTACGTCTTTAGGTATAATGATAGAACTATCAGCTCTGTCAACGATAATATCTGCTTTGGCGAACATACCCGGACGCAACTTCAACTGGTCATTATCAATCAGAATCTTTCCTTTAAAAGTACGTGTCTCCGTACTGATTGCAGGAGACAGCTCACCGACTCTCGCTTTTAAAGTATCTCCAGGGATGGTATAATGAGTAATATATACCGGTTGCGCTTCCTTGACATAACGAATGCTGCTTTCCGGCAGATTGATATCCATATACATTTTATCATAAGCCATCAGACTCACCATAGCCTTTCCCTGCTCCACTCTTGTATCGGCCGTATAGTGAGGCAAATCAACAATCACACCATCAAACGGAGCTTTCACTTTCATCTTCTCCAGATTGAGTTTTGCGTTTTCATAATCGTAACGGGCATTCGTTACTTTTACTTCCGTATTCCGCATTTCACTCATCGTCACCCCTCCTTTTTCATAGAGAGCTTTCTGCTTTGACTGTTCCTGTTCGGCAATTTCAAGACTTAGTTTTTTAGCGTCAATAGCGATTCCGTTTTCATACTCCTTGTCTTCCAGACGGATTATCAGTTCCCCCTTACTTACCCTGTCTCCCATTTTGAAAGGTTTTCCGGTTCTCGGATTAGTCTGAAGTTTATAAAATCCGCTCATTTCCGCATTCTGAGATGCACCGTAAGTCGGCTGCACTGTTCCTGTTGTATTTATTAATTTACTGATAGAACCTTTCTTCAGCTCCACGACAGATACCGGAGTTGCAATATTATTGGGTGCGTTTTGTGGTTTGTTGCCACAGCCGGTTAACAATAAGGTTGTTAACAAAGAAGATGCAATAAAAATTTGATACTGTTTCATGGTCTGCTTATTTTTTATCAATAATGTCTTTCATAGGAACAAGAGGGATATTCTTGTCGAAATCATACAATGAAAGGATTTTAAGATTAAGTAATTCTATTCTGTAATTAATCAACGCCTGCGTATAAGTAATCTTCTTATTCGAAAGCTGAGTCTGGAACTGGCTCATTTCCATACCGGTTATGTCACCTTCCCGGTAACGAGTCTGATTCAGATCATAGGTCAACTGTGCATTCTGTACATTTTGCTCGGCGATCTTAATCTGAGTCCGGAGGTTTTCGAGGTTACGCCATACCTGACGAATATTCAGCTCGATATCCACTTTATCCTCTTGAAACTCGAGTTCATTAATCCGTTGAGCCATCTTTTGTGCTTTAATCCTTGCTTTCTTTTCACCCCAGTCGAAAATAGGGACAGCAAAGCTGATGGAAACCCTCGGATTCTGTGTCGGATTATTATAGACTTTATTCAGGTGGCTATTATCTCCTATCAATCCGAAAGAGATGGATACATCTCCTTTAAACTCGTTCAGCGCTTTTGTCTTAATCATATCGAACTCAAGTTCCTTGCTCTCTATTTCACGCTGACGAAGTTCCAGACGCGAACCCAATCCATGCGATATGGCCTGGTCCAGATTTACCTGAATCGGTTTAATCTCCACTTCCGCAAATACGAGAATATCTTCATCCAGCCTCATTCCGAGAGTCTGTTTGAGTTTGTCTTTCGCATTCTCCAGATTCACCTGACTTTCGTCTACAGACGAACGTGCCGTAGCCAGATTCAGTTCCGCTTGAAAGAGTTCGTCCTTCGCTGCTAAATCCGCTTCTACCTTATTCTTGATAATATCATAACTTTGCTGGGCATTAACCAGTTCTTCACGACTGATTTCCAGATTACTCTGTGCCATATAGACAGAATAGAACTGATCGGTTATACTTTTCTCCGTATTCAGTTGCTGCAAAGCATAACTGATATTGGCATTTTCATAATCATATTCTATTTGCTTCAGTTCCATTTTACGCTTGTTGTATGTAAAAATAGGCTGAGTCAATTGCAGATAGAGGTCATTGCTGAATGCCCGGTTACTAGTTTTATCGCCTTCTATAATGGAGCTGTTGTCCTGCCAGCCAAAACGGTTGATTAAAGAAATTGTACCGTCTGTCCATAGAATGGGCTGATCGACCTGAAAGGTCCCGCTGGTATTGAATGTTTCATTCGTGTACCATTGTGACAGACGATTATCGAAACGCCTGTTCTTGTTATAGTCCACCGGGTTCAGATTTAATGAAAATCGAGACTTTAATGAAGCCTTCTGCGCCAGCAGATTCTGCTTATATCTCTCCAAATTCATGTAGGAACGGCGAAGAGAAGGACTGTTCTCCTGCGCAATCTCCATTGCCTTGTCAATCGTTAAAGGAATTTGTCCTTGTGATGTCAGGGCAATTCCCGTAAAAGTTACGATTGTCAGCAGCATTCTTTTTAATAGTAGTAAGTCACTTTGCATATAGTTTGCTGTTTTAATAATTATCGTTTCACTATTTTCACTGCGTCGGCTGTCACAGAGCGCAGCTTACATTCATCCGTCAGCACGACACGAACCGTATCGGCACTAAAATAGTAAGTACCGAGTTGTTCCCAACCCTCATTGGCTTTTCTCAGATTGATATAGGCATCTTCCATCTCACTGTCGTATGCCACCCTGAAATGATATTCACCCTGAAGGCGGTCATTCCATCGCAGCTCATCATCCTTGAATACATGATAATAAAGCTCATATTGACCGGCTTCCGGCACAGGAATTTTCCATGTAGCCGTCTGACTGCCGTCTCCACTCTTAATCACATAGGCCGAACGGATATATTTGCCATAGTATTTAGCATTGGTGGTAGCTGTCCATTGTAAAGGCGCACGCCACCAGGATATGCCCGAATATTTAAAGGAAGTATCCTCCACTTTATCCAGCCATTTAGGCAGAAGTCCTACGACAGCAGGGGTAGAAAGTACAAAGAGAGTGGAATCTTCATTATCCACAATAACCTCTCCCGGCATTTCTAAGGATGATTCCGGCAAGGTATAGATAGTGTCCTTGACTATTTTATTCCGTTCTTGTTTTACATTACCAATGGATTGCCGTATCATATAAGGCAGATTGCCGGAAACCATCGTATTGATTTCCACATCACGTATCTGTTCTTCCCAGACAGAAACAAATTCTTTGCTTGTATGGGCAGCTATCTCTACCTTTTTTCTGGCTCTAGGATCTTCCATCGGTTGATACCACCAGCCATTTTGAAGAACGTTCATCTGAATGATTCCGTCATAATCCGAGTTATTGCTCACCAGTACTTTCAAGACAAAGAATTCTTCTCCTCCTTTATTGACAACTTTGGTCAGTTCGGGCTCTCCGATCGAATAAAAAGGAAGAGGCGTCAACTGTTCCCATTCTTTCAAATATGAATAAAGATCCGTCCGGCTCATTTCTCCCAGAGTATCCAGCATATTTTCGAACTTTATGTTCAGAAATGTATTACGCTTCAACATCGCATATAGTGAATCCCGGAAAGCATCTACGCCCATGTTTATTTCTGACCGGGCAAAAAGACGGCTTGCCTCCAGTCCTACGATATTATTTTGCAGATTACGCTGTTCCACATCAGCCAGCAACTCCTTGAACGTATGCTTTTCCAGCAGCAGGTTGGCCTTTTCATTGTTACTAAGCCCATTTATCTGACGTTCCCACCCTTCATTTTCCGACTTCTTTTGCAGATATAGCTCAATAGCCCGATTGGCAACAGGCCATTCCGAAGAGTAAATATTGTACCGGAAATTATAAATCTGCGGGAAAAGGAAATAAGGATTTGCCGTAGACGAAAGATTTCCCCGTCCTCTACTACCCGACGAAAAGTTATAATCGCCTTCTGTCCGCAAAAACATCCAGGCAAAGTTACTAAAAGTCCGCATCTGGGCTTCCTGCATACTGATTTCATTATTTCCCGACCACCGGATATGATTCTTCACCTGCCTCTTCACATCCAGTTCCCAGAATATAGCTCCTTTTTCGGGGAACAATACCATTTCAGGTTGTACTGTCTCCTGCGCTTGCGACCAGGCACGTTCATAGCTGGCAAATTGCACAGGAACTTCTACAATAGAAAATCGCTTGAAAGGGTAATCCAGTTTATATTGCCGTGCCAGTTGCTCTTTCACATTACGTATCAGCCAAGGAATGGTATCGTGAATAGAATCAAACGAAGCAGTAAAATAGTCATGATCCCTTAAATGCCAGACGCTATAAAGAATGCTGTCCGCATAAGCACTTTTTTGCTGATAGTCACCTATGACCAACGATAGTGTCTGAGACGGATAATCTCCTTTAAACGAATACACTCCTTCTTCATCACACTTTCCTTCCCCTTGAGAAAGAGGAACTAACCCCGGTAGAGGCTTGACCTTCAAGCGATAATTACTGAAATAAGTCTGCTGCCAGTCAGGATTTTTATCACTATAGCTTGTTCCTGCACGGGGATACCAATAAGTTTCAGGGGTAAGCATCAGATAATTTTTCGTCTGAAAACTATACTGCTTGTCTATGTTGAACAGAAACTTTTTATTGGAAGCTTGCAGCACTTCGGGAGGGATATCCAAATAACAGAATGAGTTATCTATCTGTCCGTCATACCTGAATGTTGCAGAGATTGTATCGCCTTTGGCATGCTTCGTGCCGAAATCCACCAATACTATTTGCTTGTCACGTTTAAACTTGAGTTGCTGTCCGGCCGAATGAACGGAATGAATGGTTAATCCCGGATTCAAACAGAAGGTGAATACGGCAGATGAGTCCAATGCCACTCCTTTCACAGTTACTTCCGACAGAAAATCTTCAGGATGCTGCTCTACAGAAAGATCATATTCATGAATGAACATCTTCGGAGTAGAAACATATTGGTTGTTGATCTTCGTATAGGTAGCGCGTATATCACTTTGATATAAAATCGAATGTATATGCCAATAACCGCATACAAAAGCTAACATGAGAGTACAAAAAGAAATAACCAGCCACGGATAATTACTGTGCGATGAATTCGGCAGACGCCTGAACAAGGAAATCGTAAAAAAGACAAACGCCAGTCCGGCAAGAAAATAGATGCCACGATGATTTAAAATCACCTCCCAGTTGGAAAAACCGACAATGCTGGACTTCACCAAAGGAAGACTATAAGCCATATAATCGAAAAGATAATAAAACTTATCTTCAATATAAAAAACAGTCAAGCCGATATATCCCAATAATAGAACGAACGTCAGTGCCTGATTTTTCAATACTAGCATCAGAAAGATAGCCAGACCAATAATAAAAATCAGCGTAGGTACACTGATCAACAGAAAATAAAGCAAATAAGCCATCCAGTCCACTTCTCCCAATGTCAGGTTGAATGCAGCCGTAATAGCCATAATAATGAGATTCAGCAACAAAAAGACGCGCAGATTTCCCCAAATCTTACCGATGACGTATTCAGCATTACTTAATGGACGGACATAAAAGACTTCTGATGTATCCAGCTTTTTATCTCTTTTCAGGAAGTCGGATGCCAGAAAAATAGCAATAACAGCCTGCCCTGTATTTAGCAACAGTAAAATTAGATAAGGAATGTTCGATGGAATGGCTGTAGCAATCCAGAAGCCTCCGCTATCTTCCGATACGAACAACTGAAAATTGAAAAAAGTAATGATAGTCACAGCGAGTACCGTGAATACTCTGAAGAACCAGCTTCTGATTAATAATTTACTTTCATATTTTGCTACCGATTGTATATTAGATATAAAGGTCATATCAGCATATCGTGTTTAGTCGTTTGTCCAAAGGTTTAATTGATTCTCCATGTAATATACATAGGCGTGTTCCAGATTAGGGGGAAATGGTTCCGCTTCGTATCCTTCTACTTTATCGGCAACCACCTGTACTTCCCAGATTGTCCCCGATGGAATCGTTGAGATTACCGGATATTTTTTATCGATCTCATGCAACTGATCTCCCGCAGCCCTGATTCTCCACACTTTACCCTCGGCTAATTTCAACATATCTTGCGGAGAACCGTTGAAGGAAACTTGTCCCCGGTTCATTAACGCCATATTATTACAAGTACTGGAAATATCACCGACAATGTGAGTAGACAAAATAATAGTCACATCATTCTCGCTGACCTCCGAAAGAAGATTACGGAAACGGATACGTTCTTCCGGGTCAAGTCCGGTAGTAGGTTCATCAACAATGATTACTTTAGGATGATGTATCAGCGCTTGTGCGATTCCTAACCGCCGCTTCATACCTCCCGATAATTTATTGGCATATCGTTCGCGAACATCGAACAAACCTACGTTTTCGAGCATTTCATCCACAGCCTGTTTCCTCTGCCTGCTATGGGTCATACCGGACAGACGCGCCGCGTAATCAAGAAACTCATACGTTTTGTATTTGGCAAAAAAACGAAAGTCCTGAGGAAGATACCCCAGAATACCGCGTATTTCTTTTCGCTGTTTCATCAAATCATAACCGCAAATTTCTACCTGCCCGGAAGTTGGTTCCATAAGGGCTACAAGAATACGCATTAAAGTAGATTTGCCGGCGCCATTGGGTCCTAATAAGCCAAACATCCCTGCAGGTATTTCCAGATTGACATCTTTCAAGGCATGATTTCCGTTTGGATAGATCTTATTAAGGTTCTTAATAATTATGCTCATGACATTTTATTTGTCCTATGTTGTATTGGGTGATAAAGATAGGCTTTATTTACAGGATACAAATCATAATTATAAACATTAACTTATATTAGTAGAATTCTGTTTGAAATGGACATTCAAGAAACATCCATATATCTCATAAACGAAAAGGAAGAAACCACTTCACAGTGACCTCTTCCTCCTCATATCCCATATGATTATTACCCAACAGGGTTTATAAAAAAGGGTTTTATTAAAAAAGGGTTATTTTTATGATCTTTATTATTTATTAGTTACTTCCACCCTGACCACCACTATGAGTAGGATTAGTAGTAACTGTCTTATACTGATGATCAGTTCCGGTATAGCGTGTTGCTATTACTGAGATTTTCACATCTTTACCATTATACTTCACTGTAGTTGATAATGTAGTAGTACGAGTCTTAGCATAGCAAGTATAAGTCATTGTAGTATAACCGTTTACGTTCACTGTATTATAAGTACGGGTTGTTTCTGTAATACCAGATGCAGATCCCATCAACGAATATAAACGAGTTTTGAAGAAGGCTACCATAGCATTCACTGTTTCAGGTTTTGCACCTGACAAAGCTTTAGTTACAGCTGCTTTAATATCAGCATCGCTACATACCCAACCAGCCTTTTCTTTATAAGTTAGTGCAATACCAGTCACAGCTTTAGGATTTTCGCTATTATCCCGACTTGCCTGTCCCAAAATTTCACTCTTCACAACTGTTTCAGAACTAACTTTACTAGTCACTTTATCTTCCATAGCATAGGAAGAGAAGTGAGTAACTTTAGTTGTGTAGCTACCTGAGTTTTCATCATAAACAACTTTATTTATTTCCTCTGTTTGTGGAACCCACTTTCCATTCTCCAGATAAGTAAGCTCTATATCCTGAGCAAAAGTCACACCCGGAATAGGATTAGGAATAGAAATATTTACAGGTTCGCTAAACTGCAAACCTGTCGGCTGAAATTGAGCAGCAGCCAAAGGTATACTTTTTACAGCTTCTACGACCTCAGTAGGCTTAACTTCAGTAACAACCTCTTTAGGAGCAGGAACAAATGTAGTTACACTGATATCAACTTTACCGTTTTTCACAAGGGTCGGATCCTCCTGCGCATCTTCTTTAATTACACCTGCCGGGATCACAACTGGCATTCTACCGATACGTGACATGCCTTTTACCTCCTACTTAAATTCTCGGAGAGACCTTTGCGGTCTCTCTGTTTTCAGTTACACCTAGCACTTAGCGCCTGTCAT